>TARA_R110002110_G_scaffold415844_1_pt1 | contig 60575 bp, 77 predicted proteins | sample TARA_R110002110 | Tara Oceans TARA_R110002110 (sample SAMEA4397330) | marine metagenome | biome: Polar Biome; feature: [SRF] surface water layer (ENVO:00010504); material: water (ENVO:00002006), including particulate matter (ENVO:01000060) such as... | depth 5 m | reverse complement strand
GAGGCCGCACGGTAGGTGCTGGCGTCGTTTCTAAAATTATTGAGTAAATATTAAATGGCCGAACAACAAATAATCAGGATTCGCCTTAAGGCATTTGATCATCGACTGATCGATCAATCGACAAAAGAGATTGTCGAGACAGCACGACGTACGGGTGCTCAGATTAAAGGTCCTATACCTTTGCCAACAAAGAAAGAGCGTTTCACAGTTCTGATCTCGCCACACGTTAATAAAGATGCACGTGATCAATATGAGATTCGCACCCATAAACGTTTAATGGATATCGTTAACCCAACAGATAAAACTGTTGATGCGCTAATGAAACTTGATTTGGCGGCAGGTGTTGACGTCCAGATTAAACTTAACTGAAGATACTGGCGGATAAAACAATGACAATAGGAATAGTAGGTCGAAAACGTGGCATGACACGCGTGTTCACTGAAGAAGGAAACTCTGTACCAGTGACCGTAGTTGAGGCTAGCCCTAATCATATTGCTAGTTTGATTACGCCAGAAACCAAGGGCTACACAGCTGTGCAGGTTTCTTGGGGAGTAAAAAAATCTTCAGCTTTGACTAAATCAGAAGCAGGTGCTTTTGCCAAGGCTAACCTTGAAGCAGGCGAAGGGCTTTTGGAATATAGAGTGAATAATGATGAGCTTGAGCAGTATGCTGCTGGTGCAGAGCTTAAGGTTGATATGTTTGAAGCAGGTCAAAAGGTAGATGTTACCGGTACTACGAATGGTAAAGGTTTTGCTGGTGCGATAAAGCGGCACAACTTTAGTCACCAACGTAATACACATGGTAACTCTTTGTCTCACCGTGCGCCGGGTTCAATTGGCCAGTGTCAAACACCAGGTCGAGTCTTCAAAGGCAAGAAAATGGCAGGGCATATGGGTAACGTGCAACGAACTACTCAAAACCTTGAGGTAGTTCGTGTTGATAATGAACGTAATCTACTTTTGATTAAAGGCTCAGTGCCTTCGGTTAAGGGTGGCAAGGTTATCGTTAAACCTTCGGTAAAAACACCTAAAAAGAATATTAAAGCATAAGGCAGTAATAATGGAACTTACGATTCAAAAATCAGACAGTGGAAAAGCAGGCACGATGAATGTTGCCGATAGCGTTTTTTCTGTCGAATTTAACGAGCCATTGATACATCAGGTGTTGACCTCGTATCTGGCAGGTGCTCGTTCAGGTACCAAGGCGCAAAAAACGCGTTCTGAAGTTCGCGGTGGTGGCAGGAAGCCTTTTAAACAAAAAGGGACTGGTCGAGCGCGAGCAGGAACAATCCGCAGTCCAATATGGCGTGGCGGTGGTACTACATTTGCAGCCAAGCCACGTGATTATAGTAAAAAATTAAATAAAAAAATGTATCGTGCAGCGATGCGTTCGATACTTTCTGAACTTGTTCGTCAGGAACGGTTTATCTGTGTCGATGCGTTCAATGTAGATGAGTCAAAAACAAAGTTGGTCAAAGATAAACTGGCAAGTCTTAGTCTCGATGATGTTTTGATTGTGACTGAAGAATTAAACGAGAATCTTTATCTTGGTGTAAGAAATATTCCAAAGGTTGATGTGATAGATACAAATGAAATTGATCCGTATTCATTGATTGGTTTTGAGAAAGTATTAATGACGCAGGCAGCAGTTGAAAAAGTTGAGGCATGGCTATCATGAATAATGAAAAATTAATGACAGTTTTGTTAGAACCAAGAGTCACTGAGAAATCGACAATGGTTGGTGAAGCATATAATCAATACGTTTTTAAAGTTGCTAAGGATGCTAGCAAGCCTGAGATTAAACGAGCTGTTGAACTTATGTTCGATGGTGCTGAAGTAGAGTCAGTTCAGGTTACAAATGTGAAAGGTAAGAAGAAAATGTTTGCGCGTCGACCAGGACAACGTGTTAACTGGAAAAAAGCCTACGTCAAATTGAAGCCTGGTTTTGACATAGATTTCATGGGCGCTTGATAGGTATATATTATGGCATTAGTTAATCCAAGACCGACATCTCCAGGTCGCCGCTCAATGGTTAAGGTTGTTAGCCCTGAGTTACATAAAGGCAAACCTTATGAGCCATTGTTGGAAAGTCAGAAGAAACATTCAGGTCGTAATAATAATGGCCGTATTACTGTTCGTCATCGTGGTGGTGGATCAAAGCAACGCTATCGTATAATTGATTTCAAACGTAATAAAGATGGAATACAAGCGAAAGTCGAACGTATTGAATACGATCCGAATAGAACTGCGCATATAGCATTACTGCTTTATGTTGATGGTGAAAGACGTTACATCATTGCGCCAAGTGGTGTAAAAGAAGGCAGTCTCATTATGTCGGGCACTGAAGCAGGTATTCAGGTAGGTAACTGTATGCCATTACGAAATGTTCCATTGGGTACTACAGTGCATTGCATCGAATTAAAACCAGGTAAAGGTGCTCAAATTGCTCGAAGCGCAGGGGCTGGTGTCCAGTTGGTAGCAAAAGAAGGCCAACATGCAACTTTGAGGTTGCGCTCCGGTGAAATGCGTAAAGTTTTAGCAGATTGCCGAGCGACGATTGGCAGTGTAAGTAATGCCGAGCATTCACTGCGTTCATTGGGTAAAGCCGGGGCAAAACGCTGGCGTGGTGTTCGCCCTACTGTTCGTGGTGTTGCAATGAACCCGGTTGATCACCCACATGGTGGTGGTGAAGGTCGTACTTCTGGTGGTCGACATCCAGTTAGCCCATGGGGTACGCCAACCAAGGGTTTCAAAACCAGAAAAAACAAGCGAACTGATAAATTAATTGTTCGTAAACGTAAGTAATTAAGAGGAATTAATAGTGCCACGTTCAATTAAAAAGGGTCCATTCGTTGATCATCACCTTTTGAAAAAGGTGAGTGTAGCAAAAGAAGCTAACGATAAACGGCCAATTAAAACATGGTCTCGGCGTTCCATGGTTATGCCTGAGATGGTTGGGCTAACTATCGGTGTTCATAATGGCCGTGATCATATGCCTATTTATATTTCTGAAAATATGGTGGGACACAAGCTGGGTGAGTTTGCGTTAACGCGTACTTTCCGCGGGCACATTGCAGACAGAAAATCTTAAACATTAGAAAACAAAACATATGGCAACTTCAGCAACATTAAAATTTACTCATTTGTCTCCGCAAAAATTGCGTCTGGTAGCAGATCAAATTCGCGGCTTGGCAGTTGACCGTGCAATTAATTTACTCGCATTCAGTAATAAGAAGGGTGCTGATATTATTAAAAAAGTGCTCGAGTCTGCGATTGCCAACGCTGAGAATAATGATGGTGCTGATATCGATGAGCTCAGAGTTAGTGAAATTCAAGTAAATCAAGGCCCAACAATGAAGCGTTTACGTCCGCGCGCGAGAGGCCGTGCCGATAGAATTATAAAGAGAACCAGTCATCTTACCGTGACGGTATCTGAAACGGAGACTAATAAATAGCATGGGTCAAAAAGTACATCCAACGGGGATACGCCTCGGCATTATTAAAGACTGGACCTCAACCTGGTATGCAGACAGTAAGGATTATGCTGATTATCTGCATGCAGATATAAAGGTCAGAGAATATGTACGCAAGAAGTTGGCTAATGCATCAGTCAGTCGAATTCAGATTGAAAGGCCAGCGGGTAACGCACGTGTGATTATCCATACAGCTCGCCCCGGCATTGTGATCGGTAAAAAAGGGGAAGATATTGAGCGCCTTCGTTTTGAAATTTCAAAAATGATGGGTGTTCCTGCTCACGTTAGTGTTGAAGAGATTCGTAAGCCAGAATTGGATGCTTATTTGGTTGCTGAAAGTGTCGCGCAACAAATAGAACGACGCATTATGTTTCGTCGTGCAATGAAACGCGCAGTTACAAATACAATGCGTTTAGGTGCGCAAGGTATCAAGATTACCGTTGGTGGTCGTTTGAATGGTGCTGAGATTGCTCGTACAGAATGGTACCGCGAAGGTCGTGTGCCACTACACACATTACGTGCAGATATTGACTACGGCACTGCTGAAGCCAATACAACTTATGGGATTATAGGTATTAAAGTCTGGATATTTAAAGGTGAAGTTTTTGTTGGTCATGAGCAAACTGTAGAAGAAGACGGCCAAAAAGAAGAAGCCCCAAAAGAAAAAGCCAAGGCTTAAGTTAAGATTAAGCAACTAATAGGAATTCGACGTGTTACAGCCAAAAAGAACGAAATTTAGAAAACAAAGTAAATTACGTAATCGTGGTCTTGCCACAGTTGCTAATAAAGTCAGCTTTGGTGAATTTGGTCTAAAAGCTATTGGCAGAGGTCGTATCACGGCACGCCAAATCGAAGCTGCTCGACGTGCATTAACACGTAAAGTAAAACGTGGTGCTAAAGTCTGGATAAGGATTTTTCCTGATAAGCCGATTACCAAAAAACCTTTGGAAGTTAGACAGGGTAAAGGTAAAGGTAATGTTGAGTATTGGGTAGCCCAAATTCAACCAGGCAGAATGCTTTATGAAATGGAAGGTGTACCAGAAGAACTGGCGCGTGAAGCATTTGAACTAGCTGCAGCGAAGTTGCCAATTAAGACAACCTTTGTTGCGAGGACAGTATTGTAATGAAAGCAGCAGAATTAAGAGAAAAGACGGCAGAAGAGCTTCAAACAATTTTATTGGAAGAGTTACGTGCCCAATTTAATTTGCGAATGAGAAAAGGCACCGGGCAGCTTGATAAACCTAGTGAGATGAAAAAGACTCGACGCAATATTGCACGACTCCATACGCTTATTAATGAGAAAAAAATCGCATCAGGTAAAGAAGTATGAGTACAGAATCTACAGAAGCAAAAACAGTTACCGGCACTGTAACTAGTAACAAAATGGATAAAACTATTTCGGTAATGGTTGAGCGTCGAGTAAGACATCCGTTGTACGGTAAGTTTATGCGCCGTTCTACCAAGCTATTAGCTCATGATGAAGCTAATGAATGTAATGAAGGCGATGTTGTTGTAATTGAAGCATCTCGTCCTTTATCAAAAAACAAGTCTTGGCGCTTACAGAAAGTCGTCAGTAAGGCACAAGTTGTATAACCGGTTTAGGGAGATAGAGCGCACATGATTCAAATGCAAACAATGCTTGATGCAGCGGACAACAGCGGCGCACGCCGTCTGATGTGTGTGAAAGTATTGGGTGGCTCAAAACGACGATACGCTAACGTCGGTGATGTCATTAAAGTCAGCATCAAGGAAGCTATTCCTCGCGGCAAGGTTAAGAAGGGTGATGTTTATAATGCTGTTGTTGTGCGTACCCGTAAAGGCGTACGTAGAGCAGATGGTTCATTGATTCGGTTTGATGGCAATGCGGCAGTATTGCTGAACGCCCAATTGCAACCTATCGGCACACGTATATTTGGCCCAGTAACACGAGAATTGCGTGGAGAACAGTTTATGAAGATTGTGTCTCTGGCACCGGAGGTACTTTAAAAATGGCTCGTATTAAGAAAGGTGACGAAGTCGTTGTCATTGCTGGCAAGGATAAAGGTAAGCGTGGTGTTGTTTTATCTGTGGTAAATGAATTAGATAAAATCTTTGTTGAGAACGTCAACATGATTAAGAAACATACCAAGGGTAACCCGATGCAGGGTACACCAGGTGGTATCGTCGAAAAAGAAGCAGCGATTCATATTTCCAATGTTGCTGTGTGGAATCCAGTAACAAATAAAGGTGACCGAATCGGTTATCGTTCACTGGAAGATGGACAAAAAGTACGATATTTCAAGTCAAACAATGAAGTTGTGGATGTATAAGGTCAATATTCATGGTCAGATTACAAGAACATTATAATAGTACGGTGGTTAAGCAGTTAACCGAGCAGTTTGGTTATAAATCATCAATGCAAGTCCCTAAGATCACCAAGATCACTCTCAATATGGGTATCGGTGAGGCAGTCGCAGATAAAAAGGTCGTCGAACATGCAGTAAATGACATGACTAAAATCGCGGGACAAAAACCAATCGTTTGTAATGCAAGAAAATCAGTTGCGAACTTCAAAGTGCGTGAAGGGTGGCCAGTCGGTTGTAAGGTGACCTTGCGTCGTGAACGTATGTATGAATTTTTAGATCGTTTAATTTCGATTGCAATCCCGCGTATACGGGACTTTCGTGGATTAAATGCAAAATCTTTTGATGGTCGTGGTAATTATAATATGGGGATTAAGGAACAAATTATTTTCCCTGAAATTGACTATGACAAGATCGACACACTGCGAGGTATGGATATTACGATTACTACTTCAGCACGAACAAATGAAGAAGGCCGTGCTTTATTAGCGGCATTTAACTTACCGCTAAGATCTTGAGGTTTATTTAATATGGCAAAGTCATGCATGGTTAATCGCGAAGTCAAACGCCTACGTTTGGTGAAAAAATACGCGGCAAAAAGAACTGAATTGAAGGCAATGATTAAAGATACGTCTTTAAGTGAAGGTGATCGCGCAGCAGCGCGTGAAAAACTGAATAAAATGCCAAGAGATGCGAGTCCTGTTCGTGTGCGAAACCGCTGTAATATTACGGGTCGTCCACACGGTTATTATCGTAAATTTGGTTTAGGTAGAAACAAACTGCGTGAAGCGGCTATGCGTGGCGATGTGCCAGGTCTGGTTAAAGCGAGCTGGTAAATAAAGAGAGAATATAAACATGAGTATGTCAGACCCCATATCAGATATGTTGACGCGAATTCGCAATTCACTACAACGCAATAAGCGTGATGTGAAAATGCCTTCGTCAAAATTAAAAGTAGCGATTGCAAATATTCTGAAACAAGAAGGCTACATTCTTGATTACAGTGTTGTTGAGCATGATAAAAAGGCAACCCTTACTATCGAACTTAAATACTTTGAAGGTAAAGCTGTTATTGAGTCAATCAAACGAGTGAGTCGTCCTAGCCTGCGTAGATATAATTCAGCTGATGATTTACCAAAAGTATTGGGTGGCCTCGGTGTAGCTGTTATCTCTACAGCCAAAGGCGTTATGACTGATAAATCAGCACGTGAACATGGTATTGGTGGTGAAGTACTGTGTTTTGTTTCTTAATTTGGATGAATTGACATGTCAAGAATAGCAAATAACCCAATAACAATTCCTAGCGGCGTCGATGTCAATATCGTCGGCAGTATGGTTACTGTTAAGGGTAATAAAGGTGAGTTGTCACATAATGTTCACCCTTTGGTGAAGGTTGAGCAAGAAGACAATGTACTAAAAACGACTGTTAATAATAACAGTAAGTCAGCTAACGCTTTATCAGGCACCACGCGTGCGTTGATTCAAAATCTAGTCACGGGTGTTAGTGAAGGTTTTGAGCGTAAACTGGAGATTGTGGGAGTTGGTTATCGTGCTGCTGTTTCCGGGAAAGTATTGAATCTTACACTCGGTTTTTCACACCCTGTCGCATTCGATATCCCTGAAGGGATTTCGATTGAAACACCAAGTCAAACCGAAATAGTTATTAAGGGAAGTGATAAACAACAAGTCGGTCAGGTCGCTGCAAATATTCGCAGATACCGCCCGCCTGAACCCTATAAAGGGAAAGGTGTTCGTTATTCGGATGAACGTATTATTCGCAAAGAAGCTAAGAAGAGCTAGTCGATATGAGTAAAAAAACAGATAGAATCCGTCGCGCCACTAAGGCACGCGCAAAGATTAAGCAGCTAGGTGTGAATCGTTTGTGTGTTTACAAAACACCACGACATGTCTACGCACAGGTTATTGCGCCAAATGGCTCGCAAGTGCTAGCTAGTGCGTCAAGTTTGGATAAAGAAGTTAAGGGTCAGATTAAATACAGTGGTAATGTCGATGCAGCCATTACTGTGGGTAAAATTCTGGCTGAACGTGCGAAGAAAGCAGGTGTTTCGAAAGTTGCTTTTGACCGCTCAGGTTTTAAATACCATGGTCGTATTAAAGCATTAGCCGATGCTGCGCGCGAACAAGGTATGGAATTTTAAGGAAGGGTCTTATGGCATTAGGAAACTCAATAACCGGTAACGAAGATCTTCAGGAAAAGCTTGTCAACGTCAATCGCGTTGCTAAGGTGGTCAAAGGTGGACGTCAATTTGGTTTCGCAGCACTAACAGTTGTTGGTGATGGTAATGGTCGTGTTGGTGTTGGACGAGGAAAGTCTCGTGAAGTACCTCTAGCAATTCAAAAAGCTATGGAAGATGCACGCCGTAATATGATTTCAGTACCATTGAATGAAGGCACGCTTCAATACTCCATTATGGCAGAGTTTGGTGCAGCAAAGGTCTATATGCAACCAGCCTCAGAAGGTACTGGTATTATTGCTGGTGGTCCTATGCGAGCAGTGTTCGAGGTCGTTGGGATTCATAATGTACTGGCTAAATCTATCGGTTCTACAAACCCCATCAATGTAGTACGCGCGACGATTGAAGGATTAAAGTCAATGTCTTCCCCTGAATACATTGCGGCAAAACGCGGAAAATCAGTAGAAGAAGTGGTTAGCTAATCATGGTTAAGAAATCTGACAAACAATTAAAAGTGACGTTGGTAAAGAGTACTAATCGACGTATTCAAAAACATAAAGCCTGTGTTAGTGGTTTGGGCTTACGACGAATTGGTCATAGTGTCACTGTTGGTGATACGCCAGAAAATCGTGGCATGATTAATAAAGTAAGTTACTTGCTCGCAGTGGAAGAGGACTAAGCTGATGCGTTTAAATACAGTTAAACCCCATCCTGATTCAACCTCGGATGCAAAACGAAGAGGTCGTGGAATAGGATCGGGGCTCGGTAAAACAGGTGGGCGTGGACATAAGGGACAAAAATCACGTGCCGGTGGTTATCATAAAGTCGGCTTTGAAGGCGGGCAGATGCCTATACAACGTCGTTTACCTAAAGTCGGATTTAGTTCACGCGTTGGCCGAGTCACTGAAGAGATTCGTTTGCATGAACTAGCAAATCTTGATGTTGATGTGATCGATATCGAAGCGCTTAGATCAGCACGACTAATTAACAAAAGTACATTACGCGTAAAAGTGATGCTTTCCGGTAAATTGGAAAAAGCAGTGACAGTAAAAGGTTTGATGCTTACTAAAGGTGCTAAAGCAGCTATTGAAGCGGCTGGTGGGAAAATAGAAGCCTAATAAAATAATGAGTATAGATAAATAATGTCAGCTTCTAACCCAGCAATTCCAGGCGGACTTTCGGGTCTTGGTCAGTTAAAAGAACTGCGCCAACGTTTGTTATTCGTATTATTGGCATTATTTGTTTATCGGATTGCTACACACATACCCGTACCGGGCATCAACCCAATAGCTTTAGCTGACCTGTTTCAACAGCAGCAAGGCACGATACTGGATATGTTTAATATGTTTTCCGGCGGCGCTTTGAGTCGCTTCTCAGTAGTTGCTCTGGGAATTATGCCCTATATCTCGGCATCAATTATTATGCAATTACTCTCGGTTGTTGAACCGAAGTTAAAACAGTTGAAAAAAGAAGGTGAAGCAGGTCGACGCAAGATAACGCAATATACTCGTTACGGCACTGTTGTATTAGCGACGTTTCAAGCCTTTGGTGTATCGGTTGCGCTGGAAGGACAACAGGCAGCAGGTTATGCCGTTGTTATGGACCCGGGTATAGGCTTTCGAATTGCAGCAGTCACGACATTAGTTACTGGAACTATGTTTTTGATGTGGTTAGGAGAGCAGATTACAGAACGCGGAATAGGCAATGGTATCTCCATGATTATCTTTGCTGGTATTGTCGCAGGCTTACCGTCAGCAATTGGTGGAACGATTGAATTATCAAGAACCGGTGAGATGCACTTGTTAGCGGTGGTTGGTTTATTTGCTCTGGCGATTGCCGTAACTGCATTTGTTGTTTTTGTAGAACGGGGTCAAAGACGTATTACAGTTAATTATGCAAAACGACAGGTAGGTCGCAAGATGTATGGTGGTCAGGCGAGTCATTTGCCATTGAAACTAAATATGGCCGGCGTGATTCCACCGATTTTCGCATCAAGTTTAATTTTATTTCCGGCGACGATTGCGGGCTGGTTTGCACAAACTGAAGGTATGGGGTGGTTGCAAGATATTGCAACAACATTATCTCCAGGGCAGCCGATTTATGTAATGACTTATGCAGCAGGGATTATATTTTTCTGTTTCTTTTATACAGCGATGGTGTTTGACCCGCGTGAAACGGCAGATAATTTGAAGAAATCAGGTGCGTTTATCCCGGGTATGCGTCCGGGTGAACAGACAGCGGCTTACCTTGATAAGGTTTTAACTAAATTAACCTTGGCAGGCGCTGTTTATATTACGTTTGTTTGTTTATTGCCTGAGTTTTTAATATTGAAATTTAATGTGCCGTTTTATTTTGGTGGTACATCACTATTGATTATTGTTGTGGTTGTTATGGACTTTATGTCTCAGGTTCAGTCACATTTAATGTCTCATCAATATGAAGGGATAATGAAGAAAGCTAATCTAAAGGGGCACGGCCGACGTTAATTCGTTTGCTTGAGCATGCCGGAGAAAGAAAATGAAAGTTAGAGCATCAGTGAAAAGAATTTGTCGAAATTGCAGAATCATTCGGCGTAATAGAGTTGTACGTGTTATCTGTACTGACCCGCGGCATAAGCAGCGTCAAGGCTAGATAACAAGCGCTAGAAAATTATATTGGAGAGATTGAATAATGGCTCGTATTGCAGGCGTTAATATACCAGATAATAAGCACTTGGTAATTGCTTTGACATACATCTATGGTATCGGTGGTACCCGCGCACAACAAGTTTGTGATGCAGTGGGTTTAGCAGGTTCCAGTAAGGTTAGAGATCTAACTGAAGCAGATCTGGACAAGATTCGTGCTGAAGTAGGCAAGTATGATCTTGAAGGTGATTTACGTCGTGAAGTCTCAATGAACATCAAACGATTGATGGATCTTGGTACTAATAGAGGTATTCGTCACCGTCGTGGCCTACCGGTTCGGGGACAACGTACTAGTACGAATGCCCGTACTCGTAAGGGTCCCAGAAAAGCGATTAAAAAATAAAACAACAGGTTTTAAAAAACTATGGCCAAAACAGCAACAAAAACTCGTAAGCGTGTAAAGAAAACTGTCGTAGATGGTATTGCGCACATACATGCTTCATTCAATAACACTATCATTACGATAACTGACCGTCAGGGCAATACTCTGTCATGGGCTACCTCTGGTGGTAGTGGTTTCCGCGGTTCGCGTAAGAGTACGCCGTTTGCTGCGCAGATTGCATCACAGAAAGCGGGTGAAGTTGCACGGGAATTTGGCATGCAGAATTTAGAAGTATTTATAAAAGGGCCAGGACCAGGTCGTGAATCAGCGGTTCGGGCACTTAATTCAATCGGCTTTAAGATCACTAATATTACTGATGTGACACCGATTCCACACAATGGGTGCCGACCGCCCAAAAAACGTCGGGTTTAATTCAGGAGCTTTAGAATGGCACGTTATCTCGGACCAAAATGTAAACTTAGTCGGCGTGAAGGCACGGATTTATTTTTAAAAAGTCGTGCTAGACCGATTGAATCAAAATGCCAGATAGATAAATTACCTGGTATACAAGGTAGTCGTCCTAAAAGGATGTCTGACTACGCCTTACAATTGCGTGAAAAGCAAAAATTACGTCGTATCTACGGCATACTGGAAAAGCAGTTTCGCAAGTATTATAAAGAAGCCGCTCGTCGTAAGGGTTCAACAGGCGAAAATCTGTTGCAAATATTAGAATGTAGACTGGACAATGTTGTTTATCGTATGGGTTTTGGCGCTACAAGAAGTGAAGCACGCCAATTAGTAAGCCATCGTTCAATATTGGTTAATGGCAAATCAGTAAATATCGCTTCGTACCAGGTATCACCAAGCGATACCGTTGCGATTCGCGAAAAAAGCAAGAAGCAATTGCGCATTCAAAACGCAATCAATGTAGCTGAACAATATGGTTTACCAGATTGGGTTGATGTGAATTCTAAAAATATGGAAGGCGTCTTCAAATCAATTCCAGAAAGAAGTGAACTGCCATCTGAAATCAATGAACAACTCGTTGTAGAACTTTACTCCAAGTAAACAACGTGTGGAGGAGAATCACGCATGCCAATGACATTTAATGAATTACTAAAACCAAGAAGGGTTGACGTAGAAACTGTAAGTAATACATCTGCGAAGATTACGATAGAACCTTTGGATAGAGGCTTTGGCCATACATTGGGCAATGCATTACGTCGTGTACTCTTATCGTCAATGCCAGGTTGTGCAGTAGTTGAAGCAGAAATCGAAGGTGTTTTGCATGAATACACAACGATTGAAGGCGTACAGGAAGATGTTACCGATATACTTCTGAATCTTAAGGGCCTTGCAATCATGATGCATGCCAAAGATGAAGCGACTTTAACGTTAAAGAAAAGTGGGCCTGGTGAGGTATATGCTAAAGATATCACGCTAGATCACGACGTTGAAATCATGAATCCTGATCACCTTATTGCAAATCTTACCAAAGCAGGTGAGCTAAGCATCGTAATGAAAGTAGCTCGTGGACGTGGTTACAAGCCGGTTATTATTGGTGGCACTGATGAAGTCGAACAGACAATTGGACAATTAAAACTGGATGCGTCATTTAGTCCTGTTAACCGTATTGCCTACGAAGTTCAAAGCGCTCGAGTAGAGCAGCGTACTGACCTTGATAAACTGGTGATAGAAATTGAAACTAACGGTACTATTGATCCTGAAGAAGCAGTTAGTGAAGCAGCTAGAATTTTGAGGGCTCAGTTGGCCGTATTTGTTGACTTGGAAGCAGAAGAAGCTATAGAAGCTAGTCAGCAAGTTGAACCTGAGATAGATCCTGTTTTGTTACGCCCAGTAGATGATCTTGAGTTAACTGTACGTTCCGCGAACTGTCTAAAAGCAGAAAGTATTTACTACATTGGTGATTTGATCCAGCGTACAGAAGTTGAATTATTAAAAACCCCGAATCTCGGTAAAAAATCTCTGACAGAGATCAAGGATGTCTTGGCATCACGTGGTCTGTCATTAGGCATGCGTCTTGAAAACTGGCCGCCTGCTGCATTAGAGAATAAAGAAACCGCGTCAGCATAATAAAGAGAGAATAATAATGCGTCATCGTGAAAGTGGTCGAAAACTGAATCGCAATAGTTCGCATCGTAAAGCGATGTTTAGAAATATGGCGGCATCCCTTGTGGAGCATGAAGTAATCAAGACGACCTTACCAAAAGCAAAAGAATTACGCCGTGTGGCAGAACCCTTGATCACAATGGCTAAAAGTGACAGCGTTGCAAATAGACGTCTGGCCTTCTCCCGTCTTCGTGATCGAGAAATGGTAACAAAATTATTTAATGAGCTAGGTCCGCGTTATAAAGAGCGTCCCGGTGGTTATCTTCGAATTCTAAAATGTGGTGTTCGTACCGGTGATAAAGCGCAAATGGCTATTGTTTCATTAGTTGATCGACCCGTCGTAGCAGAAGAGGTCGTTGAGACAGCAGAACAAGCATAATAATAATCATAAGCTTGTATCCTTGAAACCGGGCATTGTCCCGGTTTTTTCTTTTCTGAGGGCATATTAATGAATGCGACAACTTGTTCCTGACGTTGTCTACCACCTACATCCCTGTAGGCGACTTCGTTGTAATAATTTTTTAATCTCCTCATTTACTATCTGTAAAATCGTCGATTAAAAATTCATTACGCCTCGTATTGAGAAAAAATCTGTCGCTTCAAATAACAGCCTTGTCATTCCCGCATGCACTCGGCGGGAATCCAGTAGATTGACGCGTAGCACATTTAATAACTAGACTGTTCCAATGATATTCCTATTCACAGACTATGGATTAGAAGGGCCGTATATCGGGCAGGTTGAATCGGTATTGCATCAACATGCACCAAAAGCAAAGGTCATTAACCTGATGGCGGATGCGCCGCGTAATAACCCAAAGGCCAGCGCTTATTTGCTTGCATCGTTAGTACATCAAATTCCTATAGGTTCGATTATATTCTGCGTCGTCGATCCGGGTGTGGGATCCGAGAAAGACAAGCCTACGGCCATAAAGATAGATGGGCGTTGGTTCGTTGGCCCTGATAATGGGTTGTTTGATATTGTCGCAAAGCATGGAAAAGAAATATTAGCATGGCATATCACATGGAGCCCGGAAATATTATCCAGTAGTTTTCATGGCCGAGATTTATACGCACCTGTTTGTGCTATGTTAGAAAATAAAGAACAGATCCCCGGTGTTAGAGTTGGTTGGACTGATAAGCATCAATGGCCAGATGATCTAAATGAAGTGATTTACATAGATCACTTTGGGAATTGTATGACGGGGATACGTGGTGAAACATTTAATACAGAAGCAGTTTTTAAAATTAATGAACAAGAAATACATAATGCTAAGACATTTTCCAATGTGTCAGCAGGTCAGTCATTTTGGTATGAAAATTCAAATGGTTTGATTGAGATAGCAATAAATAAAGGAAGCGTAAGTGAAGTATTAAATATTGGGATTGGAGCGAAAGTTAATAATGAATCTTTAAGACCTGCTTTCAGTACATTTTTGAAAATTGATTAGTAGCTACTGTTCAATCTGAACCACCGACCCCAGCGTTATGATCCTAAACTGGAATTATCTACTAAAACAGTAGCTTACGGTTTATGCTCTGTGCCAAAATCTTGTTCACTTGGTGTTCAACCAGCCTCAATTTTATACATTTTTATATGTCATCTCAGAATAATTTATAAGCTTAGAACTATATTTAGAAACATTAATGTTTCCAATTAATAAAATAATTAAGTAAGATTAAAATCTAGTCTCATAGCTAGGTCACAAGCATTTCCCCAGTTAACGACTAAATTTTAAACTTGCATATATGGAGGTGGCGGTTGAAAAAATTAGTTTTCATTTTTATATGTTCCATTTTGTTTAGTGGTTGTACTGCAACCCAACATAGAAAAGCAGTTCAGGACGATACTCACGATAGAATCACTGTTGGTAAAGTTCAAGGTGAGATTACTATTGGGATGAGTGGTGCTGAAGTTGCTCAAGTTCTTGGTTCTCCAAATATTGTTACCACTGACGAAGCAAGAAGAGAAGTGTGGATATATGATAAAATTTCTACTGAAGTTTCTTATTCCAAAAGTAGCACTGGGGTAGGGGCTCTTTTGATCGGTGTAGGTGTACTTGTTGGAGGCGCAGGTGGATTAAGTGGTAGTGCAGATTCTGGTGCATCATCAAAATCACAGAAAACTTTAACAATCATCATAAAGTATGATGAAGATAAAAAAGTCAGAGATTTCGCATATCACTCATCAAGCTTCTAAATTTCTATATTAGGGATGGATATGAAATATTCAAATATTAAAAAATACAGTTTAGCTTTACTCCTCGCTTTAACTCTTGGATTGGTTGGCTGTCAGACCACAGTACCTAAAGATGCCCTTACGTTATCTCCGCAATCATTGGAGACGAGGGAAATTCAGACTAGAAAATACGAAGGTATAAATGAAAATGATATTTTGGCTGCATCTGCAGGGGTTATTCAAGATCTTGGATTTAATATTGATGAAAGCGAGACGGCTTTAGGTGTTCTTGTTGCATCTAAAGAACGTGACGCAACTGAGGCGGGTCAAGTTGTTTTAGCTGTCTTTGTTGCAGTTTTAACAGGAGCTGCGATGGCGATAGATAAGAATCAGAAGCTTCGTGTTTCTCTTGTTGTGCGACCCGTAAATGATAGAACAGAGTTAGATCATTATGTACGAGTGACTTTTCAGAGGATGATCTGGAATACTGAAGGCCAGATATCTAAAATTGAAGGCATTAATGAACCTGAGATCTATCAAGAGTTTTTTTCTCAATTATCTAAATCTGTATTTCTAGAAGGACAAAAAATATGAAAGTTATTTCAGCACAGATATTTATGGTTATATTATTAACCATGCTTTTTGGATGCCAAACGAAATCAAGCGACCAATTACTTAAAAGTGATACGAGTGCAGTTGAATCAAGAAACATTCAGACTAGAGCCTTCGACACAACTGATAGAAATAAAACTTTGAGGACTGTGATATCTACACTTCAAGATTTGGGTTTTGTCGTAGATAAAGCTGATGATGTATTAGGTACAGTAAGCGCAACTAAGCTTGACGGGTATGCTTTACGTATGACTGTTACTGTACGTCCTAGGGGAGAAACGCAACTCCTTGTTAGAGGAAATGCTCAATATAATTTGCAAGCTGTTGATGATCCAATTCTGTACCAAGATTTTTTCACATCATTAGGTAAGTCTATGTTCTTAACTGCGCATGAAGTAGATTAGTTTTTATAGCGATTTACTTTTTCACTGGATTTTTTGGGTAACGGTGGTGGACTTGATCCACCTAGCCATCAATAAGAGTGCTACGTATGACTCAATATAATTGATTGCTTTGGATCGTAGTTGCGAAACATCTTTTTTCTAAGTTTTTAATTTTTTCTTCAACAATTCATTAACCTGCTTAGGGTTAGCCTTACCTTGTGATTGTTTCATGACCTGTCCGACAAAGTAGCCAATGAGTTTGCCTTGTTTTTCTTCTGGGGCGGCTTGGTATTGAGCGACTTGGTCTGGGCTATTGGTTATTACGTCATCAACCAGTTTTTCGATAGCGCCAGTGTCAGTGACTTGTTTTAGGCCTTTGGTTTCTATGATTGCATCGGCATCGCCATCACCGTTCCACATGGATTCGAAGACTTGTTTAGCGATCTTGCCGGAGATGGTGTCGTCTTTGATGCGTTTGATCATGCCGCCTAACATTTCGGCTGTAACCGGGCTTTCGCTTATGTCTTTATTATCCTTATTCAATGAAGCGGACAATTCACCTGCGATCCAGTTTGCACTGAGTTTGGCTTCGCCTTTGGCTGTCTTAACACAGGTTTCAAAATAATCGGCCATTTCTTTTTGTGCGGTTAAGACACCACTGTCATAGTCAGATAGATTGAACTCTTCCATGAAGCGTTTTTTCTTGGCATTGGGTAATTCTGGTAATTCGCTTTTTATTTTCTCAATGAGTTCTGCTTCGATTTGTACGGGTAATAGATCCGGATCAGGGAAGTAGCGATAGTCGTTTGCTTCTTCCTTGCTGCGCATCGAACGTGTTTCGTTTTTGTTTGGATCGTATAGACGTGTTTCCTGGGTTATTGTGCCACCATCTTCCAGAATATCGATTTGTCTTTCTATCTCGATATTGATCGCTTGTTCGACAAATCGAAATGAGTTGATGTTCTTTAGTTCTGTACGTGTGCCAAATTCTTTCTGTCCTTTGGGTCGCATGGATACGTTTGCATCACAACGAAATGATCCTTCTTGCATATTGCCATCACAGATTTCCAGATAACGGACTATGGAATGGATCTTCTTCATGTAGGCAACGGCTTCTTTAGCACTGCGCATATCAGGTTCCGAGACTATTTCAAGTAACGGTGTGCCAGCCCGGTTTAGATCAATCCCTGTTTGATCACCAAAACCTTCATGCATTGATTTACCGGCATCTTCTTCCAGATGCGCGCGCGTGACGCCTACTATTTTTGTCGTGCCGTCTTCAAGTTGTATTTCTAAACTACCACGACTGACGATGGGTAATTCAAACTGACTGATTTGATAGCCTTTAGGTAGATCAGGGTAGAAGTAATTCTTTCTGGCAAAGATTGAGCGTTCTGGAATTTCTGCATCAATTGCTAGGCCGAACTTGATTGCCATCAACACGACTTGTTCATTAAGTACGGGTAAGACGCCGGGCAAACCCAAGTCTACTGCACAGGCCTGTGTATTGGGTTCAGCGCCATAGGCTGTGGGTGCTCCAGAGAAGATCTTGCTCTTGGTCGCGAGTTGGGCATGGATTTCCAGCCCGATGACGGTCTCCCATTCCATTATTCAAATCCTCCTGGAATCTGGAGGTGCCAATCAGTTGCTTGTTGGAATCGGTGAGCGATATTCAACAATCGCGATTCTTCAAAATAATTTCCTATCAACTGCATGCCGACGGGTAGCTTGTTTACAAAACCAGCGGGCACCGAGATGGCTGGTAGGCCGGCAAGATTAACTGAGACTGTATAGAGATCGGAAAGATACATACTAACAGGGTCATCGATCATCTCATTTAATTTGAATGCTGTACCTGTTGTTGTTGGTCCAGCAATGACATCAACATCTTTAAGTGCATTTTGAAAATCATCTCGAATGAGATGTCTGATTTGCTGCGCCTTTAAATAATATGCATCGTAATAACCAGCAGACAAAACATAGGCGCCGATCATGATACGGCGTTTAACTTCCTTACCAAAACCTTCTCCGCGACTACGACAATATAGATCAGATAGGTCTTTTGGATTTTCACAACGATGACCAAAACGTACGCCATCAAAACGTGACAAGTTTGATGAACACTCTGCTGGTGCAACAACGTAATAAGCAGGGATCGATAATTCTGTATTTGGTAATTTTATCTCTTTACAAGTTGCACCTAGCTTTTCTAATTCTCTAATGCCTTCTTCAACACACTTGGCAATGTTGCTGTCGAGTCCTTCACCAAAGTATTCTTTTGGCAATCCTATCTTTAAACCTTCTATTGAGTCGTTTAATCTTCCAGTGTAATCATCAACTGGATGCTCGGCAGAGGTTGAGTCACGTTCATCAAAACCGGCAATTACATTCATCATTAGCGCAGCATCTTCAGCGGTCTGAGTCATTGGGCCACCTTGGTCAAGACTTGATGCAAAGGCGATCATGCCATAGCGGGAAACCCTGCCATACGTGGGTTTCAGACCGGTTATGCCGCAAAAGGAAGCAGGTTGTCTTATTGAACCACCGGTATCGGTGCCTGTTGCTGCTGGACTTAAACGGGCGGCAACAGCGCTCGCTGAACCCCCTGATGATCCTCCGGGCACGGTGTCTTGATTCCAGGGGTTTTTAACTGCACCATAAAAACTGGTTTCATTGGATGAGCCCATGGCAAATTCATCCATGTTGGTTTTGCCTATATTGACAATTCCAGCAGCATTCATTTTTTCAATAACAGTTGCATCATACGGCGCAATAAAATTATCTAACATCTTTGAAGCGCAGGATGTTTTTATGCCATTGGTACAAAAGATATCTTTTTGCGCAATAGGAATGCCTGTTAAAGGCGTGGCATTACCAGCAGCACGTTGTTGGTCAGCAGATTTTGCTTGGGCTAATGCCAATTCTTCATTGATGGTGATAAAACAGTTTAAAGATTTGTTAAATTGCTTACAGCGATCAAGATAGAGTGTTGTTAATTCTTCACTGCTGATCTGATTTGAACCAAGTGCAGTTGATAATTGAGCTAATGTAGATTGATGCATGATTGTTATTGAATAAACTTAAGTTGAGTTTTGAAAATATTATTGAGGCTGTTGTTAAATTTTATTCAATAACCTTGGGTACGAGATAACAGTCATTACCTGTTTGCGGCGCATTCTTTTGAAATTGCTCACGTTGATTGGTTTCCGTTACGGCATCGGTTCGAAGTCTTGCCGTTAGGTCTAGAGGGTGTGCTATCGGCGAAATTCCGTCAGTATCAACAGAATTCATACTTTCAACAAGGTCTAAAATATTTGAAAGTTCATCACTATAAGTGGAGGTATCTTGCTCATCGATTGACAATCTGGCCAACCAGGCAATTTTTTGCACTTCTGATTTATCGAGGGACATAAACTAGCCGTTCTTATTTGTTGAAAAAAGAGGAATTTATCACATTCCTTTGCTTGCCCAAAGCCTCGGCCATTGTTAAAGTTACGCTTTCTAACTTTAGATGATCTTAGCGCGGTTTGGGATTACTAAAATGACATAAACAACGATTTTAGAGGATTTCAGCATAAGACAGTTGCTACCCAATCCTTCCTATATAGCCACCTGTCGAGACTATATCACAATGCTAATACTAACTAACTGGTTTAATACATGTTTAACAGATTAAGAGGCCTTTTTTCCAACGATTTATCTATTGATTTAGGTACTGCAAATACCCTTATTTATGTGCGTGGAAAGGGCATCGTTCTCAATGAACCTTCAGTTGTTGCTATCCGTAATGACGGCGACAAAATAAATGCTAAGTCTATTCGTGCCGTGGGTACTGAAGCTAAAAGAATGCTCGGTAGAACGCCGGGGCACATTACGGCAATTCGGCCACTGAAAGATGGTGTGATTGCCGATTTCACTGTGACTGAAAAAATGTTGCAGTATTTTATTCATCAGGCGCACGGGTCCACATTATTCAGACCAAGCCCTCGCGTACTGGTTTGTGTTCCTTGTGGCTCGACTCAGGTAGAACGACGCGCCATTAGGGAGTCTGCGAGTGGTGCTGGTGCACGAACGGTACATCTGATTGAAGAGCCTATGGCTGCTGCAATCGGTGCTGGAATGCCAGTGAGTGATGCGCGCGGTTCCATGGTATTAGATATTGGTGGCGGTACTACTGAAGTTGCTGTTATATCATTAAACGGGATTGTTTATTCCGATTCAGTTCGTATTGGTGGTGATCGATTCGACGAGGCCATTATCAATTATGTCCGACGAAATTATGGCAGCTTGATAGGGGATGCTACAGCTGAACGTATCAAGCATGAGCTTGGTTGTGCTTATCCTGGCAATGAAATAAAAGAGATGGAAGTGCGCGGACGAAACCTTGCTGAAGGTATTCCACGTAGCTTCACATTAAACAGTAATGAGATCCTCGAGGCCTTACAAGAACCGTTAACAGGCATTGTTGGTGCCGTTAAGAACGCACTGGAAAAAACGCCGCCTGAACTAGGCTCAGATGTAGCTGAACGAGGTTTAGTGTTGACGGGAGGCGGTGCTTTGCTGAGAGATTTGGACAGGTTGCTAATGGAAGAGACAGGCCTACCAGTCATTATTGCAGAAGATCCTTTGACGTGTGTTGCAAGAGGTGGCGGGCGTTATTTAGAAATGATTGATGAATTTGGAACCGATATTCTCGCGGTGGAGTAAACACTAAAGGCGGAGGTCACCTATTACTACTCTGTTTCAAAGAAGTTCGTCTGTTAACATTCGTTTTGTCGTTTATGCTGTGCTCTCGGTTTTCTTAATGGGAGTTGATCACCACCAAGGTCATTTGAAAATCATACGCTCCACGCTATCGACAGTGGTTTATCCTATCCAGTATATCGTTAATCTACCCATTGAGGCGACAGAGTGGGTTTCAAATACGCTAGTCACGCATAACAGTTTGTTAAAAGAAAACGACCGATTGAAGCAAGAACGGTTACTGCTTAGTTCAAAATTACAACGATATGAAGTGCTGGAAACCGAAAATAGGCGCTTACGAGAATTGCTTGAATCATCTTTTCGTATTAACGATAAGGTGCTAGTGGCAGAGTTAATTGCTGTTGAGTTACAAACTTTTAGAAGACAAGTTGTCATCAATAAGGGCCAACGAGAGGGGGCTTATGATGGGCAACCTATTGTAGATTCAGCCGGTATTATGGGGCAAATTGTTCATGTTGGGCCTTTTTCAAGCACGGTGCTTTTAATCACTGATCCAAACCATGCCTTACCAGTTCAGGTAAATAGAAATGGATTACGTGCCATTGCCGTTGGTACCGGACAAAACGATAAGCTCTTGCTTGAGCATTTACCCAACAATGCAGATATTCGTGTTGGCGACTTAATCGTGTCTTCTGGGCTCGGCCGTCGATTTCCATCAGGTTATCCTGTTGGGCAAATTGAAAAAATTTCTCGTGACCCCGGAGAACCCTTTGCAAAAGTGATGATCAAACCCAGTGCTCATTTAAGTCAGAGTCGGGAGGTATTGATGGTCTGGCCTTATGAAAAGATAAATAAAATCAAAGAAGACCTGGAAGAGTTGGCGATAAAATGATTGGACTGGAGACACGCCAACAAGGTAACGGGATAATTGCTATGAGTTTTATTATGGCGCTTATGCTGACGGCTTTACCTTTACCCGATTGGGCGGTGAATTGGCGGCCAGCATGGGTTGCTATCGTCTTGATTTATTGGTGTATGGCAGTACCAGATCGCGTTGGTATTTTTATAGCCTGGTTTCTAGGATTATTACTAGACGTGCAACAAGGTACCGTGCTCGGTCAAAACGCTTTGGGCATGATATTACTGGCAGTCCTTACAATAAACTCTCACCAGCGTATGCGCGCGTATCCCTTATCACAGCAAGCAGTATTGATTTGTTTTTATCTTTTATTCTATGAACTAATAATGCTGATGGTATCAGGCTATTTAGGCACGAGTACGCGTGATTGGACTTATTGGATGCCTGCCATCACAAGTATGCTCTTATGGCCGTGGCTGTTTATTATTTTGAGAGATGTGCGTCGTAAGTACAGCATCTCTTAAGATCCACCAAAATAGTTATGGCTAAAGAATTCACTCTCAAAGATCAAGACCATGAATCAAGTTTGATAGCGAGGCGTGTTTATATTTCTGCATTTATAATCTTGATGTTAATTATCATGATTATCACAAGAATATTCTACTTGACGGTTTTGCAACATGACCATTACTCGACCTTATCACAATCAAACCGAGTCAAGATCACACCCATACCACCTATCAGGGGGCTTATTTATAGTCGTGATGGAGTCATCCTCGCTGAAAATAAACCAACTTTTAGTCTTGGCGTCATTCCCGAGCAGATTGATGATATCGATAAAACTATTGGCCAACTTAAAAAAATAGTGACAATCGAAGATAGTGATATTGAACGATTTAAAAAAGCATTGAAGAAGAAAAGAAGGTTTGAAAATATACCATTACGACTAAATTTAAATAAAGAAGAAGTTGCGCTATTCGCTGTCAATCGGCATCGTTTCCCTGGCGTTGATGTTGTCGCTGGACTCAATCGATATTATCCTTTAGGCGAAAAGTTAGTTCATTCCATTGGTTATGTTGCGCGCATTGATGATAACGATGTTAAACGTCTTGATGAATCAAACTATAGTGGGACTACCCATATAGGCAAACTTGGAATTGAAAAGTCCTATGAATCATTATTACATGGCGATGTTGGACATCAGCAGGTTGAAGTTAATGCTCAAGGTAGAGTTATTCGTGTGCTTGATCGTACTGCACCGAAACCCGGAGAGAACCTTCATCTAACGATAGACCTTTCCTTACAAAAAATAGCTATTGATGCGCTCGAAAATAGACGCGGTGCTATCGTTGCTATGGATCCAAGAAATGGTGATGTCTTAACGTTTGTCAGTTCTCCTGCATATGACCCGAATAAGTTTGTAAATGGAATCGATAGTAAGTCATATAATGCATTATTGGCGTCAAAAGATAAGCCATTAATAAATCGCGTGATTCAAGGAAAATATCCTCCTGGTTCTACGGTTAAGCCTTTTATGGGCTTAATTGGTTTGGACTATGGTGCTAGAGTAGCTACGGATGAATCCTGGTGTCCAGGTTGGTTTTCTTTGAAAGGTCATGAGCATCGCTACCGGGATTGGAAGAAACAAGGCCATGGTCATACTGATCTGCATAATGCGATCATGCAATCATGTGATGTATATTTTTATATGTTGGCGTATGAGCTCGGGATTGATCGTATTTATGAAGGTATGTCACGATTTGGTTTTGGTCAGATAACTGGTCTTGACATTGGTGGCGAGACAAAAGCCTTAATGCCATCAAGGGATTGGAAGCGAGGAGCATTAGGACAAGCATGGTATCCAGGAGAAACATTGATACTTGGTATTGGACAGGGTTATGCTTTAGTCACACCTATGCAGCTGGCCAAGGCTACAGCAACGCTTGCAAATAAAGGGAACATAATCCGGCCGCGTCTGGTCTCAAGTACAAGCAATTCAATAACCAATGAAGTAAATGCCTTACCTAATAACTCTGAAAATAAGATTACACTTTCTAATAGTACTTATTGGGCTGATGTGATTACTTCTATGAAAGATGTTGTACATGGGATTGGTGGTACTGCCTGGCGCAGTGGATTGAATGCTGAATACAATTTTGCTGGTAAGACAGGTACTGCTCAAGTTATAGGGATAGCACAGGATAAGGAATATAAAAAAGAAGATATTGCTGAAGAGTTTCAAGACCATGCGCTTTTTATCGCTTTTGCTCCAGTAGAGGCACCAAGAATTGCAATAGCAATCATTGTCGAAAATGGTGGTGGAGGGTCAAAAACGGCTGCACCTATCGCACGTAAAATGTTTGATCACTTTATGAATAATCGAGATTTGATTACTAAAGGATAATTAACTTGGAAGAACAAAGTCTCGGGCAGCGTCTGCATATCGATTTTCCACTATTCTTTGGTATTTTGGTGCTATGTATCATTGGTTTAGTGGTTATTTATAGTGCTGGCGGACAAGATATGAATCTGGTTTACCGACAAGCGGTAAAATTATTAATTGCTTTGGTGGGGATGGTGATAGTGGCGCAATTACCTCCAGCAGAAATCGCTAGATGGTCATTTGGACTATATGTGTTTGGTATAGCTTTATTAATTCTGGTTATTTTTTACGGCGATGTCGGTAAAGGCGCTCAACGTTGGCTAGACTTGAAAATATTTCGTTTTCAACCATCAGAATTAATGAAACTGTCGGTACCTATGATGGTTGCATTTTACCTTGCTGATAAATCACTACCGCCTCGGTTCACGCGAGTTTTAGCTGCCTGTGTATTAATAACAATACCGGTTTTGTTAATTGCAAAACAACCAGATTTGGGAACTGCCTTGCTAGTAGCAACTGCCGGGTTCTCTGTTTTATTTATAGCCGGGATTTCATGGCGCCTATTGACAATAATGGGTGGGCTGGGAGCAGCGGGTGCTCCAATACTTTGGTATTTTATGCACGATTATCAGAAGCGACGGGTTCTGACCTTTTTGAACCCTGAAAATGATCCACTAGGAGCCGGATATCATACAATTCAGTCGAAGATTGCGGTTGGCTCGGGTGGTTTTTATGGTAAAGGCTGGTTAAATGGTACCCAGTCTCATTTGGAATTTTTACCTGAACGTTCGACAGATTTTATTTTTGCGGTATTTTGTGAAGAGTTTGGTATGTTAGGCGTGTTGTTTTTGTTATGCATCTATTTATTCATAATTTCACGTGGGCTCTATATCGCCATTAATGCGCAGCATACCTTTGGTCGGTTATTAGCCAGTGGTTTAACATTAACTTTCTTTGTTTATATCTTTGTCAATATGGGCATGGTTACCGGGCAGTTACCCGTAGTAGGGGTGCCATTGCCACTGGTTAGCCATGGCGGCACCTCAATGGTAACATTAATGATTGGATTCGGTATCATAATGGCAATACACACCCATAGACGTTTTCTCTCATTTTAAATCATGCAAAAAATTAAATTAATTACCTTAACGCTGTTGTACTTGTGGATGTCGTTTGCGCAAGCTAATACAGATGCCTCGACGATGCAGGATGATTTTATCAAGAAGATGGCCTCTCAGTATGACTTTGATTCGACAAGTCTGAAAAAGCTATTTGAGCAAGTCATCGTATCGGAAACAATCCTCAAAGCAATTTCAAAGCCAGCAGAAAAAAGATTGCCTTGGTATAAATACAGAAACATATTTTTAAAGAAAAAACGTATTAATGAAGGTGTTGAGTTTCTGGATAAAAATCGTGAGAAATTAAAAGCAGCGGAAAAACAATTTGGTGTCCCTGCAGAAATAATAACCGCGATCATTGGCGTTGAAACTTTTTATGGAAGAATCTCTGGAAGTTATCGAGTTGTTGATGCACTCAATACACTTGGGTTTCATTATCCAAAACGAGCAAAATTTTTTCGAAACGAATTTGAACAGTTTTTATTGCTTGCGCGTGAACAGGGTTTTGACCCGCTTACATTAAAAGGGTCTTACGCTGGCGCAATGGGTATGCCGCAATTTATATCGAGTAGTTACCGTCATTATGCAATCGACTTTGACGGAGACAATATAATTGATATCTGGAATAACCCGGATGATGCCATTGGTAGTGTTGCAAATTATTTTTCTGAACATGGATGGCAAAAGGATAAACCTATTATTGCCAAAGTGAAGTTAGAAGGTGATAAATATAAGAGTGTGTTAGGCAATGGTCTCAAGCCAGATGTAGATGAATCCGAATTGGAAAAGTTGGGTATTAAGTCAAATTCACTATTTGAAAAAAATGAAAAATTAAAATTATTTGAATATGAGCAGGAAAATACTAATGAATATTGGTTGGCGCATAAAAACTTTTATGTCATAACTCGTTACAATCATAGTCATCTATACGCTATGGCTGTTTATCAATTAGCATCAGAGATTTCAAAACGAATTAATAATACATCCCAGGCTCTAGATTAATAGATATGTCTTTAGCTATAAAAATATTTACTGAAAAAATACTCATTAGATTATTTGTATTGCTCGCAGTATTGTTTTTATCTGCATGTGGAAGTGTTGGTATTGCTCCTTCTTCAAGCGATAAAGCACCTGATAAGCAAGTTGATGTCTCCAAAATTCCGAATGCTGTACCCAAGGAAGAGCCCAGAAGCCGCTATGGAAACCCTAAGTCCTATGAAGTTTTAGGAAAACGCTATTATGTTATGGAGAGTAGTAAAGGTTTTGTTGAGAAGGGACTTGCCTCATGGTATGGCACTAAGTTTCATGGTCGGCGTACTTCAAGTTGGGAAACCTATGATATGTATGCGATGACGGCCGCTCATAAAAGTTTACCATTACCGACCTATGTTCAGGTGACTAACCTAAGTAACGGCAGACAGATTATTGTTAAGGTAAATGACCGCGGCCCATTTCATGGGAATCGTATTATCGATCTTTCTTATACGGCGGCGATTAAACTCGATATAGTAAAAAAAGGTACCGGTCTGGTTGAAATCAGGGCTATTGGACCGGGGCAGACTGTCTCTACTGAGTCCGCTGCTGGTGCACCTGTAGAAACCAACCCAACGGTAAGTAATGATGATGGTTTTTATATTCAGGTGGGCTCATTTAGCAATTTAACGAATGCCGAGAGCTTAAAGCAAAAACTAGCGCCAATTGGTAAAGACAAGATAAACATCAATGAGGTTGTCGTTTCCGGTAATACCCTGTATCGAGTCAGGATTGGACCGCTAACTGATATTGATCAGGCCGACTCCATCGTTTCAAACCTGACAAACTATGATATCAATGAGCACCGTATTGTTACTAATTAGAAGTTGACGAAAATGAAAATAAGATTATTTGAAATTATATTTTTTCTGGTATTTGTTCCTCTACAAGTTATAGCGGGAGAAATGATTGTTCCTGCGCCGCCTACGATAAAAGCCTCGTCTTACGTAGTGATGGATTTTAATAGTGGAGATCTATTGGTAGAAAAAAATACCGATCAAAGGCTTCCCCCGGCCAGCTTAACCAAGATTATGACTATCTATGTTGTGGCCAGTGAGTTAGCAAACGGAAAAATTTCACTAGAAGATGAAGTACTGGTGAGTGAAGAAGCTTGGCGAACTCAGGGCTCAAGAATGTTTATTGAGGTTAATAAGAAAGTTAAGCTTGATGACTTACTCCACGGGGTCATTATTCAATCAGGAAATGATGCCAGTGTAGCGTTGGCAGAGTACATCTCTGGTACTGAAGGTGTCTTTGCTGATTTGATGAATAAACACGCAGAACAACTAGGTATGAACAATTCACATTTTGTGAATAGTACTGGTCTACCAGATCCTGATCATTATACGACTGCTAGCGATCTGGCTAAATTAGCACAGGCGTTAATAAGAGATTATCCGGAAGTATATGACTTACACAAAATTAAGGAATTCACCTTTAATAAGATCAAACAGCATAATCGGAATAAATTACTCTGGCGAGATCGTAGTGTTGATGGCATAAAAACAGGGCATACGGAAGAAGCTGGATATTGTTTAGTCGCATCAGCTGCTAGAGATGGCATGCGGCTTATTTCTGTCGTAATGGGGACAGACGGGATGAATGCCAGGGCAAAGGCCAGTCAAGCGATATTAAATTATGGTTTTCGTTTCTTTGAAACGCATAAACTCTATAGTGCCGGTGATTTGATCACCAGCGTTAAAGTATGGAAAGCGGATATAGATAATCTTAATTTAAGCATTAATGAGGATATCTACATTACCGTTCCTCGAGGAAAGTATGAAAAGCTTGAACCGATTGTGGAGCTTGATAAGCAGATTATTGCGCCGGTTAAGCAAGGAGACCAAAAAGGTGTGTTGAATATCATTTTGGAAAATAAAACTATTACTACTGTTCCATTATTAGCGCTCGAATCTATCGCTAAGGGAGGCATCGTAAATAGATTAAAAGACGAAGTGTATCTTTTGTTTGAATAATAATTACTATGACAACGGTTTATTTAAACGGAGAGTATAAGCCTCTTGCAGAAGCATCAATTGGCGTGCTTGACCGAGGTTTTACATTTGGCGATGGCGTCTATGAGGTTATTCCTGTTTTCAATCGTACAATCTTTCGTTTTGATGAACATATGCAGCGCCTTGAGAATAGTTTGGATGCTATTTTCATGGAAAACCCGCACTCTTCTGCTGAATGGCTCGCGATATTTGAAAAGTTAATTGAGACTGTGGAGCACTCAGAACAATCAATATATCTACAAATCACGCGTGGTGCCAGCGAACGTGATCATGATCTTTCTCTTGCGGATAACCCAACAATCTTCGTAATGAGTCGGGCTATTGCAAAGAAGGATTTGTCCGTTGGTATTAAAGCCATTACTCATGACGATATTCGATGGCAATATTGCGATATAAAAGCTATTACCTTGCTGCCGAGTGTATTACTCCGGCATAAAGCGAAACTACAGGGTGCAAAAGAGGCTATTCTGATCAGAGAGGGTTATATAACAGAAGGTGCTGCAAGCAACGTCTTTATTTGTAGAAACGATGAGATCTTTACGCCCCCAAAAAATAAACATGTATTACCAGGGATAACTCGAGATTTAGTTGTTGAAATACTAGCCAGTCATAAAATAAGCTATTTTGAGGCAATGTTTACGGAAGAAGAATTATTGAGTGCCGATGAGATCTGGATCACTAGCTCAACTTGGGAGATAGTGCCTGTGACCCAGTTGAATAATGCGCCTGTAGGAACCGGTGAAGTAGGGCCTTTATGGAAAGCAGTTAATCAGCTTTACCAGAATTTTAAATCAGGTTACTGTCAATAACTATGGAAATATATAAATCATTTACCATTGAAGCGGCACACCGTTTACCTAATTTGCCTGATGATCATAAATGCAGCCGATTGCACGGTCATTCCTTTACAATAGAAGTGCATGTCTCAGGTGATGTTGATGAGGCTACAGGTTGGGTGATGGACTTTGCTGATATTAGCGAGGTAATTAAACCGGTGTTTGAATGTTTGGACCATCGTTATCTAAATGATATAGAAGGGCTGGATAACCCTACGAGTGAAAATCTAGCAAAATGGTTATGGCATAAACTAAAAACACAGCTACCATTGTTAAGCTCTATCGTTGTAAGAGAAACATGTACTTCAGGCTGTGTTTATTCTGGTTGATAATTTATCAACTTGTATCAAATCAAGATTTAATTCCAACACCTCTATTTAACAATTGTAACGAAATTATCAATAATGTAATTGTGAAAACAATAAGCATTATAAAGGCGTGAGAGATACTTATATCAGACTCTCCAAGCATGCCGTAGCGGAAAGCATTAACCATATATAAAATGGGATTAAAGGCCGATACTTTTTGCCAGAACTCTGGCAGCAGATCTATTGAATAAAAAACGCCTCCTAAGTAGATAAGCGGTGTTAATACAAAAGTAGGGATGATGGAAATATCATCAAACTTATTTGCAAAAATAGCATTAATCATTCCAGCCAGAGAAAAAACGACCGAAGTCATCAATACGACAGCAATGGTTATCGTAAAGCTATGTAAATGCAGATCTGTAAAAAAAAGTGCTACGATAGTAACAATAACGCCTACTAGAAACCCTCGTACTACTCCGCCAGTAACATAACCCGCCAGAATAATGAAATTGGGTATAGGTGCGACTAACATCTCTTCAATATGCCGCTGAAATTTAGCACCGTAAAAAGAGGAGACTACATTGGCATATGCATTATTGATAATCGACATCATGATAATACCGGGGGCGATGTAATCGATATAAGCAAACCCATTCATGGTGCCAATTCTTGGTCCTATTAAACTTCCAAAAATAACAAAGTAGAGGGTCATGCTGATTGCCGGAGGCACGATAGTTTGCACCCAAATTCGTACGAATCTTGAGACTTCTTTAATAACAATTGTGCTGAACGGGATGAAGAGCGATTGTAGTGACATCTTCTAACCCGATTTATTATTGTTGTTTAACAAATCAAGAAATAGTTCTTCCAGTCGATTAGATTTATTTCGCATGCTACAAACATTTATATTATTGCTAGAAAAAACATCAAAAACCTGATTGATATTATCTTTACGTAATATTTCAATCTCTACAGTTGTAGGATCAATTAATTTGCTACTAAGGCCATTTAAATCTGGCAACGTAGTAATGGGCTCGACCAAATCAAAAAAGAATGTTTCTTTATCCAGTTTTGATAGAAGTTGCTTCATTGAGGTATCTTCAACGATTTTACCCTGGTCTATTATGGCAATATTCTTACAGAGACTTTCGGCTTCTTCAAGATAATGCGTGGTCAGTACAATCGTTATGCCTTGCTGATTTAAATTAATCAGGAAATCCCACATGGAACGCCTTAGCTCAACATCAACTCCGGCAGTTGGTTCATCCAGTATTAGCATTCTAGGTTCATGTATTAATGCTCTCGCTATCATCAAGCGGCGTTTCATTCCCCCAGACAAGTTTCGCGAATACTCATTACGTTTTTCCCACAACCCAAGTTTTCTGAGATATTTTTCAGCACGTTTCATTGCAACGTGACGCTTTATCCCATAGTAGCCACCCTGGTTCAGTACTATGCTCAAGCATGTTTCGAATTGCGAAAAGTTAATTTCTTGAGGGACGATACCAATGCAAGATTTTGCTGCGTCATTCTCAAAATCTATATCATGATCAAAGACTTTAATAGTGCCTGACGTTTTATTAACGAGGCCGCAAATTATACCAATGGTTGTTGACTTCCCTGCGCCGTTAGGTCCCAACAAGGCAAAAAAATCACCTTGATTTACATTCAGGTCAATCCCTTTTAATGCTTCGAGTTTGTTTGGATATATTTTTTTTAAATTATGTATCTCTAATGCAGGCATGATGAAAATATAGAATTAAATATATCAATATTGCGTGTCACAATTAGCGTGACTATGATGCTACAGTATAAATGAATTACTTTAGAATTGCTTTGTAATAACTTAAGTTTGGAGGCGCTGAAAATTAGCTGGGTTAAGATTTTCCCTCAAGCTTTGAGATCTCTTCCTTTTGAGCGTCACCTACCTTCTTTAAGGCCATAGCTAAAACGCTATCTCTTTTTAGAGCTAATTTGAAATAATCTTTTGCAATCTTGATGAGTCGAGTTTTATTGTCTGTTCTGACGTAAGCATTTCTCTCACCCTTGGTGTCATTCATTAACGCTTGTTCGCCGAAGTATTCTCCGGGCTTCAATCTGGCGAGTATATTGATCTTTCCATCTTCATCGATAATAAAAACTTCGACAACACCATCTAGAACGACAAACAAATGCTCACCTGGTTCGTCTTCTTTTACAATGAAATCGCCAGGCCCTACCGTAACTATCTCGGTCCATGAACGGTAGGTATCTAATTCTGAGGCTGCCAGAGATTCAAATAGTCGGAGTTGCCCCAACATATCGCGAACTTCTTGTTCACCTGATTTAAATACCTGTACGGTTATATCCTCTGATTCATCCAGCCCACCAACATTTAACAATACATGCTTTTTATCAATACGAAATAACTTACTAGGATGAAATGCACGAACACTGGCATTCCTTCTTCCGGAACCACCGGGGAGTAATGATTGTTCACCAAAAAAGTCACCTGCACGTAAAGTAGCAATCGAAATTTCACGGCCTCCGGTACTGCCCTTAATCGAGACTTCAACAGTACCCTCCAGAATGACATACATACAATCGCCAATTTCCTCCTCGCGAATGATGCCCTGCTTCATTCCATATTCTTCATAACCATTGTCAGGAGAATTAATGATCTCTTGTAGCTCAGCATCACTGAAAGATGCAAAAATGGGTATCTTGCTGAGATAATTTGGGTTTATTTTATTGTCTGTCATTTCATGACCCTGATTTAATTACGTGAAATTTAGTATGTTGTGAACAAGCTAATCTTATTACAAATTAAGCAACTACGTTTGTTATCTCTATCACAGGTTTTAATATGCAGGCCAAATGTATAGAGAAATGCATCACATATTATATGTCTAGATAATCTATATCTTAGGTTTCATCCGGGGTTTTAGGTATTTTCTTAGTTGTTTTTTTCTTTGATGTTTTCTTCTTCGTGGTTGTTTGATTGTTACTTATGAGAGAAGAACTCGTAACATCATCATCTGATGGCCATGGGCTGAATGGGAATGGACGTTCTTCAGATTTGAAAGTGATATAGAGTAGTATTTGGCTTACATATTTAGTTAATGAATCACTAAAGTCGAGTAACTGATCATTTAGTTCTGTTGTAACCAGTTTCATAAGAAACTGGAATATCACCACTAACCATATCAGGAAAAAAAGGAAATAAAATATGACGCCATAAATCAGTATAAACAGACCACGAGTCCAGACATCTACATTCTTGGCATTCTCTTTAATATCCATACTTTTCTCCAAGGGTTGATAGTTCTATTATAATGAATAGTTGGGGGCATGTATTAAAATTACAATCAATTATTGAGTTTAAATAGCAATACGTTATTTCGCCAACAATGAGACGCTGTCTCCTAATGTGATTAGTCCGCCATGAATCACGACAGCCGTTATTCCGCCATGCCCGCGCATGGCATTATACCCTCCTTTTCCCAGTGCTTCTTCCATGCGTGAGCAGGGATGGCAAAGACCTGTTCCTTCCAGAACACATTCTCCAATAGAGAATTGTTCCCCCTTTAGAGCCAATAAATTAATGCCTCCAACAACGAGATTCCTCCTCAAAAACTCCGGATATAGAGTGTCCTGCTTCACTAACGCTTGTACGACCGCAAGGTGCTCTTCCTGAATGAGCGTAACTTGGCGCTTTCTGCTTGAATTTTTGGCAATATGATCACCCTCAATGCCTTTATTTTCCAGTAATATAGCCTTTTTTTGGGAGATCATCGCCTGTCGGTGTTTAGGCCTGATGCCAATCCAGCTCAATTTACCATTTGCAGCATTGATTGATCGAAGGTCTGCCAGAGTTTGGTCGTGTTTTAGAATCATCCTTTTAGTATCATTCAGCGTAAAGAAAATATGTTAATCTCTCTTTCGAAATATTGAACAAAAGCAAAATCATATGCAAGAGTCTGATGAAGAAAGCATTATGTCGTTTCCCTGTCAGTTTCCCATTAAAGCGATGGGGATGGCGGAAGACGGTTTTGATATTCTGATTGTTGAGATAGTCAGAAAGCATGTCCCTGATTTGGCTGAAGGAGCTATAAAAACTCGGCTTAGCCAGGAAGGGAAATATATTTCAATAACCGTTACTGTTGAAGCAGAGAGTCGGCAGCAATTAGATAGTATCTACCTTGACCTTACTGCACATGAAAAGGTATTGATGGCGTTATGAGTATTCAAATAAAAGATCTCGGTATGCAGGAATACATGACTATCTTTGATCGTATGCGTGAATTTAATGAACGACGTGACTCGGATACCAACGATGAAATATGGTTGCTCGAACATCCGCCTGTCTATACATTGGGGCTTGCTGGTAAAAGAGAACATTTATTGAATACAACTAATATTCCCGTGGTTGATACGGATCGTGGCGGGCAAGTCACCTATCATGGGCCTGGTCAATTAATAGCGTATCTTTTGATAGATATAAAACAACGTTCTTACTCCATTAAGAAATTTGTTTCATTGATCGAGAAATCTATCATTGATTGCTTATGCGATTATGAAATAAACGCTGAACGAATATCAGGTTCACCGGGCGTCTATGTCGATGGAGAAAAAATTGCGGCGTTAGGTGTTCGAGTAAAAAAAGGCTGCGCCTACCACGGGCTTGCATTAAATATTGATATGGATCTAGAACCTTTTAATGGTATCAACCCTTGTGGTTATAAAGACCTGGTATGTACACAATTAGTGAAATATAAAAAAGACATTGCATTTGCAGAAGTAAAGCGAATACTTTCTCAACATCTGATTAAAAACCTGGATCAATCTTCAGGTGTCTTGTCAGATGTTGCATAAGTGAAACAAAGGATGAATTAATGTATCAAGATAATATTCATAAACAGCCGGAACGCGATAAACGGGGCAAGCTGAAGACCAATAAAAATCCGGTTAAGATTATTCCTGTGGAAGGCAAGCTAGAAAGAAAGCCAACCTGGATTAGGGCTAAGGCACCTACAGATGAAAAAGTATTAGATCTCAAGAAGCTGATACGTAAACATAAATTACACACAGTTTGTGAAGAAGCATCCTGCCCCAATATTGGTGAATGTTTTGGACATGGCACTGCTACTTTTATGATTATGGGTGATATTTGTACGCGCCGTTGTCCATTTTGTGATGTTGCGCATGGCAAGCCAAAACCATTAGATTTAGATGAACCTGGTAATCTGGCAAATGCAATTGCATTAATGAAATTAAAATATGTTGTCATAACCTCTGTAGATCGAGATGATCTAAAAGATGGCGGGGCCGGACATTTTGTCAATTGTATAAAAGAAATTCGTAAATTGATGCCTGAGACAAAAGTAGAAATATTGGTGCCAGACTTTAGGCATAAAATTGATGCTGCACTCGATATATTAAAGGAAGCCAGTCCTGATGTTTTCAATCATAATCTGGAGTCAATTCCAAGGCTTTATGAAAAAGTAAGGCCTGTTGCCGATTACCAGTCTTCATTGTCGTTAATTAAAAAGTTCAAACGACATAACCCTGACGTGCCGGCCAAGAGCGGTTTGATGTTAGGCCTAGGAGAGACAATAGATGAAGTCAAGCAAGTTTTAAAAGACTTAAAGGATCATGATTGTAATATGATTACAATGGGTCAATACCTGCAACCTAGCCGCTATCATTTGCCCGTAGAGCGCTATGTAGCTCCCGAAGAATTTGAAGAGTTGAAGCAATATGGGGAAGAGTTAGGTTTTCAAAACGTTGCCAGTGCGCCAATGGTGAGATCTTCTTATCATGCAGATCTACAGGCAGCGAGTGATTAATATTTAAAATTAATAATTTAAGTATTAATTTCACTCGGTACTTCCTCGCTTTCTCTTAATTCAAACCTGTAAACTGGAATACATAGCCATCTAATTCATGAAAAAAAACAGTCGAATACTTATTCAAGGTGCAGGAGTGGCAGGATTAGCATGCGCTATTTGGTTAGGAAGAAATGGGTTTCGTCCGGTTGTGGTTGAGAAAGCACCTGATATCAGAGCAACAGGTGGATTTGTTATATGTTTATCCGGGGCCTCATACCGGTTCGCAGATGAGTTGGGTATGATGCCCGCTCTAAAGCAACGCGATACAGATATTTATTCTGCCAGTTACCATAATAGTAAGGGTTCCACATTATTAAGACTAGATTATAAAGAACTATTCAAGGGTGTTGATTTTATACAAATTACACGAGATGAAATTGAGATTGTTCTCTATGAAAATGCCAAAGAACTTGCTGAATATCGATTTAGTACTAGCGCTTCAAAAATTGAACAAGTTGATGCTAATAAAGTTCAAGTAGAATTTACGGATGGCAAGCAAGAAGAGTTTGATTTAGTGATTGGCGCTGATGGCCTTTACTCTACTATACGAAAGCTCGCGTTTGAAGAAAGTGCAGTAATAAATCATTACTTAGGTTTGCAGGTTGCTGCTTTCAAACTTGAAAATATAGCCGGGTTGAAGCATAAGTTTGAGTATCATATGGATAGAAACCGTTATATGGTTTTGTATTCAAATAGAGATGGAAAACTCGGTTCTGTATTCCTTTGGAAGTCTGATCAACGCAATCCTGTGCCGATAGATCAACGTTGGAAAATATTGCGTGAGAGTTATCAAGATGCCAGCCCCCTCTATAAAAATGTAATTGAACATTTTTCTGATGAGACTCCAATGTATATGGATAATTTATTACAAATTGAAATGAAAAAATGGCATAAGGGTCGTGTTGTTTTATTAGGTGATGCCGCGCATTGTATGACATTGTTATCGGGACAAGGTGCTACTACTGCTTTTATTGATGCGAGTCATTTATGCAAGTCATTGATCGCACATGAACCCGAACAATCTTTTAAGTACTACGAACAAAAAATGCGGCCATCGATTAGTAAGATACAACCCGCAACAAGGAAAGGGGCGAAATGGTATATCCCGGAAACGAGGGCCAGGCATTTTGTTAGAGATAGTGCGATGCGTTATTTACCAGATAGCTATTTTATGCATCATTTTAAAAAGAAGTATTCAAGAGTTTAATCAATCTAATCTGCAAGTCATAGATACCTTATGAACACCATTCTTGTAGCTGTAATAAAATCATTGATATTGCCTCCTGGCGTTTTTATTGTTCTTGCGATTATTGTGTGGATTCTTTTCAGGAACCATACAAAAACAAGAAATCATATATTTATTATTCTTTTTGTCGTCTTCTATATGGTTTCGACTCCCTTTGTCGCAAGATACCTGGCAGGGCTAATTGAACCAGAATTGGTGTTTGAACCAGAGGCTGCATCGGATGCTCAGGCGGTAGTGATTTTAGGTTGTAATTTATATGTGAACGCACCTGAGTATGAAGGTGCAGACGATGTTTCCGCCTGCACTTTAGTAAGGTTACGTTATGCGGCTGAAGTCTTTTCTGAAACAAAACTTCCAATAATGACATGTGGTGGTAAGGTGTTTGGGAAATCTGAAGCAGAAGCTAAAGTTATGACTCGAGTTTTAGAGGACAGATTCAACGTCAAAACAAAATGGCAAGAAGGAAACAGTCTTAATACGTATCAAAACGTAGAAAATGCTGTAGCTATCTTAGAGAAAGAAGGCATTGATAAGATAATATTGGTGACTCATGCAATTCATATGAGGCGCGCTTCATACAGTTTTGAAAAATTAAATATTAAAGTTTATAAAGCGCCAACTTACTTTTTCTCTGCAACACATAATAATTCGTTACTACTTGATTTTATGCCAGGAATAAATTCTCTTTACATCAGTAGGTTTGCTGCATATGAGACTATTGGGTTTATTTGGCATTGGTTAAAACATTTATAAAACCAAGTATTTGATATGTTACCTTCAGACTTACTCGAATGGGACGATATAGCTTCAGAAAGTTATAGTCTTAAAAAAAATCTAATTGAAGATAGTCATGCAGAGATAAGGTTGTTTTCTTCTGAAAAAAAACCAAGACACTACTCTACCGCACCGTATTTTTATGATGGCGGGGTTTCTTTTAAGGGGAATGAGATTCATGAAGATACTTATAAAGCATTGCGAGAACTTCTTGTAAATGAAAATCTGGAATTTATATTACTTAAAACAAGAAGGGCTATTCATGGCAATGACCATGGATTTATTAAAACGGATCATAGCTATTTCACCTTTATGCTTGATCTCTCAATAGGCGAAGAAAAAGTCTGGAAAAACAAGCTCAAATCGCAGACCAGGAATCAGGTGCGTAAAGCAGAAAAACAAAATTTCACTATAAAGTTTGGTAATAAAGAGTTGTTGTCAGACTTTTATAAAGTAATAAGTGAGGCATGGCGTGATTTAGGTACACCTACACACAGTAGGAAATTTTATCAGTTGATTATTGAAAGAATGAAAGAGAAGGCTGCTATTGCTGTAATTTACCACGAAGGCAAGCCTGTTTCATGTGCATTACTCTTAATGGTCGACAATGTAATTTATCACCCCTATTCATGCTCACTAAACAGTTATAAATCAAGTTGTGTTAATAATTTATTATATTGGGAGATTATTAAATACGCATGTGAAAATAACTTTTTATCTTTTGATATGGGCCGAAGTAGAAAAGATCAAGGCACGTACAAGTATAAAAAATCATGGGGTGCAGAACCAATAGCATTATTTTATAACTATCTATTGAGGGAAGATGTTGCTATGCCTTCATTTGATAGTGTATTTTATAAATATGCAACAACAGCCTGGAAATTTATGCCACTATTCTTAGCAAATAGATTGGGTCCATCATTAATTAAAAATATTCTTTGAACTTATAACGAATGCATGACATAAGTTTTACTTTAGATTTGGAAGATCACCAGCCAAAGGAAATTAAAGAAAGTAATTATTCTGCTATAACTAAAGAGTTATTATCTTCTTTAAAAGACAGGGGTATATGTGCAACAGTCTTTATCTTGGGAAGACTGGCATACGCTGATCCTGAACTAATAGATTACATAGCTGATAATGGTCATGAGATTGCCTATCATTCTTATCAACATACTCCTTTAATTAATCAAACGGCCTCTGAATTTGTCTCAGAAACTGAAGAATTTAAAGAGTTTATACATGCACGATGTGGTATAGAGGTTAAAGGATATAGAGCGCCTGTATTTTCCCTAACCAGTAAAACGACATGGGTAGTAGACTGTTTAAAGAATCTCGGTTTTTGTTATTCTTCAAGCGTATTACCCGCAGGTAGTCCATTATATGGTTTTCCTTCAGCGCCTAAAAAACCGTTTAGGTGGAACAATGGGGTAATTGAGTTACCTGCACCTATCCATAAGCTCGGGCCGGTTTCGATACCTTTCCTAGGCGGCATCTACTTCAGGTATTTGCCGCTTTCCCTTATAAAAATATTTCTCCGCTCAATGAAAGGTGATCATAGTCCCTGGATTTATTGTCACCCACATGATTTTGATTATAAGCAACCGTATTTCAAGATCCCCGGAAACTCACATATTGTTAGTCTTTTACTTTGGTTTAATAGAAAGGATACAAATAGAAAGTTGTTTGAATTAATCGATAGTGGTGAGTTTAAAATAGAAAAGCGGTCTTTTATTCAGCAAATCGAAGCAGGTAAGTTTGACTCTTTGCCTGAATATGCTTACTGAAAATAGAGTAAATACTTATACTTTTTCAAATAGGCATATTTTGAACAATGCAGGAAGAAAAGGATAGGGAAGGCGTTTGACAGAAATTAGTCTAAAACCATTCTCTGTGATACCCGCTATAAGCTTATCAATATTCGTATGGTGATAATCTCCTTTATCTCCGAAACCCGCGACTATCCGCCCTAGTTTATAGATAATACTTTCTGTTGGACCGGACACAATTAATCTACCAGAAGGTTTCAGTTTATTATGGAAAGGTATGATGATGCTTTTTAGATCTTCAATATGTTCGAGTACATCTGCGGCTACAATGGTGTCAAGGGAATTATCTTCAAGATCACTAACATCATTGATGAATTGAACATTTATGTCTATTTTTTTTGTAAGTGCAATAGCAAATTTTGGGAATAGGTCTATCGCATATAATTTCGTATATTTAGTTGATAATTCATTTAAAAATAAGCCTAAGCCACAACCAAACTCAAGTACTTGCTCTCCATTATGATCGATGAGCTCAGAGATCGTTTCATATCGTTTCCACATCAACCATGGAATCAATGGGTTTTTATGTAGATAAGATGGAATTGCCATTTCATCTTTGTCATGCTCAGACATGTCTGATGTAACATTCTCAGTTATGTCTTGAATTATTGATTTAGATATTTTTTTTATCGTCATAATTATTTTTCTAGTGTCAATAAACACGATGCTCCAATTATTTTAGAAAGAGCACTATTTGTATTTTTACTTCGCCAAGAGAGTGATGGAAAGATTACTTCTTTGTTGCATATATTAAAACCAATATTTTTAGCGTGATTTTCGACATCTAATATAGTGTGATTAAAATATGGGAACGTTTGGTTATTAAAAATCGTATCAATTACCTTATACAAACACGTTGCTACTCTATGTATTAACGCGTTTCCGTTTCTCCAAATAAGCGTTAATTTACCACCTTTTCTGAGTACTCTATGTGCTTCTTGTAATAGAGGAAATATGCTATCTGTTGATTGTTGATTTAAAAATTGACAGGAAACAGCATAGTCAATGCTCCCCGAGTTAATAGGTATCGAATACACGCTTCCCTGTATCATTTTTAATGAATTATCTTTTGCCGCAATACAGGCGTTTATATCAAGATCTATACCTATGATGCTAATATTGGACTTTAATAGTGGAATTAACATGAGTCCTGAGCCGCATGCAATATCGAGGATAATTTCAGGTGAATTATTCAGCTCGTTGAGTAGAATAGACTGCTCTTTCTCAAAATAAGCGTGACTACGATATCCATTAGAACGTGCATCATTTGGGCTATACGTTGAGCGTAATTTATTATATGACTCCACCATAATTATATTTCTGTATAAATAATTTAATTAAGTTAACTTAAAACCATATGAAGCAGACGTGTGTACATATTGCAGCGGTGAGTATTGTAACATTTTTACTTGGCTTATTTTATATTACTGATAGAACGCCATATTCTGACGAATATGTATATCTGGGCCATGCACATACATTATATTCTTATGGTGTATTTGGGAGCCAGAACGGAACAAAAGACTCTCCAAAACCGGACGCAAGGTTTGCTCCGCTATATCCCGTTTTGCTTGCGGTAACAATGCACATTGACGAAGACTTTGCCAAAAGTACCGAATGTTACTTATCTACAGTAGGCATGGATGAGAACAGTTGTTCCGGGGAATTTTATACAATTAAAGTCATTCAATTACTCATATTTTCGCTAAGTTTAGGCTATATATGGTATTTGCTTACAATCATATCAAGCTCAAAATTATTTTCATATTCAACCGTAGGATTACTCTTATTCTCAGGGACACCATTTTATTATGCAGACCATTTTTTAACTGAGTCATTGTATTTGGCTTTGGCATTCATATTTTTGTTGACATTACCATTAGCAATATTGCGGCAAAGCACTAAATACACGATTATCTCCGCAGTGTTTTTAGCATTAACCGCATTGACCAGACCTACTTTTTTATATTTATTCTATTTATTGATATTCATTTTTCCAATAGTGTTTTTTACGACAAAAGCATATTTTTTAAATCTCAGATCATTTTTCAGGTTTTATTTTAGTTTCCTAATAATTTTTAGTATGGTTGTTGCGCCGTGGATAACACGAAATGTAATTTATTTCGATAAATTTGCGATGACTATGGGCTATAGCACGCACCCTTTGTCCACTAGAGTTGCACATAATGAAATGACCAATATGGAGTATTTAGCAGGATGGATATATTGGTTGCCGGATTTTGGGGATAGTTTGGCAGAAAAAATATTTGGCTATGAGAATGTCCATCGCCTTAGTTTTAGTAGCCCAGAAAGTTTTTATCCCGCGGGTCGACAAAAAGTTGACAAGCATTTAAATGAATTAATGGATACAAGAGCTGTTGATATAAAATACTCATCACGCTTAGATGCATTATTAAAAACCTATGTCTATTCAGACATACTTAACCATATGAAGGTTACGCTATTATTAGCCTGGCGTGGTTTTTTTGTGGATAAATATTTTGCATTTATTGGTTTGTTTTTTTTGATATGGGCTCTATTCATGGGTATAAAAGAACAATATATTAAATACTTTCACATTATTTTGTTTCCTTCATTAATATTATTATTTTTCCAGGCCGCCATATCTGTCAGTATTCCACGTTATAACCTCATCCTCTTATTGCCATTGTCTATTTCGTACGCGTCTTTTTTCTGCTGGCTTGGTAATAGATATCTGAACAAAAATTTAAATTAAAAAAATGGAACATTATAATAAAATTGATGGTGGAAACTTCAGGTTTGTGCTTTCGTCTGGCAGAGTTGGAACCACCTCTTTACGTGAATATTTAAAAGAAAATACCAGCGATATTGATGTTGCATTTGAACCCAGGTCATCACGCCCTGCATTTATGTTATGGAACTTTGAAAAATACATAAAACGTAATAATAATTTATCTGAGTCATATGTAATAAGACAAAGAGAAAAGGAATCTCTTCAGATTAAGCCAGGCTGTACGCGGGTAGAGATAAATCCATTTCTATCGCCGTTCTGTAAAGTATTGTCTGAGCACATAAAAGACATGCATGTCGTCCATATAATACGACATCCATATACGTGGATAAATTCTATAATGAGTTTTAGAGCACTAGGGTGGCGCAGATATTTTATTGATTCAATTCCATTCACTCGGCTAGTCCATCCGTCTGCCGTAGATCACTGGTCTTCACTAAGTGAACCCGAGAAGTTTGCATGGCGATGGCGGTTGCATAATGAACAGATCCTGGAATCGGTGAATGCATATACAAAATATAGATTAATAAAATACGAAGATTTATCATTAGGCACTACAGAAGTAAGAATACAGATGTTGACGGATGTATTAGAAGTACTTATGCCGGAGACAAGCATAATAGAAATCAATATTAATAAGCTCGGTAAGTTGAACACCAGCAATTCATCAACAAAACCGGCTTTTGATAGTTTGCCAATAGACGTACGTAAAAGGATACATAAAATATGTGCCCCATTAATGGAAGCCTTTAGTTATACAGATGAATAATGGAGGTTAGGGGAGGTGGGGCAAATGGAAAATAAAAAAATATTAATAATATCTTTGCTTTCATTAGTTGTATCAATTGGTTTAATAGCAATTCTCTTCAGCCAAACGGACAGTTCACAATTTAAACATCTGCTCGACAATATCAATTTAAATCAATACCTGATCGCGTTTTTAATCTATGTCTTCATCAACTTAATCATTGCATTTCGCCTGTGTTATTTCTATAAAATTAAAGATGGAAAAAGTATTCTCGCGAGTCTTGATATTGGTGCAAGCCACGCTGTTGCATTATGTGTGTTGCCATTAAGGTTAGGAGACGCAATATATCCCTTTTTGATTAAAAGATATCTCAATAAGTCTTTAGTAAGCTCATTGCATAATTTATTTGTTTTAAGGGTTTATGATTTCATTAGTGCCGTCATCATATTTTTAATGCTACTACTGAACACGGTATTCATCACAAAGGTCTCTCCTTTGAGTTATGCATTTTTAGTATTGAGTATATTGATTTCATATGTATTATTAAAAAATTTAGTACAGATCTTGTCATTATTCATAAACATGTTTAATAAACTAGGTTTTACAGGTATTGCGTTAAAACTTAGAGCAATGAGCGATAGATTTGAAAAAGACTCCCAGAAGTTATCGACAAAAAGTCATTTGTATATTTTTACATTCAGCATCGTCCGATGGGTATTTTCGGGACTGATGCTGCTGCATCTTTGTTATGCACTAAATCTAGACATTGAGTTAGGGCAAGCATTGTTTTTGACAACAGGAATGAATATGGCGTTCATTATCCCACTGCAAACGGTCGGAGGAATAGGGGTGCTAGAGTCAGTGCTTGCTTTGTTGATTACTATGCAAGGGCTACCATTCGAACGTGCTTCAGCAATGGCAATTAGTTTAAGGTTACTTTGGTTTACACTGCCTTTTATATTGGGTTTTATCTGGTTTTCAGGAAGGAAGCTTTGTAAAAGATTATCTTTCAGTCACTAAAGTGCTGAAAGGGATAGTCGGCATATTTTCTATATCATAAGAAAGTGCAGATAATACCATCTGTATGCCAACAATCATTGGTAATGCAGCGAGCATTACGGTTCCGGCTGTGGCAGAGACTCCTGTAGATGTGCTTGCTTGCCATTCATTAATGCCAAAAAATAGACTGAAAGTAATCATCAAAGGCCCGATAAGCCATTCAAGCGAGGCAACACTGAAATCTCTAATAAAATAATTATAGAGGATACGTTTGCAAAAATTACTTGAGTGATTAAAACTGAATATGAAAGCCGATGTGAAAATATTTAAATGGCTAATCTCTTCACCGTATCTGGCATTCATAGGAACATCGACTACAACAGCGCGCAGTGTGTTCAATCTAAATAGCATGTCTGACTCAAAAAAGTAGCCGTTATTAATTTTATCAAGTGGAATATGTTTTAGTGTTTTAGTATTAATTGCTGTATAGCCATTATTAGGGTCAAAAATATTCCAGTATCCCGTAGAAAATTTACACATGAATGACAGGACTGCATTTCCAAACAGCCGCAGTTTTGGCATCGATGAAATATTCTCTATATCAAAAAAACGATTGCCTTTGGCATAGTCTGCCTGGTTATTCAGGATTGGGTTGATAAAGTTTTGTATCAATTCCGGGTCCATTTGACCATCGCCATCGATCTTGACTACGATTCCTGCGTTGTCACTTATTGCTGCCTTGTAACCCGTTATCATAGCCGCGCCCACGCCTTTATTTCTGTCGTGGTAGATAACATTAACCCTTGAATCATTATTGTTATCTTCAATATGTTTGCCTGTCTTATCAGGGCAACCGTCGTCAATACAATAGACGGTGCTGACATAGTCAGGAATATTCTTCAATACATCTAGAATGTGGGATGTTTCTTTATAACAAGGAATGACAACCGAAATAGAGATGTTGGATATTTTTTCTTCTGTTGTCATGAGTCTTTATCTAATAAAAATAGTAAGGGGTCAACAGTCGTATTATTTAATATAACACTCCAGTGCAAGTGTGCTCCGGTCACTCGACCCGTTAACCCAACTTTACCGATTATATCACCGCTTTTTAGTTGAGCACCTTCTTTAATATCAATATGGTTCATATGACAATACATTGTAATCAATCCTTGCCCATGATCTATAAATACAGTATTACCATTAAAAAAATAATCACCAGTATTAATGACAATGCCATCAGCTGGAGCGACAATAGGCGTTCCTTTGGGTGCTGCAATGTCCAGTCCACTATGGGGTTTTCTCGCTTGCTTATTAAAAAAACGTTTTAAACCAAATGGGCTGCTATAAGGCCCCTCTGTTGGTTTAATGAATTGCAGCGATACATTTTCGTTATCACGCCAATGTGTTTTTGCCTTTGTGATAATTTCTTTTTCTGCAATTATGCGTGACATGTCCTGTTTGTTTGGATTCACTTTACGCTTGTTTTTGATGGTGAGATATTGTGTTTCATACTCTTTATTATTTATTTCAAATTTATAACTTGTCGCACTATCTTTATTTTTGACAGTTAATATCTGTGTCCCCGGTTTCTCAGTGAGGGGTATGCCCACGATAGCTTTCCAATTATTGTTTGAGCCGACCACCATTACTCTATGGTCATGAAAATAGGCCTCTGGTTTGTCTGGTGTATGAATCGATATGATGGCAATGCCACCAGGAACAGTTGATTCAGTAGGCAGTTCTAATGCATTAACTGCAGAAATGACAGAAACATAAATCGCGAGTACTGATGTAGCAAACCTAATCTTCATGGATCTTATCTATAGTCGAGTCAATTTCAGCCGCGGATAATCGGATTCTCAGTTGATCACCGGCATTTAGATGTTTAACTCCGGTAACAACCGAATTTGTTTTGTTATCCGTCACTATGGCATAGCCTCGGTCTAGAGTAGAAATAGGGCTGACAGTATTCAACATATGATTCAGTTTTGAAATATCGTTATTAGATTTATTAAGAATTAGTTTTATCGATTGTTCAAATTGAGATTGTATATGTTTCACTTTTTCGATCTGTTGAGAAACCTGATGCACTGGATTTAATTCACTGATTTTGTTTAACCATGTAGAGAGCCTTATCTTTTTATGTGATAGCTCATTTTCAATTTGATGTCTGATTCGCATTGAAAACTCATCAGTCCGTTGCATTAGCTCTATTAGGCGTTGCTGTGGGTGCGGCACTTGTACCGACAACAATTCAACATGACGTTTGAGGTTATGAATAATTTGGTTTTGATAACGAACCAGTTGTTCTTCACGTTGTTTCAACTTTGCCACGGTCTCAATCACATCAGGACTGACTAGCTCAGCCGCGGCAGATGGCGTTGGTGCCCTGTGGTCAGCAACAAAGTCCGCAATGGTAAAGTCAATCTCGTGACCTACGCCGCTGACGATGGGTGTGCCAGCATCAAAAATAGCGCGTGCGACAATTTCTTCATTGAATGACCACAGATCTTCTAAAGAACCTCCGCCTCGTGACAAAATTATTACATCGCATTCTTTTCGTTGTTCAGTGAGTTTTATTGCATTTGCTATTTTTATTCCCGCACCCTCACCTTGTACAGGAACAGGATAAATGATCACTTTGCCGTATGGGTAGCGACGCTTGAGGATGCTCAGTATATCTTGAACGGCTGCACCGGTTGCTGAGGTAATAATGCCAATAGTTTCCGGAAATATCGGTAATGGTTTTTTGTGTTCTTCGGCAAACAAACCTTCTAGGGAAAGTTTTTGTTTCAAAGCCTCAAAGGCAATCTGTAATGCTCCAGCCCCGGCAGGTTCTAATGAATTGATGATGAGCTGATATTCCCCGCGCCCCTCATAAAGTCCAATATTGGCGCGCGCCATCACCTGCATGCCATTTTCCGGATCGAAGCGTAGACCAGATTGACGATTTTTGAACATGGCACATCTGACTTGGGCTGCGTTGTCTTTTAAAGTGAAATAAAGATGACCTGATGCCGGTTTGGCAAGGTTAGAAATTTCACCTTGTACCCAAATAGCCGGAAATACATCTTCCAGAACTCGGCGGACTTCACGGTTTAAACGACTTATCGTGTAGATATCGTTTGGATCGGGTGATTTATTCTTGATTGGAGGCATATTATTAATGTTAAGCGAAAAGAATACTGAAACAAAGCAGAAGACAGTTTGCCGTTGGGCGAGTAGAGACTATAATTGGCGGCTATTTCAAATCCACCATATGGACCTGTCATGATTATTGCCGAAGAAGCGCTTACCTTTGATGATGTTCTGCTAATACCAGATTATTCCGAGGTCTTACCGCGCGAAGTCTCATTACAAACCTTGCTAACGCGAGAAATAACCTTAAACGTACCTATTGTGTCCGCCGCCATGGATACAGTGACTGAATCGAGACTTGCAATAGCATTAGCTCAGGAAGGTGGTATCGGCATAATCCATAAGAATATGAGCCCCAAGTTGCAAGCCAAGAATGTCAGACGGGTTAAAAAATATGAAAGTGGCGTTATCAAAGAACCGTTAACGGTAGGGCCTTATACAAGTATTCAGGAAGTTATCGAATTAACGCGTGAAAAAAATATTTCAGGTGTTCCTGTCGTTGATGGGGAAGAATTGGTCGGTATTGTGACAAGTCGAGATTTACGCTTCGAAATCAAAACAGATGATCCGGTGCGCAATATTATGACGCGCAAGGATGATCTTGTAACGGTCCGTGAAAATGCGACAAAGGAAGAGGTCCGCGCGCTATTGCATAAACATCGGATAGAAAAAGTTTTGGTAGTAAATGACAAGTTTCAACTTGCAGGGCTAATTACCGTTAAAGATATGCAGAAGGCCTCTGAATTTCCTAATGCCTGTATAGATAGCTCTGAACGCTTGCGAGTCGGTGCTGCTGTAGGTGTCGGAGAGTCTTCACAGGAACGTGTTGAACAACTTGTTGAATCGCGTGTTGACGTTATTGTTGTCGATACAGCTCATGGTCACTCCAAAGGTGTTTTGGATATGGTCAGGTGGGTAAAGAAAAACTTCAAAGATACTCAGGTTATCGGCGGCAATATCGCTACTGCTGATGCGGCTCTTGCGCTAGTTGATGCTGGCGCAGATGCCGTTAAGGTAGGTATTGGACCGGGTTCTATTTGTACAACGCGAGTCGTGAGCGGTGTTGGTATGCCTCAGGTTTCTGCGGTGGCTAATATTTCAGCAGCTTTAAAAAGCAAAGGAGTGCCATTGATCTCTGACGGTGGTATTCGATACTCAGGTGATATTGCCAAGGCTCTGGCTGCCGGAGCGCATAGCACTATGATGGGTGGTATGTTCGCAGGTACAGAAGAAGCGCCAGGTGAAGTTGAACTTTTCCAGGGACGTTCTTATAAATCGTATCGTGGTATGGGCTCATTAGGTGCGATGTCACAACAACATGGTTCCTCTGATCGTTACTTTCAGGAGAATGATGAAATTGAAAAATTAGTGCCAGAAGGGATCGAAGGACGAGTCCCATACAAAGGACCATTAGCTGCAATCATTCATCAAATGACGGGAGGCATTCGTGCAGCAATGGGATACACTGGATGTTCATCTCTAAAAGAGATGCGAGAAAAAGCCAAGTTCACTCGCATAAGTAATGCGGGTTATAAGGAAAGCCATGTGCATGACGTGACAATCACAAAAGAACCACCAAACTACCGCGTTTGATTTTTGAAAACGCTCCTATGGCACAAGACTGGGTTAAAAAGCAGCTCGAAATGCGTTCTTACTAGTTTTTGCCATGTCTTGCACTCATATGAGTAGTTCCAAACAAGAATTTAAATTTAATATAAATTGATGACAACTGATATACATTCCGAACGTATTTTGATCCTGGACTTTGGATCGCAATACACACAACTTATTGCCAGACGCGTTCGCGAAGCGGGCGTCTATAGTGAAATCCATGCCTTTGATATGGATGAGCAGTCAATAAAAGATTTTAAACCCAATGCCATCATACTTTCAGGTGGACCTGAGACAGTAACGGTATTGAATGGTGTCAGAGCACCTGAAATAGTCTTCAGTATGGGTGTCCCGATACTGGGCATATGTTACGGCATGCAAACCATGACCGAGCAGCTTGGTGGTAAGGTGGCCAATTCTGAACTGCGCGAATTTGGATACGCACAGATTCGTGCACGTGGCCATTCAAATTTATTGAAAGATATACAAGATGATGTCAACGATGAAGGTCATGGACTATTAAATGTCTGGATGAGCCATGGTGATCGTGTTGAAGTCTTGCCGGAAGGCTTCAAAGTAATTGCGTCTACTGATAACGCACCCATTGCCGGTATCGCAGATGAGTCGCGACAATTTTATGGTCTTCAGTTTCACCCGGAAGTAACGCACACCACCCAAGGACAGGCCATTTTGCAGCGCTTCTTACACCAGGTTGCTGCTTGTCATGCGTTATGGACGACAGAAAATATTGTTGAAGATGGTATTGCCCGCGTCAAAGAACAAGTCGGCGATGATAAAGTCTTGTTAGCCCTATCGGGCGGCGTTGACTCTTCAGTTGTCGCAGCTCTTTTACATGAAGCCATTGGTGATCAATTAACCTGTGTCTTTGTCGATAACGGGCTATTACGATTAAACGAAGGTGATCAGGTAATGGAAACCTTCGCTGAACATATGGGTATTAATGTTATACGGGTCGACGCCGAACAACGTTTTCTCGATGAATTAAAAGGTGTTGAAGATCCTGAAGCCAAACGCAAGATTATTGGTGGTGAATTCATTAAAATTTTTGAAGAGCATTCAAACGATTTTGATGATATGAAATGGTTGGCTCAGGGTACAATCTATCCGGATGTTATCGAGTCTGCAGGTGCCAAGAGCGGCAAGGCACATGTTATAAAATCCCACCACAATGTTGGTGGTTTACCTGAGACCATGAAAATGGAATTGGTCGAACCTTTGCGCGAGCTGTTTAAAGACGAAGTCAGGCGCTTAGGCGTGCAGCTTGGCTTACCCAAAGAAATGGTTTATCGACATCCGTTTCCAGGACCAGGTTTAGGTGTACGCATACTCGGTGAAGTTAAGAAAGAATATGCTGACCTGCTGCGCCTTGCGGATAACATTTTTATCGAAGAACTTCGTGCACACAATTTATACGACGAAGTCAGTCAGGCCTTTACGGTTTTCCTTCCTGTTAAATCAGTTGGTGTTATGGGTGATGCCCGTAAATACGATTATGTTGTCTCCTTACGTGCAGTTGTGACGGTAGACTTCATGACGGCACACTGGGCGCATCTGCCTTATGACTTTCTCGGGCAGGTTTCTAATCGCATTATCAATGAAGTCGATGGTATCTCCCGCGTTACCTATGACATTTCCGGCAAGCCACCTGCGACGATAGAGTGGGAATAGTGTTTTTCTGCTCTTCATATCATCATGAAGAAACTTGAAAAAATATTTTTTTGCATTCTGCTACTCAACTCATTTTCCATCTATTCAAGTGAGCTTTTAGATGCTGACGAGGCATATATGCTGCATGATTATTCAACGGCATTTTCACTATACGAAGAATTATCAGAAGCGGGCGTCGTAGCAGCACAGTTTAGCCTTGCCATGATGTACGATTCAGGCATAGGTGTGACACAGGATTTTACTCAAGCATTTTACTGGTACAAAAAAGCAGCAGAACAAGGTGTTGCAGAGGCAAAATATAATATTGGCATTATGTATGTCAGCGGACAATATCGCGACAAGGATAGTGTTAAAGAAAATTATGAACAAGCGTTTAACTGGTACAAAAGTGCTGCTGAGCAGGGACTTGTTGAGGCACAAGTTAATCTTGCTAATATGTATAAGAACGGACAAGGAACCCTGCGCGATTATAAGCAGGCTTTACATTGGTTTAAAGCTTCAGCAGAGCAGGGTGATGTAAAAGCACAATTTAATCTTGGAGAGATGTATAAGAACGGCTATGGCGTCCCCCATGATTACATACAGGCGTATAAATGGTTTAACATCGCGTTAGAGAATGGAAATAAAATATCTACTACATATATAAACTATATTTCCAGGAATATGACGGATTCACAAATAGCAGCAGCTGAAAAAATATCTCATGAATGGCTGGAAGATCATTGATGGAATTGTTAGAAAATCAATATTGATGACTATACTTTTATTATGTTGCCAGCGACTCAACATAAGAATAAGAGGTTATGAAGAGCTAGGTGTGAAAAATTTACCGTTACCCATCATGGCAATAAGCCGGTTCAATTATGTTCGATAAAGACTACATGCAACGTGCTTTTGAATTAGCGGAAAAAGCAAAATTTCAAGACGAAGTTCCTGTAGGTGCTGTCATTGTCCACGAAGGTAAAGTTATCGGTGAAGGTTGGAATCAACCGATATCATCGAATGACCCAACCGCACATGCTGAAATATTGGCCTTGCGTGATGCTGCAAAAAAACTCGGTAATTATCGACTCCCTGAAGCAACAATGTATGTCACATTAGAACCCTGTGCTATGTGTGCTGGAGCGATTGTTCATGCGCGCTTGGAAAAGCTTGTCTATGCCATAACTGACCCAAAGACTGGGGCCTGTGGTAGTGTTTTTAATCTACTTCAAACAGAAGAATTAAATCACAAGGTTGAAATACAAAAAGGTGTTATGGAAGATGAATGCCGTTCCCTGATTCAAGATTTCTTTAAAGAAAAAAGAGTCAAAAATAGAGAAGCGAACTAATGACTGACATCGCTACACAACAAGCCGAAAAATTAGCCGAGTTATTTTTAAAAATACCAGCGAAATTAGTGACCGCTGAATCCTGTACTGGTGGCGGACTTGCTGAAATATTAACCCGCATCCCGGGCAGTTCCGCCTGGTTTGAACGTGGTTTTGTCACGTATTCCAATGAAGCCAAGCAAGAAATGCTTAGCGTACCATTTGACACGATTAAAGATTTTGGTGCAGTGAGTGAAGAAACGGCAAGTGCCATGGCGAAAGGTGCGGTGGAGAAAAGCCGGGCGGATTACGGCGTTTCTGTTACTGGCATTGCCGGCCCTGATGGTGGCTCGGATGAAAAGCCGGTAGGTACTGTCTGTTTTGCCTGGTATAAAAGAAATGAAGGTGGTAGCTCAACGCGAGTTTGTTTTGATGGTGATCGCTTAAAGATCAGAGATCAATCTTGTCTATTAGCGATGCAAGGCTTAATTGATTTATTGCAAAAAGAATTAGAGTAGCGGTCAGAAATACTTTTTTAGCCTAGCTAAAAGCCCAGCTTGCAAACGGCTCGATTTCACCCCTGTTTAATACGATAAGCTGATATTTTTTCGGGTTTAACGAATAGTCTATGGTTGTGTCGACAGACAGTTGTTGTAATAAATAGCCGATCAAAGCGCGCCTTATTTTGATGTCGATGATGTCACCGTCACTGCCATAATCGATTAATAGGCTGGCCCGGCCTGCGTCATCGAGTTTGGGGTGTGGACTTAATTTTAATGAAATAAGCTCAGACCAATCATCGTCGTATTGTGCACTCGACTCGGCATCATTTTTAAGACATTCGGCACTGACAAACCGTGACAAGACAAAGTCTCTGAAATCAAAAGTTTCCTCATTATAAGCCCGCACATGCCATCTGAACCCGGTGTTCACTAGCGAATGCGGTTCAATAATTCTCTTTTCCTTACTGTCTCTTTTAGAAAGTGAACGATAACTAACTTCAAGCTTTCTGTTTCCATGAATAGCTCTGGTGATTTGTGACAGTACGGCCTTATCAGGCAATCGATTAGGCAAAGACAGACTTCCAATTGGAATTCCAAAGACAGGTTGATCCTGAATAGGGCCTCCTGCGGTTGTTAAATTTGCTTCTAATATGGGTAATACCGCAGCAGGGGATAGGTCGGCGAAAACGGCTTTAAACTCAGTGCCAGGGACAAAGCCAAACACGCTATGTTTGTATAATAAGTTCTCCGGAGCGATATCCCCATAAAACTTGAGGTCTTTCGTGGCGGCGGCATCAGATAGTGCAAAGGCTTTGGCCACATCACTTCGTGTCACCACACCAGTGTAATAGGCCATTAACTCAATGAACTCCAGACGTTGGCGTGTTGCCCATTTAATTTCGTTCAACATTTATTCTTCGGTATCCTCGTTTCTACTAATTATACAAAATCAAACGATAAGCTAATAAAATATATTATATAGTAAAAAATACTAAGGTGATAAAAAGTATTGACATATAAAAATGTATTGCCTATAGTTCTTTCCAAGGTGGTTATTCCGAAGGGATGCCTGATGAATTTTGAAACAACCCATAAGTTTTATAAATGGAGAGAGATGATGGCTACAGCAGAAAAAATTGAAGAAGATAAGAAAAGAGCATTATCAATGGCCTTAGGCCAAATAGAAAAGCAGTTTGGCAAAGGCTCCGTCATGAAGATGGGCGATCAAGCCGTGGCCAAAGTACCGACGGTGAGCACCGGTTCATTAGGTCTTGATGTTGCCTTAGGTGCGGGAGGGTTACCTTATGGTCGAGTTGTTGAAATCTATGGGCCGGAATCTTCAGGTAAAACGACGCTAACGTTATCTGCGATTGCAGAAGCACAAAAGCAGGGTAAGACCTGTGCCTTTATCGATGCAGAACATGCTCTTGATCCTGTTTATGCGGAGAAGCTTGGGGTGAATATTGATGAGCTACTCGTATCGCAGCCTGATACGGGAGAACAAGCATTAGAGATCTGTGACATGCTGGTTCGTAGTGGTGCCGTTGAACTTGTTGTCATCGATTCTGTTGCTGCGTTAGTACCGAAGGCAGAAATAGAAGGTGAGATGGGTGATTCTCACATGGGTCTTGCAGCGCGTTTAATGTCGCAAGCATTAAGAAAGTTAACCGGCAACATTAAACGTGCCAATTGTTGTGTGATATTTATTAACCAGATTCGTATGAAGATCGGTGTGATGTTTGGCAGCCCGGAAACAACAACGGGTGGTAATGCATTAAAGTTTTACGCCTCAGTTCGTTTGGATATCAGAAGAATCGGTGCAATCAAGAAAGGTGATGAAGTGGTCGGTAATGAGACCCGCGTTAAAGTTGTCAAGAACAAGGTTGCCCCGCCATTCAAACAGGCTGAGTTTGAGATTCTCTATGGAGAAGGTATCTCTCGTCTCGGAGAGGTTATAGATCTGGGTGTGAAGCTAGAGCTTATCGATAAAGCCGGTGCCTGGTACAGCTACAAGGATGATCGCATTGGACAAGGAAAGGAAAATGTCCGGAACTTCTTAAAAGAAAACCCGGAAATAGCAGCTGAGATAGAAAAGAATATTAGAGAGCAATTGCTACCAAAGATAACAGCAGAAGATGTCGATGCCCTTGAGGGTTCAAAAGAAGAAGATCTTGAAAAAGATGGGGCTTTAGCCTGAGTACAGAACGCCAGGAAGTCATGCAACGTGCTTGTGACTTCCTGGCTAGACGGGAACATAGTCGTAAAGAATTGGCAAATAAACTCGCGCGGCGTTGCAGCGATGAGACATTAATTGACGATCTTCTTGATACGCTGAGTAGTGAAGGGTTACAAAGTGATGAGCGGTTTGCCGAAAGCTTTGTGCACCACAGTCTTAACAAAGGGCAAGGGCCAAATAAGATAACTCAGGAATTACGGCAGCGAGGTGTTGACCAACTTTTGATAGAGCAATACCTTGAGTCTGAGTCGATCGATTGGGCATCATTAGCGGAAGAAGTTAGGGTGAAAAAATACGGCGAAAGTGTCCCTGATGATTATCAAAATAAGGCAAAACAATCTCGATTCCTATATAGTCGCGGTTTTAGCAGTGAGCTGATTAACCAACTATTAAAATAATGAAAACCAGTAACGATATCCGCCAATCATTCCTAGATTTCTTTAAATCGAAAGATCATGAAGTAGTCTCAAGTAGTTCTTTGGTCCCTGCAAATGACCCGACGTTGTTATTTACCAATGCCGGTATGGTGCAGTTCAAAGATGTTTTTCTTGGTAAAGAAAAACGCGGTTATAAACGCGCAACATCATCGCAACGTTGTGTACGCGCGGGTGGTAAGCACAATGATCTGGAAAACGTGGGTTATACGGCACGCCACCACACTTTTTTTGAAATGTTAGGCAACTTTAGTTTTGGTGATTATTTTAAACGTGAAGCGATAGCCTATGCATGGGAATATTTAACAGAAGAATTGAAAATACCTGCGTCCAAACTATGGATAACAGTATTTGAAGATGATGATGAAGCGGCTGATATTTGGTTAAAAGAAATAGGTGTTTCGCCTGATCGTTTTAGTCGTTGTGGCGCCGCTGATAATTTTTGGTCTATGGGTGACACTGGTCCTTGCGGCCCATGCAGTGAAATATTTTATGATCATGGTGAATCAATTCCAGGTGGCCCTCCAGGTTCTGATGAGGCGGATCTGGATCGATATATCGAAATATGGAACCTTGTGTTTACTCAATATGATCGTGACGCGAGTGGTAATTTAAAGCCTATACCCCATCCATCTGTTGATACCGGGATGGGGCTTGAGCGAATTACTGCTGTTATGCAAGAGGTGCATAATAACTATGAAATTGAATTATTCGAAAAGATAATTCAAGCAATAAAGGGCCTTGCTGGTGATAGTGAACTTGATGCCATTTCAAGTCAGGTAGTCGCAGATCATATTCGTTCCTGTTCATTCTTGATCGCCGATGGCGTTATTCCTTCTAATGAAGGTCGCGGTTATGTCTTACGCCGAATCATCCGTCGTGCAATTCGGCATGGGAATAAATTAGGTTTTAACGAGCCATTCTTTTATAAGTTGGTTGACGTACTCGAACAAGTTATGGGTAAAGCCTATCCCGAGTTAGCGCAATCAAGATCAAATATAGAAAGAGTATTGTTGGCTGAAGAAGATCGTTTTTCTGAAACTTTGGAACAGGGCCTAAAGGTATTGGATGATGTTATTAGCAAAATGGAAAGTGAAGAGATTCATGGTGAAGATGTCTTTCGTTTATATGATACGTATGGGTTTCCGGTTGATCTCACCGCAGATATAGCGCGCGAGCGAAATCTTAAAGTAGATATGGGTGGCTTTAACACGGCCATGGCAGAACAACGCAGACGTGCTCGGGCTGCGAGTAAATTTGATGTCGGTGTCTCGATAGACACAGATGATAGCTTAGTCAGTGCGTTTACTGGTTACGAACGTTTACAGCAAAAGACAACCATTATTGCGCTTTATCAGGATGGACGTAATGTAAAGACTCTAAAGCAAGGTGATGTTGGTGGCGTAATATTATTAGAGACACCGTTTTACGCTCAGTCCGGTGGACAAGTAGGCGATAAGGGTGAACTCTTCACTGATGATGTTTTTTTTGAAATAGAAGACACAAAGAAACAAGGCCAGTCGCATATACATCTTGGTGTGCTCCGTACAGGCACATTAAAAGTAGGTGATGTTGTACGTGCATCCGTCGATCAAAAAAGACGTATCGATATCATGCGTAATCATTCAGCAACACATTTATTACATACGGCGTTACGCAATCTTTTAGGAGATCATGTATTACAAAAAGGTTCTTTAGTGGCAGATGATCGATTACGTTTTGATTTTTCGCATAATGAACCTTTAACAAAACAGCAGATCCATGAAATTGAGAGGCTAGTAAACTCTCAAATATTAAAGAATGAAGCAACTCAAGTGCAAGTCATGTCACTGGATAAAGCTAAGGCATCGGGCGCTATGTCTTTGTTTGGTGAAAAATACGAAGACACGGTGAGAGTCTTAAATATCGGTGGTGATTTCTCGTGTGAACTCTGCGGAGGTACTCATGTTGATCGCGCAGGTGATATCGGGTTTTTTAAAATAGTCTCGGAATCCGGAACGGCCTCAGGTGTTCGCCGAATAGAAGCCGTAACAGGTGTCGGCGCATTAAACTGGGTTGAAAATGCAGAAGTTAAATTACAGCGACTAGCCGAGATTCTAAAAACTGATATTGAATCGGTTGATTTGAAGCTTGCAACGCAGATCGACAAAAGCCGCAAGCTAGAAAAAGAACTGGAACAACTGAAAGGTAAGATGGCCAGTAGTGCTGGATCAGACATGGCTAGCGATGCAGAAACGATAGCAGGGATTAAGATTATCGCAAAATCACTCGAAGGTATCGATCCAAAAACCCTGCGCGATACAGTCGATCAATTGAAAAATAAACTTGGCACAGCAGCAGTCATACTGGCAACAGTGAAGGATTCAAAAGTAAGCTTGGTTGCAGGCGTTACTCAAGACGCTACTGATCGCATTAAGGCGGGAGATCTTGTCAATCATGTCGCACAGCAAGTTGGTGGGAAAGGTGGTGGTAGGCCGGATATGGCTCAGGCGGGCGGAAACGATCCTTCAGGATTGGAAGAAGCGCTAAAAAATGTCCCAGACTGGATTCGCAACCAAGTTTCCACCTGATTGTCTATTTCTTATATCGCCCAGTTCAGCTAGAATTCGTCGCTTTTCAGTACAATCAGCGATATGGCATTAATAGTCCAAAAATACGGCGGTACTTCCGTTGGCACAATTGAGAGAATTCAAGCAGTTGCCGACAGAGTAATCGAAACAAAAAAGCAGGGTAATCAGGTCGTGGTAGTGTTGTCTGCCATGAGTGGTGAAACTGATCGGTTGCTGTCGCTCGCAAAAGCACTATCACACACTCCCACGCCACGAGAGCTAGATGTTCTATTATCGACCGGCGAGCAAGTTACTATCGCCTTGCTCAGCATGGCTTTGGAAGAAAAAGGCTACCCGGCAGTCTCCTATACTGGTGGTCAAGTTCATATTCGTACTGATAATGAACATAACAAAGCGCGGATTGTTGATATTGAGGCCGCCCGCGTTCATAAAAACCTGGATGAAGGCAAAATCGTTGTCGTAGCAGGTTTTCAAGGTATCGATGAAGGTGGCAATATTACCACTTTGGGACGAGGTGGCTCTGATACGACGGCAGTCGCTATGGCAGCTGCTTTAAAGGCAGATGAATGTAGAATCTATACCGATGTTGATGGTGTCTATACCGCAGACCCACGAATAGTCCAGAGTGCCCAACGGCTACCCTTGATTACTTACGAAGAGATGCTGGAAATGGCGAGTCTCGGCTCCAAGGTATTGCAGATCCGATCGGTCGAATTTGCTAGAAAATATAATGTTAATTTACGCGTTCTCTCCAGTTTTGAAGAGGGTTTGGGCACATTGATAACCGATGAGGATGAAAATATGGAAGCGGCACTGATATCTGGTATTGCTCACAATCGAGATGAAGCAAAGCTGACTATAGTAGGCGTCCCGGATATGCCCGGGATCGCATCGCAAATACTTGGTCCGATTGCCGATGCCAATATTGAAGTTGATATGATTGTGCAAAATGTAGGCCTGGATAACAGTACTGATTTCACATTTACGGTAAATCGTAGTGATTTCGACAAGGCATTGGCTATTTTGCAGAAAACTGCGAAAGCTATCGATGCGAAAGACGTTTCGGGCGATAATACTATTGTGAAAATTTCTGCGGTGGGTGTAGGTATGCGCTCACATGCCGGGATAGCTAATACCATGTTCAAGGCATTGGCTGACGAGGGTATAAATATACAAATGATTTCTACCTCGGAAATAAAGGTTTCTGTCGTAGTGGCCGAAAAGTATTTAGAGCTTGGAGTTCGTACCTTACATACGGCTTTTGGTTTGGATAACGGCGCTATTGTAGAGGCCAATACTTAGTACCTGATGAGCTAAAATAAAGAAGTAATATCATTTTAGTTTGAGAAACGCTGATTACGTTTAGGGACTTTACTTATAATAAGATGATGGATAAATGATGATTACGGAAGATATAGGAGAATTGAGATGTTGATATTAACCCGCCGTGTAGGTGAGTCGTTGATGATTGGAGATGAAGTAAATGTCACGGTGCTAGGCATACGTGGTAACCAAGTACGCATTGGTGTTAATGCACCGAAGGATGTAGCCGTACATCGTGAAGAAATTTATGAACGGATTCAGGATGAAAAAACAGATGAATCCTGAGGGTTAGAAATACGAAATAGTTCAAAAGGTTTTCTTAACTAGTCTTTACCAGGAATCCCGGCAAGGGTATCCTTGTCGACCTGAAAATCTAGGGTCAAAAAACAGCATATCGTCATGGGAATTTGCTCGAATAAAGGCTGATATTGCTGTGTTAAATTACTTGGAGAGGTGGCCGAGCGGCTGAAGGCGCTCCCCTGCTAAGGGAGTATACGGTTTATCCCGTATCGAGGGTTCGAATCCCTCTCTCTCCGCCATTTGACTAAATCCCGAAGTGCTATATTATTCGCCGTTCTCAAATACGCGCCCGTAGCTCAGCTGGATAGAGTACCTGGCTACGAACTAGGGGGTCGGAGGTTCGAATCCTTCCGGGCGCGCCATTTTAAATAAAAATAAACATCTTATTATCAGTTAGTTAAATAGTATCTTTCCCGATAATTATGTGGGGAAAATAACTTGTTTATATCGAAATTGTATTCAATGTGGGGATTTTGTGGGGAAGACTTCATTATGGAGAAAACACTCTACAAATAATGCCAATTAATCATTAAATGAGCCGATATTGCTTATAGGTGTTACTAAGGATCGTTAGATAGTTTAATACTTACTAACATGTGTAATTATTAGAAAACGGTTATCAGAGATGAATGATAAGGATAACTCGCAACAAAAAGAGTAATTTATTTAAGTGCTCTATTCTTCAGTACAGTTAAGGTAGGACTACTGTTTTTAGTATTTATTTCAGCACGATTAACTGCATCAATTAGAATTGCTATTTCAGCACGATTAACTGCATCAATTAGAATTGCTATTTCAGTTGCAGAATACCTTGTAGTTACATCGTCATTCTTGTGACCCAATAAAACTTGTCGTCTTTTGAAAGGGATATCTGCTGATTCTAATCGTCGACCGCATGTATGCTTTAAATCGTGTGCCCGTACTCGGCAAAACTGACTGTAAAAATTACAGTGAGTATCTATGAATAGTAGTATTGCTTCCCTTTGTATTGCAGCACGAATTGTGTAATGGCCAGATTTGCTTAATAAAGACGGTGAATCAAATTCAAATTCTTCTCGAAACTTAATGTAGTCATCAGATGAATATTGCTCTTTTGTAAAAGTGCCATCTTTCTTTAACCCAATTACTTCACAAACCATGACTTTATCTATCATTTTTACATTAACGTCTATAGATTCATACGGATAATCTTTATCTTTTTCAATAGCTGTCAATGCTGCTTTTAATCGAGCACTTTTCCAACCACTATTATTCATCTTTCCTCTCTTCCCGCCACGAGATGAAGGAAAAACATATTCCTCATCTTTTCCACGCATTTCATTGATGATTTTTTCAGCCGTTTTATTTAATACTACGAGTCTTTCTTCTTCATTCTTCATAAACTCTTCTGGGATAATAAAAACAGATGTATTGAGTTCTTCAACCTTCACTTCCCAACGCCATTTAAGATTACAGACTTCCTGATCTCTTAGACCGACATTAACTTTAAACAAGGCCATTTGAGCTAAATCTTCCGGTAGAGCAGCGACTAGATGTTCTAGTTCATAAGGATCAAGTGGATATGGTTTGCGAGCGTCATTAAGTTTTACCATGTCTATAGTTTGAGACGTACCCCATTTAACGGACACACAATTCTAAGTTAAGCTAC
>TARA_R110002110_G_scaffold218941_1_pt1 | contig 61134 bp, 57 predicted proteins | sample TARA_R110002110 | Tara Oceans TARA_R110002110 (sample SAMEA4397330) | marine metagenome | biome: Polar Biome; feature: [SRF] surface water layer (ENVO:00010504); material: water (ENVO:00002006), including particulate matter (ENVO:01000060) such as... | depth 5 m | reverse complement strand
AGGCTTCAGGACTGCATTCCGAACGAGGACGTTCGGAACGAGTTTAAATTTAGAATATTAACTCAATCACTTATTCACTTAACAACTAATCTACTTTTTTTTCTTCTTCTTGCCTACGGTTTTTTCTTCCTTCTCTTCTTTTTCCTCAGCTTTGGTCTCTTCTGTATTCTCTTCTTCCTCGTCCTCATCTTCGTCTTCCGTGATTTCGATCACTTCCGCATCCACTGAAAAATCATCTTCGTCCTCATCAATTTCTTTTTCAACGAGAATTTGATAATCATTGATGAACATGGCGAACATTCCAATCGCTGAAATTACCGGAGCCATAGCTCCAACTAAAGCCGCACCACCAACGCCGAATGCCAACTGAGTTTGAAAGACCACTTCGCCTTCTTTGTTCTTGATGATAAGCTTTCGGGCGCTTCCTTCTTTAATCATTTCCCGGATAGAACTAATCACTTCGTTCACTCCGCCTTGAATCTCTTCATACACGCGCTTAGCCTTTGATTTTGCTTCTTCTTTCTTCATGATATGTGTGATTTATGAAAATTTTTGTAAGGAATTGCTTCCGAACTTGTCTTACTACGTAGAACAATAATAAAAGATACAGAATAATATTATGCTAGCACGAGTATTTTGTGCATCCACCGTTGGTGTTGATGCGCGCATCATAGACGTAGAAACTCATCACACTAATGGAATGCCAAAATTCTTTTTGGTAGGATTGCCGGACAGAGCTGTGAGTGAATCCCGAGATCGTGTAGAAGCGGCGATCAGGAACACAGGTTCTTTCTACCCATTGGGTAGAATTACGGTGAACCTTGCGCCGGCTGATTTGCCCAAAGAAGGAAACGCTTTTGATCTGCCCATTGCAATTGGTTTGCTTAGGATGTCGGGACAAATCTACACCGAGAAACTCGAAGAATCGGTAATGTTAGGAGAATTATCACTGGATGGAAAAATTCGCCCAATTAAAGGAGTTCTTCCTGTTGCAGTGGAAGCTAAAAAGCAGGGATTTAAATACTTAGTGGTTCCAAAGGAAAATGGTGCAGAAGCAGCGGTAGTTGAAGGAATTGAGATTTTTGCTTTTGATCACCTGAATCAGGTAAAAGATTGGTTAGAAAACCGAGGATCCATGGAGCCACTAGAAGTTGATGTGAAATCATATTTCAATCAAAACGGACAATCTAAGATTATGGATTTCTGTGATGTTCGTGGACAAGAAAATGTAAAACGGGGTTTGGAAATTGCAGCAGCCGGTGGACATAATGCCATCATGGTTGGTCCTCCAGGGTCAGGTAAAACAATGATGGCGAGAAGAATTCCCACGATTCTACCACCACTTTCTTTAGAAGAAGCATTGGAGACCACAAAAATTCATTCTGTTTCCGGAATTTTAGACGGAGGAAAAGCTTTGATAACCTCTCGTCCGTTTCGGGCTCCGCATCACACGGTTTCCGATGTAGCTTTGGTAGGTGGCGGAAGTATGCCCATGCCGGGAGAAATTTCGATGTCGCATAACGGAGTATTATTTCTGGATGAACTTCCCGAATTCAAAAGAAGTGCACTGGAAGTGATGCGGCAACCGTTGGAAGATGGTTTTGTTTCTATTTCCAGAGCTAGAATGAGCGTGACTTATCCAAGCAGAGTGATGTTGGTGGCGTCTATGAATCCTTCGCCATCGGGAGATTGGTACGATCCGCAGGATATGAACGGCGCTTCTTCATTAGCTATGCAACGGTATCTGGGAAAAATAAGCGGACCGCTTTTAGATCGAATTGATTTGCATATCGAAGTAAACAAAGTGAGTTACGATGAGCTTTCTGGGAAAGCGAAAGGGGAATCATCAGGAGATATAAGAACCCGAGTTGTAAAAGCCAGAGATGTGCAAACCAAACGATTCTTTGGATTAAAATCCGTGTATTCAAACGCACAAATGAACACCAGAATGGTACGTAAAGTATGCAAGCTAGATGAGGCGAGTTCAGAAATACTGAAGAAAGCAATTACTTCACTGGGCTTATCAGCCAGAGCATACGACCGAATTTTGAAAGTTTCCAGAACTATAGCTGATCTGGATCATTCCGAAAATATCCAATCGAACCACATCGCAGAAGCTATTCAATATCGAAGCCTGGATAGAGAAGGGTGGCTGGGGTGAACAAATTCCAATGTTCAATTTCCAAATAACAAATATCTTTTTGGAAATTGATATTTGCTTATTGGGATTTGTATTACTTCGCATGTTTATGCGGTGCGAATGATGAAACATTTTAATTATTTAGAAGTTAGTGGATGTAACAAGGTAATGTGTACTAAAGAAAACAAGAATGAGAAAGGTGGCAGTTATGAAAAGTGAAAGATATACTTATTCCAAAAGTGGACTTGTGTTTATACTGCCAATTATGATCATTTTTATTTATTTACTGTTAACGATGTAACAGTTGATTTCAGTTAATTAAATGGATAAGCTTTCAGCCCTTTTAACTATTAAAATTAAAGCGCTGAACTCTTGTCAATATTTGCAGAAATAGCATTTCCAACCGCTGTCCGAAAAACATTTACGTACGAGGTTCCCATAGCCATTCAGAATACTCTTGAAACAGGAATGCGTGTTTGGGTTCCTTTTCGCTCACATTTTGCGATTGGAGTTGTAGTGGTTATTCATAATGAGAAGCCCACATTCAAAACCAAAAAAGTCCGTAAAGTATTAGACACTGAACCCATTCTTTCGGAAGAGTTATTGAAATTGACAGAATGGATTCATCGGTTTTACTTTTGCAGTTGGGGAGAAGTAATACAGGCGGCGTTACCTGCGGGATTAAATTTTGTATCTCGAAAGAGATTGAAAATTGGGGATTCAAAAGGTTTAGGAATCAGAACAGATGATGAACAAGAGATCTTTGATGACATTAAATCCGATGATTCTCTAACCCTCGATTCAGCTAAAAAGAGATACAATGGCACTTCACTAAACAAAGTATTCAAAAAGTTGTTGAAAGCAGGACTAATTGAAGTTTGGGAAGAACCGAATATCAAAGTTACGGTAAAAACAGAACGAGCCTGGGATTGGGCTGATGGAAAAAGCAGTTCGTCAGCAATAGAATTCTTAGAAACCCAAGACAAAAGCTATAAATGGACGGAAGCATTGGAAATCTTTGCTTCAAAAGAAGTTCCTATCAGAAATTCAGACACAGACAAACTTGGAATTACAAGCTACTCCATCAATAAGCTAAAAGAAGAAAACTGGATTCAACCTATAGAAGTTGAAGCTAAACCCGAAACGCTGAATTTGCCGTTTGATCCCGTCTCCATCAAAGAATTGAATGAAGAGCAGAAATCGGTGTTTGATACTATTGAGAAGTCGATCACTAAAAAAGAGTTTGCAAACTTTTTGCTAAAAGGAATCACCGGTAGCGGGAAGACGGAAGTGTATATCCATGCGCTGCAAAAAGTATTAGAAAGTGGTAGGGGAGGAATTGTGTTAGTACCCGAAATAGCACTTACTCCGCAAACAGTTTCCCGATTCTATCGAATATTCGGAGAACAAGTTGCTGTGCTGCATAGCAGGATGAATGAAAGAGAAAGACTGGACTCCTGGAAGAAGTTACAATCCGGTGAAAAGAAAATCGCCATAGGTCCGAGATCAGCGATTTTTTCGCCCGTTCAGGATCTTGGGATTATAATTTTAGATGAAGAGCATGACAATTCGTATAAACAGATTGATCCTGCTCCCAGATATCATGCCAGAGAAGTTGCAATTGTCAGAGCAACTATGGCAAACTCTGTGGTTATTATGGGTTCGGCAACGCCAAGTATGCAAGCATTGGAAATGACCAGCAAGGGAAAAGCTATTTTGCTTGAGTTAAAGAAAAGGCACGAAACTGCAAAACTTCCGGATGTTGAGATCATAGATTTAAAGCAATATACAGGCGCTATGAAAGGAGATCTGGCAGTTCCTCTTTTCATGGCAATGGAAAAAGCTCTGGAGAAAAAAGAACAAATTATTCTTTTATATAATAGAAGAGGATTTGCGAATTATTTGCAGTGCGAAACTTGTGGGCATATTCCACAAAGTCCCGAATGTTCAGTAAGCCTGACTTATCACAAAAGAAAAAATCAATTGATCTGTCACTATTCCGGATATTCCCGAAAAGCAGATAAAAATTGCGAAAAATGTGGCTCTGACCATATATCTGAGCAAGGTTCCGGGACTCAAAAAATTGAGGAGCAGCTGGAAGGTCTATTTCCTGATGCAAAGGTTTTGAGATTTGACAGGGACTCTACCTCTAGAAAAGGGGCGCATGAAAAAATCCTGGATTCATTCGGCGCAGGAGAAGCTGATATTTTAGTGGGGACTCAACTGGTTGCTAAGGGTTTAGATTTCCCAAACGTGACTGTAGTTGGGGTGACGGATGCAGATACCGAACTGGCGTTTCCATCTTTTCAATCTTCGGAGAGAATGTTTCAATTATTAAGCCAAGTAGCCGGTCGTTCAGGGCGAGGAAGTAAGCTGGGAAAAGTATTCATTCAAACTCGTCAGCCTGATAATGAAGCGTTGAAATTTGCGCAAAAACATGATTATGATGGATTTGCTAAAAGTGAACTTAATTATCGGGAGCCTTTATATTATCCGCCTTACTCCAGATTGATCAAATTTGTGTTAAAAGGAAAGAGGGAAGCGCAGGTTGAAAATGCATCGTACAAGTTGAAGCAGGTAATACGGAAATTAGTTCCTGATATTCCCGTACTAGGTCCTTCTCCCGCAGCAATTTTATGGATGAATAAATATTTTCATTGGGAAGTACTGCTGAAATTGCCTGTAAACAGAGGTGGAAAATTTAATGAAAAACTCCTTGAAAAGATTATGGAAGTGTATGAGTATGAATCCCAAATTAGCAATGCAGTGGTTAGGATAAACATAAATGTGGGTGCAATTAGATAGGTTTTGAAGCCATAGAGGTTTAAAGTTCAAGTATTAGTAAACATTAAAAAACTTATTTCTTAATGCATGCTCAAAATTGGGCATTAAAAGAAACGAAAATTCGCCGCCCCGAAGATCTGCTACGGGCAATTTTTACCCAGCCATTTACCAAAGTTAGTCATTTAACAGATGCAGGAATCTATGCAGAAAATACCGCCAGAAATTATTTAACGAAGCTTGTTGAAATAAGGTTGTTAGAAAAAAGAGAAATTAGCGGAAAGTATTATTACTTAAATACTGAATTGAAGCGGATTTTGGCTTATTAAGGTAAGCTCTAGTGTTGCTACCATAATGAAAATATAGCAATGATTAAGTTATCAGCTTTGCATATAATTTGGCTTAAGTTATTGGTTATTCTGCCACAGGCACGCCTTTGGCGGTTAATGGGTAAAATGAGTTAAGTTTCTCATTTTCTGGCCTAAATAACTACTATAGCAATTAACGACACTAGACACCTAATATCAAAAAGTTTTTCCTAGTGAAAGCCCAGCGCTAATGCTTAAGTTTTTGTTTATATTTTCAATGTAAGGTGTTAAACTGATCCTAAAGAATTTTCCAGTTTTTGAATCTAAAGACTTTAGACCAATAGAAGATGTTAAGTAAATGTTTGAATCTGTTTTTAAAAATACCAGTGTAGAACCAAAACCAGTTTCTAATAATGTATTTTTATTAATTTTTAGATGGTAGTTGAGAAGAATTGGTAGAGTAACATGAGGCCCAAAAGAAATAAAACCAGAACCCACATTAGGAAAATACGAACCTCCAATACGTACTGATAGGTTTTGTTCGAAAGACCTTTCATAATTAACTGAATAGAAGAGGCCATTTCCAAACAATTCTAAATAGATAGAATTTCTATTGTACTCAATTTCTATACTCTCTTGTGTCTTTAAATTCTGAGAGTATATATGAGTACTTGTAAGAGGCATAACTAATAATAAGAGAAAAAACCTTTGTTCATGTTTTTCTAAAATTTAGAGAATTTATTGTTTAGTGAGAGTTTTTTCAATTAAATTACCACTGAAAGGGATTTTAATTTTTTTGTATAGCCTTAAATCTTTATTTGTATTATTCAAAACTTTCCATTCCCAACGCTCTTTCAGGAATGATAACGGAAGTCTCAAAAAGATTATTCTTGGTTTCAATCAATACTTCCTGCCCATCTATTTTTAACTTAATTTGTAACTGATCTCCTAACTCAGGTTCAAAATCTCCATCCTCATTCAATTGAGTATAGTCCAACTGAAACTATAGAGAACACTAAGTTTTTGAATATCAATAACCGTATTCAATCCAAAGGGCTGATGCTTCTTTGGCAATTTGTTTAGTATCAGGAGATTTAATGCCAGTTTCCTCATTTATACACTTTAGTAATTCAATCTTAGAATTATCAAACTCGCCTAATCTGTAGTAACTTTCTGCTTTAAGTAAATGAGGAGCTAATAAATCCGGATAATAAAAAAGTACTCTATCAGCTTTTTCTATAGCTTTTTTAAATTTACCAGCCTGATTATAAGCCACGCTTTCAGTTAATGGAATATTTTTATCTAAGAATGTTTCAGTTGCCTTATCAAGAAAGTATAAACCACGCCTGGAATTATTATTATGTACAAGTGCCGCCCCATAATGGAAATACAACTCTCCATATTCAATATATTTTAAACTTTTTTCAAAGTACGGGATGGACAATGAGAACATAGCTGATTCGGAATATCTCATTCCTTTTTTCCAGTAGTATCTTCCCATAATATTTTTATAAACTACAAAAGATGAAAAAACCATTAGTATAATTAAAAAGGGGATAGTTATGTACGTCTTAAGTTTAATTTGAAAAATCTTTTTTCTATTAGACAAACCAACTAAAAAATAGAAAAGGACTAATTGAGGCGTGAAATGAAAGATACTGTCGATCAATGCATGTACTACAAGTATTACACTCAACCCCAATAGAATCAAATCTTTTTCACTTTTACCATTCTTTAAATTGCTAAACAAATTCACAAAGTGAGAAATGGTTATAGCAATAAATATTCCCCCGCCAATAATTCCTCCTTCTATAAAACCTTGAAGAAATTCATTGTGCGGGCTTCTGATAAATGCAGCTTTTGAAGATGGAAAGTCAGGATTTTCTGTTAGGAATCGTCCCTGATAATCCAAAAATTCATTCCCAAAATTTCCGATTCCAATACCCGTGAGAAAATTGTCTTTCAGCATTTGAAGGCTGATTTGCCAAATATATAACCGACCTGTTGTGGAATTGATATCAATTAAAGAAAGCAGGAGTCCTGCAATAAGAATAAAGATTCCTATAGAAACATAAGGAAGAATAGTTCTTTTTCTTTTTACCAAATAAATAACCACAAGAGAAGCCAAAACTGCCAGCACAGCTCCTCTGGACTTAGATAAAATCAGGCAAACCGTTATTATCGTAATTCCAATGAGCGGAACCCACTTTTTTTGTGAGTTTTTTGCAACAAATATCCCACTCAATAATGATAACCCCAACCAGTTCCCAAAAGCATTTGGTGAACCAAAAGTACCGATAACCGTAGTTTTAATTGCCTGATCTGTTACACTTAGTGATTGAAAAAATTGAAAAAAACCAATTATGCTTAAAATCAATCCGGACATAAACAGCGTATAGCATAGCCTGTTCACTACTCGTTCGATAGTATTGGTTCTCATCACATAGCCTGTTTTATAGATCACAAATAATGAAACGAGAACAAGCAGGGTAATTTCAATATTTTTTATTGGGTGTGGATGGCTTGCTACTAAATAGATAATTCTCAGCAACATAAGTACTCCAATAAAGTCAAGTCTAAAAGAGTCATTCAATGGACTTTTAAACTTGAAATTCAAGATAAATATGATTGGAATAATCACACATCCTGCTATAATAAGTACCAGATTTTTAGGTGTATGAAAAGGATCGTAAAGTAGATCAGTGGATAGAAAAACTATTCCAAATAAAAAGACCAGAAAAGCAGTTAGCGCTCTCTGGTCTTTGTTTACTAAACTATTTACCGTTTTAAGCAATTATTTAATCAAAGTGATTTTATTCATAAACTTTTTGCTCCCTAAAAAGGCTCGTACTATATAAATACCACTGGCTAAATTGGAAGCATCGAAATTAATGGAATGCGTACCTGATGTGTAGTTTTTTTCAGCGATAGTAGAAACCAATCTTCCACCCACATCAAATATCTCTATTTTAACAAACGAATTATCAGGCAAATCAAAAGAAATATTAGTTGATGGATTAAATGGATTTGGATAGGCTTCGTTTAAATCGAATGTGGCAGGTAGTTCTGTATCAGCATTTTCCTCCAAACTTGGATCTTTTACCTTGACATCTTTATCTAAGAGAGGCTCTAATCCAGCTTGATGTCTTAAATCCTCTCTTAAGAAAGAATAATCTACTGGAATGTATAGACCTTTTCTGATATCCTGATCAGGCTCCAAAGTTTCAATTTCATCCAACACATTTAATGCTTCTTTATAGGATTCTAACTCTACATTGGCATTGAGTTTTAAAGATAACAATGAGCGTTTTAGATCCTGATTTACAGCTGTAGGTAAAAGCTCATCAATTCCCTGAATGCTTTCTTTAAATTTATCCTCATTAAATAGCATTTCAAGTTCTACCAATTCTAAATATCCATTGATTAAATGGTTGTTCCGGGGATTTCCTGTTTCTCTATTAATTATAAGTTCATTAGAGTTGGCCTGAACGCTTTGGTTTTGTTTTAACAATGAAAATAATCTTGAAAATTCATTCTTTTCATGCCGCAAGTTTTCTTTGTCTTTGGATGCGATTGCATTCATTTTTCTGATGTAAGAGATTTTTCTGAGTATATTCGGCTCGCTTACCATTCTTGATCTCATATCTGAAAACATAGTTTTAAACTTTAATGTACGTCCCTGATTTTCAGACTTTTCCACCGAAGCTTTTAAAACGGGCGCCGATGTAATCTGGTTAAGCACATTCAACATTGGACCCGGTTCTGAGTAATCCATAGAAGTTGGATAACTGGAGGGATTTAAACCTGTTGTTGGATCGGAAGACAAATAACCTGCGGTATTAACATCTCCGTAAAACATTGAAGACATAGGTGAGTTAGTTCCCCAGTAATTCCCAATTGCGAGAGTAGTAGGACTTACTTGGTTTTCTCCCTCGGAAGTTAATGACGATTTGTAGATATATTTACCATTAAATTGATAGTTATTAATAGGGTCAGAGATATTATTATTTCCTCTCGATAAATAGTAATAGTGACCAAATGACAATGTAGCATCGGAATAGGCATAGACTTCATCAGAGTCATTTTTAAAAATTCTACTACTAGATAGTTCAACATATGCATCAGTTGGCACTGAAATTCCATAGCCGCCGTTATATTCAATAACCGAACTAGAAATATCAACAGCTTGATTTGGTCCAATAATAATTATCCCATGCCCTCCATTATTGGAAATTCTTGATTTGTAAATATTAGTCCAAGTATTATTTAATATTAACCCATTCCCATTATTATTTTCAATGGAAACATCTTCAATGGTAAAAGTGCCTACCTTTTTTAGATACAGACCAGCATAATCACTGTCTCTGAATGTGGAATTTTTTATGTAACTATTACCATGTGAAATTTTTTCAAAGTGTGCGTTTTTATAACCGCCTTCAAAAATTACCCATTCCAATTGTATGTTATCACCGCCATAGTTATTGTTAAATTCAACCTGATCATATTGAACATTGGGATTATTTGGATCGGTACTTTTGAAAACGATCGGATTTGCCTGGGTTCCTATTGCTGAAACGGAACCGGTAAACTTTATTTTGCTGTTTGCTCCCATTGTAATTTTAGTTCCAGGTTGAATTGTAATCGCTTGATTGAATTCTACAATCTCATTATTTCCTATTGAAGAATTTCCAGAAATGACAAGTTGATTGCTTGAATTTAACTCTCCGATTGCGTCACCAACAACTGTATAATCGATGCGCTTACTATTCATATTTGGAACGGTGAAATATTCTAAAGCTGTACCATTTGATTTATAAGCCCTGGCATCCCAGTATTTCATTTCAAATACAAATCCCTGTTTATCTACAGAAATGATCTCAAAATCTTTGTCATAAATTTCATAGAACTGAGTTGCGTTAACAGGTGATATATCTGTACCTGTCGAGGAATTTCTAATCCAAACATCAGGTATAGAGGTATAAATTTTATCAAACTCAATTCTTCCTCGATAAGTGCCAATACCTGCTTTAATCGATTGTGTATTGCTTCTGTTTTGAGAACTTACAAAGCTACGATATGCTTGTTTGAGGCTATAATTTCTATCGGTGCTTGTATTACTAATGGTTTGGATTTCAGAACTTGTCTTACTTTCTCTTGAAATATCATTATTTTCGATATAATCTAATGCCACTTTTGCATCTAGCCAACCATACCCGGATTTATTGTCTTTACCTGGATCCTCAATGTCAAAAGCAGTTCTGCGAAGAATGTTTTGAATATCATCATAATTAAGAGATTGATTTGCTTCCGTTAATAAAGATACAACCCCTGCAACTATAGCAGCCGAAGCTTGAGTACTATTAAAATCATTGTTATACGCAGTGAAGCCATCACCGGAAAGTGTCATGATATTTGATGCATAAGCCACTACATCTATAAACGGAGACTCTCCAGCTTCAGTCCAGTATGTTTTTGTATTTGATGAATTAATGGTTGCTCCACCCACACCTATAACATATTGATCAAACGAAAACGGAATTAAAATCGAACTTGGATTTTTACCATTGTACTTGTCACCTACTGGTGCAATCAATTTGGCATCACCAGAACCAGCTGCTGCATTAGCAAGTTTTTTCCTAAAAAGCTCTAAATTTGAAGGTGGTGTAGGTGTATTACCATTCGTTATCGCATTCCATAAACTGGTCCCCATCGAAACCATAGCATCAATAAATTGTTGCCGATATATCTCATCAGGTGTTTGTACTTTAGGACCCTCATGAATCATTCTTAAATCATTGACGTTAAATCCGCCGCTATATTGTAGCGAAAAAATTCTTTCTATTTTGGAGGTCGGTACCCCAAAAGTAAATAAATGAATGTCCATATTATCCTGCATTGCCACATCAAGCATTGCGTTCATATTTTCAATACTAAAATTATAATCAACATTTTCGGCTTCGAATATGTAAAAATTATTAGTTGCAGAGCTCAGATCAGTATCAATAAAATTGTAGGATTTTATAGTTGAGTTCCAGTTTATTCCTGCCATACCAATAGAATTATTAGTATTGGCCCCAATGATCCCTACCAATTCGGTAGCAAATCCTTTGGTTGGGTCGAACCAAGTCGAGGAAGGATTAAGGTAACGTGCACCTTGCAGATCTTCATGCGAAGATGAAAATCCAGTTGCAGAATGAATAGCGATACGCGTTGAACTACTACCTGTGTAAGAATTCCAAACCTGATCAATATTGTGGGCAGTGATATAATTCTGCTGGTTAATTTTTGGATCATTAGTTTGTGAAAGTGCAGTTAAGCTCACAAAACAAAAAATAGAAGTTAAAATTAAATTTTTCATGGTAAGGATGGTGTTATTTTATCAATTAATGAAATCTTGCAACTTCAATGGGTTTTGAGTAGAAAAATCAGGAAAAACGGGAACGGAATCCGGCAAATTCGGCCATAACGGTTCAATTACGTGATTTTCAAAATTATATTTATATGGGATATATTTTGCACCAGGGGCTTTATGAGTATCCCTGTTAAAAATGAAGTAATTCTTTCCTCTTACCCACGAAACTTCATGTCCTCCTAATTCAGTTAGTTGTTTTATATCTGTTCCGGTTTTGTCATACTGAAAAAGTTGCCAGGCATTTTCAACAAAACGAGGAATAATTATTTCAGGTCCATTAGGATTTGGAATAGCTATGTCTGTATATCTTCTTAATGAATCACTGTCCGTGTCAAAAGTAGTTAACCAATGAAATTCGTCATTTTCAATATCGTATAATCCTTTATTCGAGCTCAATCTTGTAAGATTATACTGTGTACCTACAATCCATTTATCGTTATTTCCTAAAATAGTCCCTTCAAGTAATATTTTGTAAGGGCCTAAAACTGATGAATCAGATGTATTTAACGAATAAGTACCTCTTTCATATTCCTGTTGGTATGCTTTGCCGTTAACAGCTATTAACAGTTTTTCTCCATCTGCAAACCACCCAGAAGTTGTTTCAGCGTATTTATCAAAAAATAACTCATCCTTACTGTTCCATAATTTCAACTCATTATTTTCTAAGTTAAGCGTAAAAACGTACGTATAAGGAGATGTAAAAGGATTATAAGAAAAAGCAATTTTAGTCCCATCAGGATGCCATGAGATGGGACTAACATCATAAGCAATGCATATCGGTTCGGAACCATCAGCATTCATTATCCAAAGCTGCCGTGTAGGATCATTTTCGTTTGGTGTTTTTTCTCGGATAAGGGCAATTTTTTCTCCGTCAGGGCTTGGGCTAATCCAGTACAGATGTTCGGTATTTGGCAGTAATGCTCCACCATATTCTCCTTCCTTGAAATATGGTTCCGTCATTGGTTCTGGAGGAAGGCCTTCAACACCACAATTATTATATGAAAACAACAATACCAATAAGTGAAAATGTATAAACAAATTTCTCATTTCCTTAAATTTATGTATTAAAGTAGGTTAAAATATTATTTGTTATTAATAACGTATCTGAATTTTTACCAAGTACTCTAGCTTCAATGGTAATATGATTATCCCTAGTACGAATAGAATTTTGATAACCAGATAAGAACCAAATAAACTCTAAATTAGCATTGGTACTATCTTTAACTATGCATGTAAAAGTGACCATTTCTCCCAGTTTTACCGGGTTGGGAGATATTTTTACTTCAAGAATTTCCGTGACAAATTCCACCGGAGGATCATCGTCGCTTATGACCCAACTGCAACCGGAGAGTAATAACAGCATAAAAATAGCGAGTGTTTTCATATCTTTTCTATTCAGACCAAAAATATAGCTTAGCTTCAAAAGAACTCATTCTATCACCTGATACTCAAAAGTAGTGGTAACAGAGTTGTCATCCCCATCCGTATCAAATATAACTATGGATCCACCATTTGCGCCTAAAGTTCTGGCTTCAACAGTAATTGTGTTTTCTAGTGTTTTCATTACTCCTTGATAACCGGAAACAGCCCAATTGAATTCTAAATTAGGATCGGTGCTGTCTTTAACCACGCACGTAAAAGTGACCATTTCTCCCAGTTTTACAGGGTTAGGGGATACTTTCACCTCAAGGATTTCTGTGACAAATTCCACCGGAGGATCATCGTCGCTTATGACCCAACCGCAACCGGAGAGTAATAACAGCATAAAAATAGCGAGTGTTTTCATATCTCTCAAATTTTAAGATTCAACTAAATATAGGGTGAATAAGAATAAATTAGTGTTATGAGTTTTGGCAAGGTCATTCATTCTATAACAGAATATTCAAAATCAAAACTAACAGAAGTTTTAACCCCAGTAGTATCAACAACACGTACAATATTAGAGTTTTTACCTAAGGTTATTGCTTTCACAGTAATAGTATTTTCCACTGTACGTGTAACTCCCTGATATCCTGATATTGCCCAGGCAAACTCTAAATTAGGATCGGTGCTGTCTTTAATCACGCACGTAAAAGTAACCATATCTCCCAGTTTTACCGGGTTGGGCGATACTTTTACTTCAAGAATTTCCGTGACAAATTCCACGGGTGGATCATCATCAGTTATCGTCCAATCACAACTTGTTAGTAATAATGGTAAAAGGAAAATTAATTTATTCATCTTCTTTAGTTTTAACTTATTATCAATATAATCATTTAATTGAAAATTAATTACCTAAAGTACTTGCTTTACAGTACTTCCCTTTATTGGAGTATCTATTTCCTTATAATTACTAATACTCTCATTAAGATTTAGAATAGCCTTCCACTCTACATTCAGCACTCTTTCAGGAATTATAACTGATGTTTCAAACACATTTTTTTCTGATTCAATTAACATTTCAGATAAAACTTCCTGTCCATCTATTTTCAACTTAATTTGTAACTGATCTCCTAAATCGGAGGCGAAATTGCCTTTTTCAATCAGATTGCTGCAATCCAGCTGAAACCGGAGTACCCTGCTGGTATTATCAAAGTAGCTAAATCCGGTCTTTTTTTCAGAAGCAGGGAGAGCGCGATTTGCAATTTTTTCCCATCCGTCATTCAATCTCACTTCATCTCTGTTGGATAAAATTCTGTATTTATATTCCACATTTTTTTCTGGTATTGGAATGGTTGCAGCATACACAAACTCTCGGGATGTTTTTTGTAGCGGAATTCCTCTTGGATCCCAGTTTATAAATGATCCAGTAACTACTACAATATCACCCGAGTCCGGCTCAAAAAAACCAAGTACATGCTGGTTGGACATACCAACTGTAAACATAGCGTCCCGGGTTTTCACAACCGGATTAAGATCGTCAAAAATGAGTGTAGGTTTTTCAATAATTAAATCTCCGATTACGTGTTTACGATTCGATATAGATTCCCATCCGGTATTCAACAACTTGCTTTGATTTTCAGATTTAATGTAGAACTTATATTCAAGAGTATCAGAAACCTGTGTTGTTACATCTTCGAGATTCACCAAGTGATTTACATTTATTCCATATTCCCATTCATTGTTCGAAGCTTCGAGAGGATGAGAGGTAGTACTCCAGTCATTAAAGTTTCCGGATATAAAAATACTATCTCCTTGTTCAGGTTCAAACATGCCGGCTCCCATTTCATTGGCGAGATCCACTGTAATATCAAAGTCTCTTGATTGCTCTGAACAAGTAAGCGAACTTATTAACATGAAAAAAACCACCGCATAAAAACTAATTTTCCGATACATATTTGTAATATTCGTGTTCCTGATCATAAATGTAATTCCAATGTGTGGAATACGGAATTTCTTCATAATCCACAATGAAGTTGTTTTTTCTGAGTAACTCTACAAACTTTCTGGTTCGGCTTATCGGGGAATCCGCATCGTTCAAACCATGTCGAATGAACCATTCTAAGTCCGGGTAATTTATTTTTATATAACTTATTAGCTGTTGCATTTCAATTTCACTATCCGGCACATAAGGGCTAATAATGCCAATAGAGTTAAGTTTTACATCTATTATTTTTAATAATTCAAACAATGAAATAGCACCTTTAGACCATACTAATATATTTAACTCTTTAATTTCTCGATAGCTTTTCAGTTCTTTTGCAATCAAAGGGATTTCTTCAACTGCTTCCCCTAAATAATTTTTGATACCTCTGCCATGTGTCATTATCAGTACAAGATTATTACTAATGCTGGACGCAATTCTATTGGTTGTAGTAGCATGACTTCCGCCTTCGTAGCTATACCAATAATCACTGTCTTTATCGTATTCGCCATGCATAATTATTACGGCTTTTTTGGAAATGGAGCCGGAGGGTGAAAATAACGTGTAGGTTTGTATGGACTGATCAAATTCTGACCTATATCCCAAAACATTAAAACCATGAGATATCTTTTTCTCATTTTGGTATTCCAGGACGTCTCGTAACGCCTCTGCAAGCAGCCTGGTGGACGATTCTTTCCCTTTCTCATAAAGAACTTTGAAACCATTCTTTTTTGCCCAAAGAAGCTCATCGTCTTTCTTTAAATCATCAGAGAGTTTGTTGTAATATTCTTCTACAAATCGTTTCGAAAAAATAGGGATTTCTTCTTTAAAAAGTATCTTTGTATTGTTTTTAATTTCGATTGTAAATAACCCAATTCCAGAGAAGGTAGTGGGAACATTAATTTCCTCAGGAATATCTTTTCCTACAAATAATTGATCGAAAATTGTTGTTTGTTGACCATCTTTATCAGTTTGATGAAGAGAAATATGAACGTTATTAAAAGAATCTATTTCAGAACGAGGATCAATGTTAAGATGTAAGTTTTCGCCGGAACCAATAATTACAGTCTCTAAAATGTCATTATATATATCATCGATTTTGCTCCTGATAATACTTTCAAGTTTATCAGGATTTTGAAGCTTTCTATATAGCCCCCAACCACCACCACCTTGGCTAACTTTATACACAATTGTATTCCAGCCCTCACGAAACTCTACTTGCACCAAATCATCATTTATTCGAAGTCCTCTCCATTTATTTCTCGAATAAATCTCTTGGCTATTTACCCAAATTTTTATTCCATCATCTGAACCTAATGAAAGTAGTCGTGAAATTTCTTTTTCCTCATATACATACTCAATTACATAGACTACTCTATTAATATTTGGAGAAAGAAAGTTCTTGAAATTAAGTACTGAATCAAAAGAAGCTACTGAGCGCCAGTTGATATTTGTATTCTTAGTTAGTTCAGTTTCGGTTATAAGATCAGGATGTTGAAGAGTAATTTTGTCAATAGAAAAATGATTTGTGTAAAAACCTTCATCGTTTTTATCATGGATTTGCTTAGTTCCATCATCAATAACTCTGTTTTGAAAAGTTTCAGAAACAAAAGCTTTGTTTTTTGGAGTTGTATTCCTACAAGATGAAATAAAAATTCCAAAGAGGATTAAAATAGAATAGAGAAATATGTTGTTGTTAATTGTCAAAGCTATAAACCAAATTCTGTGTATTATAAAATTATGAATAAGTTTGAATTAAGTATTTTAATCTAAAATAAACAAGTAGATAAAATTAATAAAAGGGTAAGAAAAAATTTTAAACACATAGAACACGGAGTTTGCAGAAAGAAAATTGTTGATAAAAAATTCTGACAGGCTACGACAATTCATGACTGACGCTACACTAGTGTTGCTACCATAAAGAAAATATGGCAATAATTTAATTATCAGCTTTGCATATAATTTGGCTTAAGTTATTGGTTATTCTGCCACAGGCACGCCTTTGGCGGTTAATGGGTAAAATGAGTTAAGTTTCTCATTTTCTGGTCTAAATAACGACTATACCAATTAACCACTAACGACACTAGACACCTAATATCAAAAAGTTTTTCCTAATGAAAGCCCGGCGCTAATGCTTAAGCCTTTATCTACATTTTCAATGTAAGGTGTTAAACTGATCCTAAAGAATTTTCCAGTTTTTGAATCTAAAGACTTTAGACCAATAGAATAGCTTGTTATTCTACTTTTTAATCTCTTTGGGTTTAATTCTTCGGGGCTGTCTTCTCCTTACTAAGGAGAAGGACTTGTTGATTTTATAAAATGCTATTTGAAAGCTTCAAGCCTATCTTTGTGAAGGAGAGGAACGAATATTGAATATCCAACAAGGAATGTTGAATGATGAACTTAGGACTTTATTACTTCACCAACACCATTCTTTGAGTTAAAGTAGAAGTTGGTGTTCTAAGCTGATATAAATAAATACCGCTGGCTAAGTTGCTGGCTTCAAATTTAACGGAGTGTGTTCCTGATGTAAGACTACCATCAATCAAAGTTTGTACTTTTTGTCCCAGCATATTGTACACTGTGAGTTGTACTTTGCTCGATGTAGGAAGTACAAAAGAAATATTAGTGGAAGGATTAAACGGGTTTGGATAGTTCTGATTCAATGCAAAGGTTTTAGGAGAATCAGAGTTTGTTTCGTTTGAAACAGGCATGGTTCCGTTTTCCCATCCGGGAGTTCCGCCTAATCGTGAAGAAGCCATCCAGTTTTCTGCTACAGTATTGTCGCTAGTTGGGTCGGTAAGCTCTAGCGTTGAACCGTCTCCGTCAGCTTCTACCGGCCAAGGCAATTTGTCGTTATATGTAAGCGCATCAACAAGCCCGCCATCAGCATTAAATAATCTTACCTCTTCACCGGAGGCAGAAAGATTAAAGGAAAAATCACCTACAAAGTTTCTGGCTTGGGGATTTACAGATTTTAGTTTTGTAGAATCATCTGCTATTACAATATAACCCTGAGCTTCCAGAATTGTATTGTCAGGAATAATAAAAGCATTTGAATCTATATCATCTTTGAACATCCAGCCTGAAATATCAACGGCTTCATCCATAGTATTAAAGATTTCCACCCAATCGCCCGTGGCAAAATTATCCGATGAATTATAGTTGATCTCATTGATAACAAGAACTTCAGTAATCTCATCAAACTGTGCTTGAATATTGACAGGTGCATCAGTTAAAGGAATAGTAAGAACCTGAGAGCCAGCTTGTGATTCGCCATTTACAATCCAAGAAGCAATTTGAAAACCGGATTCAGGGCGAGCTTGTAAAGTCAGGTCTGTTCCCTGAAAATAAATACCACTCCACGAAGATTGCGAAACATCAGGATGAATAGAATTTAATTGAACAGATCCATTTGCTGATGAAGCCAGAGTTACGCTAACGGTATCAGTTTGTAGCGTATCATTGAATTCGGCATAAAGGTAATCACGGATATCAAGAACATAATCCTCAGTGATATTTCTGATGTATTCCATGTTATAATTAGTGGGTCCACCAATGTCATACCAGCCATCAGTCCATCGTGTAATATCGCGAGGCATTTCAGGATTTATAGCAGTATCAATAGAATCAATTAAGCTCATCATATAATCAGGGCGGAATGATGTATTTAAAAGATCAGCAAACCGCGTTAAGAAAATCTTACGGTATTGCTCATTTTCCATCATTCTGCCAAAGATATTGTAACCGCTAATATTAGCTGATAAGAATTTTTTAAGAGAACTGAAGTATTCCGCAGGCTCATCTCCGAGGTTTTTCCACCAGTCAAAATCATATGAAATATAGTGCCATTTTCCGCCTTCCTGACGGGGTCTCCAGTACCGAATGTTATTAGGATCACCATGAGAAGTGTACACCTGATAGATCCAGTGATCCGTAAAACTTTCAAAATCGATTGCTGATTCAGCATATTCAAAGAATGCCTGTCCTTGCAAACTTTCATCATTGAATTTATTAATCAAAGCATCGTAAGCTTCTGAATCACCATCGGTAACATTGTCGAAATCTTTGATCATGTCGATGTCTTTAAATCCATACCGGGATTCTACAAAGTCATCGTTCTTACGTTCGTAGATATTATAAATACCCCAGTATTTACCATTTATATAAAGTATGGCTGGCTTGTAAGCCTGCATTGCATTTTTGTGTCCCCATTCTAAGTTAATGGTTCTCAATAATTCATTTAAAAGTCGTGAACGTTCTTCGGCTCCGGCTCTTAATACAAATCCGTCATATTCATTGTAATCATTCTCAGGAAAAAGAGGGTAGGTTAATCGGTCGAGCCCAAACTCGTCATTGTTGTTGATTACAAATGATTTTTTTAGAAATCCTTTGCTGAAATTCCCTCCAATTTCAGCTTCAGCCATAAATTCAAATTCCGGATTTCCAAATTTGTTTAAATACTCAATATTTAATGGGTACTGATAATCTTCCCAGAAATTAGCTCCAAAGAAAGGAAACCGGCCGTTAGTTTCAGATGAATCTCCGATCACATACATTCCCTTATCATAATCGAATAAAGAGTCGGGTTCCATCACAAAAGAAACTACAGGAATGGTGTGTTGTTCTTCAAATAAATAGCTATTTGTAATAGTTTTGCTTGGCTGTTTTCCTGATTCGATAGCAATAGCACGAATAACTGTTGTAGTATCAATTTCAATGGGAGCGGTATAAAGTGTGGAACTAGCAGTAGGAACTTTTCCTCCGGTCTCATATCTGATTTCAGCATTCCCCGTAACTGAAAGCCCGACTGTAAGTGTGCCTGAATAAAATCCTGTTTCAATAGAAAATGAAGGAGCATCTGAAACTTGGGTTAATGTACTTCCATTGTTAGTAGCATTAGGAGTTGGATTCAGAAAAGTAAACGAACCAATGCCATCAGTTTGACGCCCTAAAGAAATATCCGTGGTTTGCTCACCAAAAGAAAGAGAATCGATGACGGTAGTACCGTTTGAGTTTGTTAAAGAAATAAATTCACCACCGGCGCTTAATTTGAAATCTACATGATGCGCTCCCTGCTCAGAATCATTATCTAACCAAATGAGCAAATACCCATTGGCATTAATAGTGGTTTGCGCACTGGATGTATTAGGAATCTGCCACTTCGTGAGGTTGTCGGGATCATCCGATAAATATAAACCCGCAAGATTTACAGAAACATTACCTGCATTATAGATCTCAATCCAATCGTCAAAATCGCCTTCATTATCTGCAATGACGGTAGCATTTGAAGCCATAATTTCATTGATGGAAAGCTGACCGTAAGCCGAGGAAGAGATGATGGCAACCAGAAGCAGTGTTGCAAGGAAGTAACGAATGTTCATATAGTCGAAATTAATTAATTGAGTAAATGAATCCGAAATGAAGGACTCTCTCTATTTATTACCGATGAATATAGTAATAAATATAAGTTTCAAATAATGAAAAGATGTTATGTAGACTGTTTTCGCATTAGAATCCCATAATACTATTGTAGTTTCAGTCATGAATTGTCGCAGCCCCGTCAACCTGAGTTAGAAAAGCTATGTCAAATCTATTGGAATAAGGAACAGATCGATGAACTCAATGCTTGGCTGAAAGTGAGAAATAAAAACGTCCTCAAGTCAGACAAGGGGTTGCAACCCCTTGTCTGACTTGAGAAGGTGGCGTTATTTCTAGCCTAAGTTAGAAGCTGCCGAGGGCATCACTTTGTGGAAACTCAGGTTTCTTGTGAAGCTTTTAACGCACCAAGTCTCCAGCGACCGTTTGTAATTGACACGGCACTAGTTTGAAAGCATCCAATCAGAGATGTAATTCAGGAAACCATCAACGAATTTCTTGTCTAAAAAAGGATATTCCGTAGCTAATCCCGTATTTGCTTTTTGGAACAGATGATTGGCATTATCAAAAACCTTAATTTCATAGTCAGTTCCCGATTTTTCCAAAGCTTCTCTTATTTTTGCCTGATTTTGAGAAATTGTAACCTGAGTATCTTTGTTGCCAAATAGCACTAAGGTTGGAACCTGTAGATTTTCTAAATCTTTAGTGGGCACGTAGAACAACAATGATTTTATTTGTGGAGAGCTATATATCTGTGTTAATTGCTCGGTTTGAGTATTAACCATAGCATCAATATCGGGAATGCCGCTTTTTTCATTATCGGGCAGGTTATTCAAAACATCTGTATAGGCTTTGGTATAGCCTGCTTTGGCAGTGGCAATATCACCATCAAAAGCTATTGCTTTCATTAATTGTTCACGAGCATCAATTTCTTTTTCCACCAAAGTCTGTTCTACAGGAGAAGCTGAATAAGCAAACTCTACTTGATAACGCAGAATTTCGCTTAATGATGGAGCCGTTGATCCCATCAAAATGAGTTGTTTAACATCTTTATTTTCGGCGGCTACTTTGCCTGCAACAACTCCGCCCTGACTATGACCTAAAACGGCAAAACCGCTAAAACTGGCTTTTTCTGATCTCTTGAAATGAGAAATAATTGCCTCAACATCGGATGCAAGATCATCTAAAGTTGCATTACCAAAATTTCCGGTAGATTTTCCTACTCCTCTGTCATCATACCTGAAACTTGGAATCCCGTTATCAGCCAAATGCTGAGCTATGATTGAGAATATTTTGAACTCATATATTTCTGAATCTCTATTCTGAGCACCGCTTCCCGAACTCATAATTAGAAGAGGGGCTTTTATCTTTCCATCTGGTAACGTTAGTGTGCCGCCAATTGTGATATCTCCATTTTGAATAATAAGATCGGTTTCGTTGGCAGGTTTCTCGGGATCTTTTGTTGATAACGATGTTCTTTCAACTGAAAACGGCTTGGTTGGTCCGCCCTGAGAATAGTCTCCCGATATTTTAGTTTTGGTGTCAAAACTCCCGGTAAAAGTTCCGGTTATTTGTCCGGCGCTAAAAGTTAAAGAAACAGAATCTCCGGTTTGGAAAATAGGATTTAGTTGTAAGCCAAGTGCTCCTTGTTGGGGAATGGTGAGTGTACCGGAATAGCCATCTGCCGCCTTATCGATCTTAAAGATAATTTTAAGCTGACCTCCGGGAGCAGTAATTCCACCTTCCCAAATCCCTTGTAAAGAATTTTGACTCATAGCCTGAGATGCAAATAATATGATTAAGACAAAAGTAGAAAGAAAAGTTCTCATTCTGAGTCCTCATTAAGTTGTTGAAGCTTATTAAAAATTATGTAGGAATAGATTAAAGGAATAACAGCTAACACAATAACTGATCCAACGATTATAAAGAGTGAACCTTTTAAGGCAGATATAAAAGCAGAAGCCATTATGAATAAACCACCAATGATCCAAAGTTTGCTTGCAAAACGATGTGTCTTTTTCCAAACTTCAGGGTTTTCTAAGGTCCATGGAGTTCGGATGCCGATAAAATAATTGGGTTTTATTGAATTCATATAATTACCAGTTACTATGATTAAGATGCCAACTCCGATAAACACAAATTGACCAATGTCTGTATCCATATTAAATGTTTTCATCATCACTAAAGCATAAACGCCAACAAGGAACAGTGAAATTACTATTCGGATTGCAGCAATAGGTTTTTGAGCATTGTCTTTTCTTTTTTTTGGGTCTATTGCAGGAATAATTAATAGAAAGAAATAAGTAATAACCGCTATACAGGGAAGTAGAAAAGCATTAATCCACTTTGGCCCATAATCATCGGCTTCTCCCGCAGCATTAAAATGTGTAGGAACTATATCAGGTATATCGTTCCAAAGTATAAAAGAAGCTACAAATGGAGCTATCAAAATGAGGAGCACATACCATTCTTTTTTGAGTGTGTTTTTGATATTCATGGCATTATTTTGAATTCATTAATTTGAAAAGCCATTGGGTGGCTTCTTCTAAAGCTGTTGTATCCAGTGAATAGACTATGAACTGACCATCTCTTTCAGATGTAACTAATGCTGCATTCTTTAGAAGATCCAAATGATGAGAAATACTGGGTTTTGAAATGTCAAAAGCTTCTGCAATTTCACCGGCTGATAAATCTTTCTCCTTCAAAAGATCTAAGATCTGTCGTCTGGTTGAGTCGTTTAATGCTTTGAATAGGGTATTCACTTAGATAATTAGGTAACTGTCTAAATACAAAATAGCAAAATGAGTTAAATAAAAAAAGGATTCAAAAATTAATTTTGGGCTATTCCAATCACACCGCAGGCAATTCTTGCACCGGCATCACCAGAGGGTTGAGATGTGAAATCGTCTTCCCCTGCGTGAATAATAATACCTCTACCAATAACCTCTTCTAGAAAGATGTTATTATCAACATAACTTAGAGTAGTTGTTTGATCTTTACCTTCACTTGTAAGGTTTCCCATATCTCCAACATGGCGGTTTTCAGCGTCTTTTGAATTGTGTTCCATATTGTCAGGATTGAAATGCCCGCCAGCGGAAGAGCCGTCTGGTGCCGAACAGTCGCCGTATTGGTGAATATGGAATCCATGATTTCCTTTAGAAAGTCCGATTACTTGAACATCTATTTTAGTACCGGCTTCTGTTCTGCCAAAATTGATAGTTCCTGATACTTTACTATCCCCAACAGAATGTAAAACTGAAACAGCTTTATTGATCTTAGGACCATCGTATTCTTTAACGACCTCGATTCTTTCTGTTTTAGTACAGTTAAAAATTAGTGCAAGTGTGAATAGTATTAGAATATTCTTCATAATAGATAAATAGTTATTTAATCATTTAACAAAGAGAGTTATCACTTCATTCACCTTTTATTACAAGCTCTCTGAATTCTGCAATTCGATCAAGTTCAGCTTGAAGTTTTTTAAAAGTATCTGGATTGGAATGCTTGAATTTTTTAATCTTCTTTTTCTGGTTAAAATTTCTTACCAATTCATTAGCTCTTTTGAACATGGTTGAAGTAAATAAGCTTGTGAAGAAATAAACCAAAGCCCAAAGTAAAGGCACACCAACAGCAAGTAAAATCAAGGAAATAAAGAGATAGAATAAAGGGAACAAAAATAATCCTAATACAAATTTAATAGACACATCAAAAGCTTTGTCCTGAATTTTATTCTTGATGATATAACGTGCAGGTTGATATGGAATAATTCCATTCAACCAAACCAGAAAGTAAACCGGCGCAAGGAGAACTCTCTTCAACATTGGAAGCTTTACTTCTGCTAAAGTTCTTACACTCAATTTATTTTTTTCAGCTACTTCTAAAACATGTTCAGCGGCAGAAATCAATTCAGGAGTTTGAAGTTCTTCGGCGGTTTCAACCAAAGAATTCATGTACTCATTGTTTGAAAGCTTCGCTCTGTCATATTCCATTTCATCTAAAGCGATCTTAATCAAAGGATATTGATCCAACTTTGGGACATGCATAATCAATGGTTTCAGATTGTGTGAAGTTTGATTCTTTAGATCGTTAGCTGCCGCACGTTCATCTTTTTCGTATTGGTTTTTATAGTGAGATACTTTGATTGGATCTCCAAAAACAATGCGTACTTCATTTCTGGAGTTTTGATGATCACTATAATTCACTCCAACGGGTTGAACATAAAGATCGAGTTTCCAATCATTCTGGATTTCAGCATCAAAAGCGATTCTGGTGAAACCTTTACTAAATGGTCGAAGTCGCCGTTTTAAATCATGGTTAGCTTCTGCAAAAACAAGAATCGCTTCTCCATTTGTTAAATAGTTTACACAAGTTTGAAAGATTTCGTTATTCTTTTGTATTTCACTCATTCCATCTTGAACTCTATAAACCGGAAGGAGATTTAAAGATCTTAAAAACCAGTTCATAAATTTTGACCGGAAGGCTTTAGCGCGAGTTAAAAAAGAAGTGGTTTGGAATACCGTTGTTGTAACCAGCAAAGCATCCATAAAAGAATTTTGATGGTTTGGAACCAGCAATATTGGTTTGCCTTTTGGAATCTTGTGTTTATCTACAACCCGTATTTTTCTGTAAAAGAACTTGAGTCCGGTTCCTACCAAACCTAAACGAATAAAATTGTACCAAAGAAAATTTTTACGCATTAGATATCACGCGCTGAATTGATTTTTTACCAACAGACCAGTACCAAGACAAACTCATGCCAGCGAGAATATGCCAGATCGCCCACCAAGCAGTAATAAGTGCCATGCCGCCAAGTCCGTCAAAAAAGTTAAAAATTAAAAGTAAGCCAAGTCCTGAGTTTTGAATGCCGGTTTCTATTGAAATAGACCGACGATCCGGTTCCGGAAGTTTAAACAAAGTGGCAATTCCATAACCTGCTGCTAAAGCAACAGTATTATGGATGAATACCAAAAGCAGAACAAACTGCACATAAGCTATGAAATTATCAAAGTTCTTCATAAAGGCAACGATTACAAATCCGCCAAAGAAAATAACACCAAATCCTTTTATCCACGGACTTATTTTTTCAGCGAGTTTAGCTTTAAAATGCCGAACGATCATTCCCATAATAAGGGGCACTCCGAGAATCAAAACAATAATCTTAAAAACCTGCCAAAGGTCCAGGCTTATTTCCAGAAGAAGGGCATTGGTTGGCGCATACAAACTTGCCCAAAAAGTAAAATTTAACGGCGTCATCACAATAGCTAACAATGTTGCAATGGCTGTCATACTAACAGATAGAGCGGCATTTCCTTTTGCAAGAAGGGAGAAAAAATTTGAGATATTTCCACCGGGACACGCCGCAACCATAAACATACCTAAAGCAATACTTGGTGCCGGTTCTATCAGCCATACTAATACAAAAGTAAGAGAAGGCAAAAGAATAAATTGAGAAAAAGTACCAATTAGTGTCGATTTTGGATTTTTTGCGATATCCTTAAAATCTTGAACCGTGAGTTCCAAAGCCACACCGAACATAATAACAGCCAGTGATACGTTCATCACCATGAGGCTGTCATCCCCTAAATTTAACTGCAAAGCATCAATAGATTCTGTCATGCAAGGAATGTAAAAAAATAGTGGGTTTTATCTAGAAGGAATTTTGAAGAGTCATCTCGTGGCGAATACCCGAGATCTGGATTGTTTTAACATTCAAAATCTTCATTAAAGATCCAGATTCCTCCATGGGAGTGCCTTTGGCGCTACCTTCGCAGGAATGACCAACAAATAGGTGAATGTGATATAAATAAATTATTTATCCAAAAAACCTCTTCACTTTCAATAACTCCGCATTTAAAATAGCTCCGCCCGCCGCACCACGGATTGTATTATGTGCCATAGCCACAAAACTGATATCAAATACTTCTGATTTTCGAAGCCTTCCCATGTGTAATTGCATTCCATTTTCCTGGTCAGCGTGCAATCTGGGTTGCGGATATCGATCATCTTCATGAAGCTTTATTACTTCTTTTGGGGAAGAGGGAAGATCAAGATCTGCAATTGGGTTTTTCCAATTTTGAATAGCCTTTTTAACATCTTCGATTGAAGAAGGAGACTTTTGGAGTTTAACAGTCGCCGCAATCATGTGTCCGTTTATAGTAGGAACTCGTGTTGCAGTTGCACTTAATTTGATCTCAGGTTGAGATAATTTCCCATCTGAAAACGAAGCCAATAATTTCTGCGTTTCCGGTTTAATCTTGGGTTCTTCACCTGAAATAAAAGGCACTACATTTCCTAAAATATCTAAACTTGGAACGCCCGGATAACCCGCTCCGGAAACCGCCTGCATAGTAGTTAAAATCACAGTGTCAATTCCAAAAGCGTCGTGTAGTGGCTTTAAAGCAAGTGAAAGTGGAACCGCCACGCAATTTGGATTGGTTACGATCCAGCCTGAACCATCAATAGTAAATATTTGATTTTTTATGAGTGCAATATGATCAGGATTAACTTCAGGAACCAATAGCGGCACAGTTTCATCCATACGGAAATTCTTGGCATTGGAAATCACGGGAATTCCTGCTTTTGCGAATGCACCTTCAATATCTCCTGCTACTGATGCATCCAATCCTGAGAATACAAAATCTACATTTTTGAATTGATCGGGTTTGCAATTTGCAACAGTCATCTCAGCTACATAATCCGGTAAAGAAACATCTTCAATCCAATTTGTAGCTTGTTTATATTTCTTGCCTACAGATCGTTCTGACGCACCAAGAGCTTCGATTTTAAACCATGGATGGTTTTGAAGTAAACGAATAAATTTTTGTCCAACGGCGCCTGTTGCGCCTAGAATACCAACTTTCATGAGTTCAATTAAGAATGTTTCAATGATCGATTAAGAATTCAGAAAATACAATTCTTAATTGATTGATCTCAAAAAAGGTTAAAGTAAATTCATATCTTAAAGGTTTCAGAAAACTCACTTAAAAAAGAATTGTACATGTCGAACTTAGATAGTCTGGACAAAATCGTTTCGTTAGCAAAAGCACGCGGATTCATTTTTCAATCATCAGAAATTTATGGTGGATTAAGCGCTGTGTATGATTACGGGCCATTGGGTGTTGAGCTTAAGAATAACATCAGAAATACATGGTGGAAAGAAATGACGCAGCGGCACGACAATATTGTTGGGGTGGATGCTGCTATTTTTATGCATCCTAAAGTGTGGGAAGCCAGTGGTCACGTTGGTGGATTTAACGATCCGATGATTGACGATAAGCAATCCAAGAAGCGTTATCGTGCGGATATGCTGATCGAGCAGTACATCGCAAAGCTCGAAAAAGATGGCAAAGAAGACAAAGCGAAAGAGATTCAGGATTTGTTGGATACAACAGGAACCCGCAAGAGTTTAACGGAAGATCTTTATGATATTATCATGGAGAATGAAATTCGTTCTCCAGATTCAGGGGCTTTCGATTGGACCGAAGTTCGTCAGTTTAATCTGATGTTTAAGACACAATTTGGTTCTACATCTACAGAAGAAGATGGTGTGTACTTGAGACCCGAAACGGCGCAAGGAATTTTTGTGAATTATAAGAATGTGCTGGATACCGCCAGAGTTCAGGTTCCTTTTGGAATCGCACAAACCGGAAAGGCGTTCAGAAATGAAGTTGTCGCCCGACAATTTATATTCCGAATGAGAGAATTTGAGCAAATGGAAATGCAATACTTCGTTGAGCCGGGAACGGATGAAGCTGCTTATGAAGAATGGTTGGAAAAGAGATTAGCTTGGCATAAAAGTATTGGAATTAGAGAAGAGAATTTGAGGATTCATCCCCATCCAGAAGATAAACTTGCGCACTATGCAAGAGCTGCTGCCGATATTCAGTATAAGTATCCAATTGGCTGGCAGGAAGTGGAAGGGATTCATAATCGTTCAGATTTTGATCTTACTCAGCATCAGGAATTTTCCGGAAAGAAACTGGATTACTATGATCAGAAAAATCAAAAGAGATTTACTCCTTATGTGATTGAGACTTCGGTTGGATTGGACAGACTTACGTTAATGGTTCTTTGCGATGCGTATCGTGAGGAAGAAGTGGATGGAGACAGCAGAACGGTTCTGAAACTGGATCCAAGATTAGCTCCGGTTCAGGTTGGTGTTTTCCCATTGATCAAGAAGCCGGAATTACAGGAAATAGCTCATAAAATAGATGCAGATCTTCGGGAAGATTATTCTGTTCAGTACGATGAATCCGGTTCTATCGGGAAGCGTTATCGCAGATTGGATGAAGCAGGAACATCGTTTTGTATCACCGTAGATTTTGATGGATTGGAAGACAACACGGTTACTATCCGCTACCGCGATGATATGAGTCAGGAGCGCATTTCAGTTGACAAAGTAGCGGATGTGATCCGTGATGGGATTAAGAAATGGAAGGTTGGGGATTAATAATTTAAAGGACCACTTTCACTAATTGGGAAATGAGTACAGGTTTTTGGTAGATAATTTTTGTTTATATGATCTGTCAAAATATGTTCATGTCCTTCGTAAGATAAGTAGTAATTTTTAGGTTTTCTTCCAGTCCACCCTGTAAGCATTTCAATAAATATGCCAATCGCTGTTGAAGCTAAAACTCCATTCGACCACACTACTTGAGGACGTTTAGTTTTTTGTCCATAATTATTAGCCTCTATAGCCAGACTTTCTTCTGTCAAAAAACCATTACAAGTAAAACAAGGTTGGCCAGGAGCAGAAACTTGGACTTGACCATACATTATTGTCTCCTCTTTTCCTTGAGCTATACCCATTCCAATGTCAATTAAAGGGATAAAGTATCTTCTACAAAATAGTTCCAAATCTCTTCTCCCAATTACGGTATCAAGGCAAGCAAAAATTACATCGCAATCCCTAAAATCATCAATCAATTCCTCCCATTTTTTTGGTCCACCACTAATTAATGCTTTAGGATGAAGATTAATGATCACTTTTTTCGAAACATTAAATTTTAGTACTTTATTTTTTGCATCCTCTAACGTTGCACCTACTACTCGATTTAAATTACTGTCATCATCAATTTTTTCAGGATCAGAAAGCGCATACTTTAAAAATCCAATATGAGCTAATTGCTGAATAATATGTGACCCACCACCACTTAATCCAACAATTCCAACTTTGATCCTTGAAATTAAATCCTCTGCATTATCACCAAGAAATGATTGTCTAGAATATCTATTGGCATTTCGATTAGTCAATTTTTCTTTAGGGAAGCTTAATTGTAAATCATTGCCAACAATACTTACTTGACTTGCCTTAATTAGTTTCTTTTTGTTTGGGCACAAAACTTTTGCATTAATTGATTGTTGACTTAATACTATCATTCCATGCACCTGACTTTTAGAATAACTCTGAACACTCTCAACAACTTTTGGAATACTAGTCTCATCAATTAAACTAAAATATGGAAAGCTCTTAGTTAATTCATGCATATGGATGTGGAATAATCCAACTTTATCAGAAAAAGCTTTTTGATATGCAAGTCTTATTGCTTCTCCATTTATTCTGGCACATGCCTGGTCTGTTCTAATGTAGTTATCATCCGTGATACTCAGATATTCATTAATAATTACAATCCAGGTGCCATTTGGGAGTTTCACACTTTTACCAAAACAAAAACCGGCTCTTTCAAGTGCAAATTCATGATCTCGAGATAAATCTAATTTTATCTTATTTACTAAAGCAGATGCTATTTTTATTATTACTTTTCCCATTTTTCAAATGCTTTTAAGTGAACCATTAACATCTCTATGTATGTCAATCCTTGCTGAGTTTTCCAAGACACAGCAAACCAGTTTTTATCCATCAAAACGATATTGCCATTCCAATTCCTACTTGGATCACATTCTTTAATTTTTTCAGAAACATAAAGTCTAGAATCATATCCATCTCTTCTATCAATACAGAGCAATGCATCTAGCTTCTCTGGAATTACTCCATCCGGTAATATTAAATCTTTTATAAAGATATAAGAAAAGCCTCCCTCTTTGAGAACCTCCAATTCAGGATAGACTTTTCTTAATCTTTCAATCCAATCACTATTAACTTCCATTAGGAATTATCTCCATGAGGAGGCTGACAATCAAAGATTTCACCACCTTTGATAGTCACTGAGCCATCATTAGGTAGATGAACTAATTTATCATTAATAATTTGTATGAGGATATAATCGAGATTAATACCTCCTACTTTTTTTATTTCAGAAACTTTTTGATTACCCCTATGTATTTTATAAGGTTTCTCTTTGATTTCAATTTCAACGAAATCTTTTCTGCCTTTCTCGGGTCTTTCTTTTTTTTCCTTTTTCATGATTTATGAATGAATTTCAATTTTAATTCAAAGCCAATATAAAATTATATGCTTGTTATGTCAAGCATTAATTTGAAATAAAAAGCACCATGAAAGCAGTGCTTGTTATTTTTAGCGTTTTTTGTATATTTGAGGACAATTTAAATTTAAAAAAAATATTTATGCCATCTACTCTAGGACAGGTTCTAAAAAATCAGCGTGAGATTAAAGATCTATCTTTGAGACAAGTTGAAACTTTAACAAAGGTTTCAAATGCATATCTAAGTCAATTAGAAAACAATAAAGTGAAAAACCCCTCTGTTGGAATTCTTCACAAATTATCTTCTTTTTATAACATAGAATTTGACAGCCTTCTAGTAGCTGCAGGTTTAATAAAAGGTGAAAAAGCTAAAGAGGTTAAATCTGCTTCTAGCTTTGCATTATCAAGTGATAATCTTACTGATGAAGAGCAAGAGGAGTTAATTGATTATTTAAAATATATACGTCAAAAAAAGAAGAAATAGTTATGGCATTACAGGAAGAAGAGATAGAAAAAGTGGCTTTTGATTTACTTAAACAGAGTAAATCATTTGGAGTTTTTCCAACACCCGTAAATCAAATTGTTTCTTACTCTGAACTAGAAACCCACGAGAGCAACGACTTGGTTACGTTATCTAAAAATTATTTAGGTAGAGCTAGCGAAACTCTAAAAAAAGCTGTAAGAAAAGTAAAAGGAGCTCTAGATAGAAAAGAAAAAATAATTTATTTAGATCCATCGCTTCATGTTTCCAGTAAGCGATTCGTGAAGCTTCATGAAGTCGGTCACGAAGCGATTCCTTGGCAAAAAGCATACTATGACTATCTTGAAGATGACGAACTGACAATATCTTTAGAACCTAATGATGAATTCGAGGCAGAAGCTAATTTTTTTGCTTCTGCTTCTCTTTTCCAGTTAGATCGTTTCGAAGAAGAATCGAATAAATTATCTCTTGAATTATTTTCAGCTATTGAGCTAGCAAGAAAATTTGGAGGTTCAATTCATGCTTCTCTTAGGAGATACGTTGAAAAATCAAGTAAAAGATGCTCACTTATAGTGCTAAAGAATCCAGACATAAACTCAATGAGTTGTAAAGTGAGGAATTACTTTCAATCTCCTTCTTTTACAAAAGAATTTGGACGGATTAGTTGGAGGTCATCACTCGATTTCAACTATTCCTTTGTTCAGGATTATGTTCTCAATCAACGAAAACCGAATCGAAATGGAAGTTTTTCACTAAAGTTAAATGGAAATGAAAAACATATATTTAACTATCATTACTTTAGTAATTCTTATAATGGATTTGTCTTAATTTTACCGATAGGGGAAACACAATCGTCTAGAACAAAAATTATACTAAAGTAGTAAGCTTTAGAAGTTATATGGAATCATTCGTTGAATTTTTTGAAAATATCCCCACCGCATTTCGAGCGGGATTGCTGATTGGCGGTATATTTTTATTCTGGATTATTGAAGGGGTTTTTCCGTTGTTTGAATTCGGATATAAGAAAATTCGTCATGCAGGAATTAACCTTTTTCTAAACGGACTTTTTTTACTTATCGGATTGGGATTTGCGGGATTGCTGGTTTGGTCGTCCGATCTGGTTACCAATGAAGGTTTTGGTGTTTTGCAATGGATAGAAATGTCACTTTGGGCTCAAGCGGTTGTTGGAGTTTTATTATTGGATTTCTTTGGCGCTTATCTGATTCACTGGATCGAGCATAAAGTGAAGTTCATGTGGCGTTTTCATTTGGTGCATCACAGCGATACAACCGTTGACGTAACCACAGGATTGCGACATCATCCGGGTGAAGCTGTTTTCCGAATGGTGTTTACTATTATTGGTGTGATCCTTGTCGGCGCTCCGATTTGGATCATCTTTTTATACCAAAGTATTTCGGCGCTTTTTGCACATCTGACTCATGCCAACATCAACATGCCAAGAAAAATAGATCGAGTTTTGTCATGGGTGTTTATCACTCCGTTGATGCATAAAGTTCATCATCATTATACACAGCCTTATACAGATACAAATTACGGGAATATCTTTTCAGTGTGGGATCGATTGTTTGGAACATTTGCGGAAGTGGATGAAACTACCGAATTGAAATATGGCATTGATACACATATGGATCCCAAAGAAAATGATAATCTGGGGAATTTATTGAAAATACCGTTTCAGAATTATCGTCCGCCGGTAGGATCTAAATTTGGGGAGGAAGAGAATGCGGCCACGAAAACACAAAAGTACGAAAATTGAATAATATGCTACGTTAATTTACAAATGGATTGATAATTTGTACAGAATAAATCTGCTGTTTATGTTGCAAATCTTCGGAGTAAAGTATAGAACATCCGGCTTCCAGTGCAGCAGCTATAATTAGTGAATCATAGAAAGAATATTTCCAGCGTTCGGAGATATTCATAGCTGAATGAATTAGTTCTTTGCTTGGGTTTACATCCCAAATTAATGCGAGTGAACGATCTATGAAAAGTTGGCAATCGCTCCATTTTATAGGAGATTTAAACTTTTTTGTAGCCACATTCACAAATTCCTGAACAACTTGATAGCTTATAGATGCTAAATCATTTGATATTCCCTCAATTATCAGGTCTTTAGCAACCCTTTGTTTTTTCAAGTCGTTTTTTTCGTAAGCATACACGATTATATTGGTATCGAGAAAATATCTATCGCTCATTCATTTCATCTCTCGTGTATTTGCCACCTGAATTTACATATTTTAGATCATCCATAAGCTCTTCAAATTCTTTTCGATAATCATTTTCTGAGGCATATCTTTTTAGCCAATCTCTGAATCGTTGATTGAGTGTAGTTTTCTCTTTGGCAGCTTTTAACCGAGCTTTTTCAATAAGTTTCTCATCTGCACTGAAAGTAATGTTTTTCATATTATGCGAAATTTGTGTACACGAATATAGTGTGATTTCTGAAATAATGCCATTTTAAGAACTTCACAGAAGCCGAATTCGATTGAAAACATTCATTTATGACGCTGACTTTTGCAGGGCCTGTCTTACACAATGCTTACCCGCAAGATGGAGTACTTTTCAAGAGTCCATCACCTCCGCCTTCCAGAGTTATACGGCGGACAGACCGACTTCGTCGAAATGATGGAAAAGCAGATACTTTTATGTGTTGCTCATCCATCTGTTGGATGAAATCCGGCTGATGGAATCCTGATTAAGATGTGAATTTTGTTCTATTCAAAAGCGGGCTTTCAAGTAAGATCTCATTTATGGAAGTTTTAGAAACCGGACAGAATGATCAAAATTTATTATTCACTTCCATATTTTCCTGAAAGTGCAACTTCTCATTAGTGAGATCAAAACAGCACAAATAGCCAAGCAGTGGATCTCTTGACACAACAGCTCCACAATCAATATCCAGATATTGATTGACTTCAAGATTGGCGAACTGCTCTTCAATATCAGATTTAGGAATCATTGTATGCCCATGAATGATGATTCTATCTCCAAGCCAGTCTTTATCAATGGAATGATACCAGTTTCTAACCCAAAGCAGATCTTTTTTGTTTTCCAAAGGATTCTCTCGATTGAAGTTTATTCCGGCATGAACAAGGATAAACTCATCTTCCATATAATAAAGAGGTAGTTTTTTACAGAATTGGAGGTATTCATCCGGAAATTCTCTCAGGTTTCTAATTCCGAAACTGTTCAATAGTTGTTCATCGGCATTGCTGTACCAACCTTTCAGGGTTTCTGCTTCATAATCATCAATAAGCATTTGCTCGTGATTTCCCCGAATTGCTACTACATTATAGTTTTCATCTTTTAGCTCCATAATCTTATCAATAACACCTTTCGAATCCGGTCCGCGATCTATATAATCCCCAACCAGATACAACTTATCCGATTTGCTGAAATTCATTGTATCCAGCAATGCTTCAAAAGTTGTGAGGCAACCGTGTATATCTCCGATAATTAATTTTCTACTCATACATTTACCATGAATTAAAAGTCGCAAAACCACTAAAACATAAAACGCTTTCGATGGATTCAATCAAACGACAAATTCAGTGTAATTTTCTCGGTGTATTTTCTGCGTTGATTTTGGATGATACTCGTTCGTAAATGATTTTGAAAACTTTGCTCTCGCTTTTGGGCTCCACTTAAATTCATACGCATCAATTTCGCCTTCTTTCTCTTCAATATAGTCGATTTCTTGTTGCGCATGATTTCTCCAAAAAAACTGATTCGCAAAAATACGATCGTATTCCAGTTTTTTATTTCTTTCACTTATTACAAAATTTTCCCAAACTACTTTAGCCCCCAATAAGTTCGGAGTGTTCTTTTAAATTTCAAACTAATACATTTGAGATATGAAATACAAGAAATGGACTTTAAAAGAGAAGGTAGAAATATTAGACTGATTTACCGATGCCAACTCAGAAAGTTTTGTAAACACTTCAACCGAATAATCTGGAATTTCATTTTGATTTTCGAGATCGCTTATAACAGATGTAAAGTCGTTTATAAATGCACTTGTCTTATTCTTGAACATTTTATAATGAGCAATGTTATAAAATTCTTCAAAAGCTAACGATTTGCCATCGACAAAAATATCAGACTTATCAAAGTTATACTCATCAACCATAGTTTGCTCTATATTTTTGAATATATATTGATAAGACTCATCTTTAGAAACATTATCAAAAGAGAGGTATGAACCTTTTTCTTCAGACTTTTTTAAAAGAAAGTTATAATTATCATCAAGTAAATCATTGTGAAGAGAACCTATATCTTCAAAATAGGTTGCTAATTCTTTGTCTACCAGTGTATTATCTTCAATTTTAGTATCAAAACAACCACTAAAAATTAGTGCAATTGAAAGTATTCCAAAAAAGAAAGTTATGGTTTTGTTACGGAATTGTGTGTGTGTGTGTGTGTGTTTAAATGGTTCATAATATGTACCTTTTGTTTTGTGTTTAGTTAAGCCCCCGAAATGGTGGCTTTACTTAAAAGAGAACTCCCAAACTTAAATGTTACACTGAACTTAAAAAAAACTAAATTAATTTCTACTACAAACTATTCCTCTCCGGATCTTCTTCAAAATCTCGGAATAATTTTACTCCTAAATAGAATAGTGGTGTGTCAAAAGAGTAATAAGAACTAAGCATTATATTCTGATACATGAAAACCTGTCTCATAAACGAGACAGGTTTAGTAAGATTTGAGTTAAAATTATAAATCAGAATTATTGTTTTCTTTTTTCCGGGATATTTTAATCCAACCTTTCTTTTCTGCCCATTTTACGGTACTGTCCCAAAAAGTGTGTAAAGCACATACTTGTTATTTTTAGTTTAAGTCAGAAGCTACCGAGAGCATCACTTTGTGGGAACTTAGTTGGCAGGCTTTATTTCGGAAAGCTTTCTCCTTAATTCTACTGGATTAAAAGGTTTGGTTACAAAATCGGACATACCTACAGCATAGACTTTCTCTTTAACCTCATTTAATGCCGCTGCAGTTAAAGCAATAATCGGAATATTTCTCACAGATGTATCGTCCAATTTCCGGATTAGAGAGGCTGCTTCATACCCGTCCATTTCAGGCATTTCAAGATCCATTAAAATTACATCAAACTCATTTTCCTTCAGTTCTTCCAGAACTTCAATTCCATTGCTTACTATTACACAATCGACTTTCCAGCGCTTTAAAAAGCTTTGCATCACTTTTTGGTTTACCAGATTATCTTCAGCAACTAGTACTTTTAAGTTTAAATCTTGTTCTTGTTCCATTTCTATTATCCCTGCAGCCGTATTTTCTTGACTATCAGATTTTCCAAATGTTAATTGAACGATGAACTCGCTCCCCTTTCCAACTTTGCTCGTAACTTTAATGATTCCACCTTGTAATTCAACTAATTTTTTGCTGATGCTCAGCCCAAGCCCTGTTCCACCATACAAACGCTTTGTAGTTCTATTTGCTTGTACAAAACTATCAAAAACTAATTCAAGGCGTTCTGCTTCAATTCCAATTCCGGTGTCAATTACTTTAAATTCAACATCTACTTCATCTTTTTTGTCAGTAAGGCACTTAATGTTGATTTTAACTGAACCCCTTTCTGTAAATTTTAAAGCGTTACTAACTAAGTTATTCAAAATCTGAATTAATTTTGCAGAATCACCATGTAAATATTTGGGTAGGTTTTCACCAATTTCAGTAACTAGATCAACTTTTTTGTTTTGCGCAGTTGTTTTAAAAGTCTCCGAAATAGTGCTTATGAGTTGCTTTAACTCAAAATCAGTAGATTCGAACTCAATTTTACCGGCATCAATTTTTGAGAAGTCTAAAATATCATCAATTAAGCTAAGTAACGTTTTTGCTGAAAAGTCTAGCACGTTTATGGATTCAAGCTGATCTTCTCTTGGGTTATCTTCTTTTAAGAAATAAGTCATTCCAAGAATAGCATTCATTGGTGTTCTTATTTCATGACTCATTGTTGCCAAAAAATCAGTCCGGGCTGTGGAGATTTTTTTCAGCTTTTCGCTAGTAAGCTCCAGCTTTTCGATATAGCTTTCTAACTCTTTTTGTTTTGCGCTTAGTTGTTTATTGAGCTCTTTTTCTTTTTCCAAGAACTCTCGGGTTACTTGCTCGGCTCTTTCTTTGGATTCTGAAAAAGTATTAAAAATGATCCAAGTCGTTACAAAAGCAGCGGCTATTACTCCCCATCGAATATAGTCAATGCTTTCGGGAGTAAGCGATACTCTATCAATGGCGATAAAATCAATTATAAAATAAGAGAGTACAGAAATAAAGATTGAAGTATTCCTAAGCTTCAAATGTTGATAATCCAAAAGAAGGATGGATAGCCCCATAGCCGGGATTAAGAAATATTGAATTTCTGCTTTCCCGTCAAAAATAGAACTCAATATGATGATTGCTATATCAACATAAAGAATAAGCAAAAACTTAGCTGTGTTCTCAAAACCCTGCTTAGAAAGCGTCGGGATTAGAACTAAAGCAATAGTTTCTGATGCGAAGAACCATGAAACCGACATGGATTCATCCAGGGCGAAAATCAATAAAAAGGAAAAACAGATAACCGCAATTGAGTAGGAAACAACGTCAAGAATTGGTAATCCAAATACTCCTTTACTCCCATCAGAAATAGAATCTGCTTGATGAGTGTTTGCTCCCGATAGACCTGTGAGTGAGAAGTTATTTGGCATGCTTATACTTTCTAAAGAAGTACGTTAATTATTTTACAGGGTTCAAGAGGTTTGTAATTTAGATTTATATGCCATCGCATATATCTTCATTTGTTTCACCATGGATACAAGTCCGTTTGCCCTGGTTGGGGATAAATGCTGTTGCATTCCAATTTTTGATATAAAGTCAGGATTTACTGCAAGTATGTCGTCGGGTTTTTGGTTGGAATAAAGCCTTACTACTAAAGAAACTAAGCCTTTTGTGATTGCAGCATCGCTATCTGCTTTGAAAACAATCTTGTCATTATCTAAAGAAGCAGTTAACCAAACCCGACTTTGACAACCCTTAACTAAATTTTCTTCAACCCTTTCTTCATCGGGCAATGGCTCCAGTTTATCACCATGTTTTATGATGTACTTATAACGCTCTGTCCAATCTTCGAAAAGGCTAAATTCTTTTATAATTTTTTCTTGTACTTCTTTTATATCCATAGATGGAAGATAAGAAAACAAACTCATTTTTTAAGAAAAAGCCCTGATTTCAATTACGCTTTTAGTTCTAACAAAGCGACTGATTTTACCACCTTTACATTATTATTCTTCTTATCTAACACTGGCTTAAATGATTGAACCATGGTAATGGTATCACCATTTTTCCCGATATACTCACATTTCTCAGAACATAAATTACCACCAAAAGCCTTTTTCAGGTTTTCTTTAATAAGTCCCTCGCTTTCTTCGGTGAGCATAGTCTCAATCCCTTTATCAAGAATTTCTTGCTGAGATAACCCCGTTATACTTCTAAATGATTCAGAGATAAAACTACAATAGACTTCGCCGTTTTTATTTTTCTTAAATTTTAACACAAATTCATCATGTTGTTCAAGCAAGTCTTCCAGATTCCCTGTTTTCTTTTTTAGGCTTTCAATAACTCTGTTTCTAAGAGATACATTATCAAAATGGATTCTAACTATTGTCTGATCGCTACTTACGAACCATCTTACATCCGCTTCCAGCATTAGCTTTTCATCTCTTTCGCTGTAAAACTCCCATGTGTATTGGTTTTCTAATTCAATAGAAGAATCAAAATCATCAAATAAGTTTTTTACTTCTTTGCGGTCTTTATCAACTACCAAGTCCCAAATTTTTACTTCTTTAAGCTGGTCAGCATCCACCCCTAAAATTTCTCTAAACGATTTATTACTTGATAAAATATTTCCTTGAACATCTAAATCAACAAAAGTTCTCTTAGAATCCTCTTCTAATTTTTCGAAATCGATATCTGTATCAAACAGTACTTTGCTTGTTTCTTGCCTTTCAGTAATGTCTCGTTGATATGAAACCCAGTGCGTTACTTCATTATTTTTATTTGTTAGCGGATGGATATCCCATTGATTTACAAATTCAGAACCATCTTTCTTGTAATTTACAGTATGTCCAAAAAATGCTTGGCCATCTATCAGGCGTTTTTTTAATCGATCCAACACATGTCGGTCTGTTTTTTCTCCCTGAAGAATTCTTGGCGTCTTACCTATAACTTCTTCCCTCGAGTATCCGGTCATTTTTGTAAACCCATCATTTACATAAATAATCTTAGGACCGGGCTTTTCTAAATCCAATTCTGTTATCAAAATTGAATCATAATCATGTTTTATGGAACTTTCTAGTAGTGAAAGATGCTTGGCTACATTGTCATGTTTACTTATAATCTCAGAAAAGAGTTTATGCAATTTAGATAGAGATGCTTCATCTTTACAGCAGGATTCGATTATTTTAAGAGATTGAGAATCAATTTTTCTCATTTCGATAGTATTTATTTTGCGTCTGTATTTTTAGTTCATAACTATTGAATACTTTTCATCATTCCATTTCTGGCAATTAAATCACTTATCTACTATCTTGATAGTAGAAAGAAATATTATGCACAAACTACTTTTCTGTTTCCTCTTATTAATTTTCGGAAGCTGTTCAATATTACCTCGCGAGAAAAATCTCTATAAACCTGAAATGGTTTCAGTTGAAGGAGGAACTTTTGAATTTGGAGATTTTTATAAAAATATAAATCCTGATGCAATCCCTGTTCATACGGTAAAGGTAGCAGATTATAAAATTGGAAAATTTGAAGTTACGTATGAACAATTTGATTACTTCGCAGCGCAAACAGGTTTAGAAAAACCTAAATCTGATCTAAAACTACGGGGGCAGAGAGCTGTTACTTATGTTGATTGGGATGAAGCTAAAGCCTTTTGCAATTATTATGGATATCGCTTACCAACCGAGATCGAATGGGAATATGCTGCGCGTTCAAGAGGAAAAGAGCACGTTTTGGCGGGAGCAACAACACTTGACTCCATTTATGTGGTGGCATTAACTAAGCATGAAAATAGAAACGAATCTATCAAAATTGGAACCAAAAAGCCCAACGATCTTGGTTTATATGATATGAGTGGGAATGTATTTGAATGGATCGGAGAGTATTACCAGTTTTATTCGATGCCGGAACGAAAGCACAGTTTAGATGAAGATGCAGTAAGAATTATACGTGGCGGAAGCTTTTATGAAAATGTTGCAGCAAATCGAACCTACTGGCGAACCGGAACTCTCAGGGAAATCCGATCAGAAGATATTGGGTTTAGATGTGCTGCCGATTAAAAAATTTGAGAAATAAAAAGGGGGCCGAAACCCCCTTTCCTCACTCATCGAAGCAGCAACTTAGCAATTGTCATAAGTTGCATGTTCGTTGTACCCTCGTAGATCTTACCGATCTTTGCATCACGGTAATATTTTTCTACGGGATATTCTTTAACAAAGCCATTTCCACCAAAAAGATCAATAGCCATTGAAGCTACACGCTCAGCAACTTCAGAAGAATAAAACTTAGCCATTGCTGCTTCTTTTAAAAAGGGCTGTCCGGTCATTTTTATACGTGCGGCGTTGTAAACCAATAAACGTGCTGTTTCAATATCTGTAGCCATTCGTGCTAATTGAAACTGAACTCCCTGAAATTCTGAGATCGTTTTCCCGAATTGCTTACGTTCTTGGATATATCCTAAAGCAGCGTCAAAAGCACCTTGAGCAATGCCCACCATTTGCGCACCGATTCCGATCCTTCCCTCATTCAATGTTTCAATAGCCACTTTGTAGCCTTTGCCTAGTTCACCTAGAATATTCTCCTTAGGCACACGGCAATCTTCTAAAAGAATCTCACATGTTGAACTTGCTCTGATTCCTAACTTATTCTCTTTTTTAGAAACCGAAAATCCTTCAAAATCTCTTTCTACTACAAATGCTGTAATTCCTTTATAACCCGCATCGGGATTTGCGTTCGCCAGTACTAAGAAAATATCCGCTTCATTGGCGTTTGTGATCCATAATTTAGCACCATTTAAAATGTAAGAATCGCCATCTTCTTTGGCTTTACATTTTAGCGCAAAAGCATCACTTCCTGATCCCGCCTCTGATAAACAGTACGCACCAACTTTTTCGGTAGCCAACTGAGGGAGGTATTTTTCTTTTATAAAATCAGACGCATAGTTCACAAAAGCGTTGTTTACCAATGTATTTTGCACATCCATGAAAATTCCGGCAGAAGCGTCTACTTTGGAAATTTGCTCAATGGCAACAATAGACATCATAAACGTCCCGCCGCCGCCATTATACTTTTCGGGAATGTCGATGCCCATTAACCCCATTTCGAAAAACTGCTTTATCAAATCTGGATTTAATTTAGCGTTTTCATCCATTTCTTCGACTAAAGGCTTGATCGAAGCTTGAGCAAAATCAGCCGCCGCTTCTTTTAACATTTGTTCGTCTTCAGTTAACGTAGTAAGTGGGGGTACAAGTTGCTCCAGTGTTTCCATTGGGTAATTAAGTATCTTTTTTTTGAGTTGTGAGGCTTATAATATACGAATTGTAAGCGCTTTTTCGCTGCTGTTTTGCACTTTTTCTTAAATCTTTTCTAGAAGTTCAATTGTAGCTTTTGATGGAGATATTTTATCCCTTTTAATTTTTTCCATCAAATAGTTCACTACAATTTTTGCCTCGCTCCGTCCGCTCGGCGGCGGCGTGGATATTCTGTACATTAAACAAAGACAAAGCGTTTCATCGCGGAGCGTGTGGAACGAGGTAAAGTATTTTTAAGATCTCGTTTACTTAATTTTTTTAAGCGTTCGTATAATTTAGTGGTTAATCCTCCAAGGATTCAGAATCCTTGGAGGATTTTTTTAAAATTAACCGCCTTTGTTATATCATGCGCTTTTCACACAGGCTGGGAACTGCGGAATGCCTATAAGAAGCTCTGCTTCTTTTATATCAGGGGGAGGGATCAACTTACTTCTTCAATCTTCTCACTATTCTAAAAATAGGGTCGCTGCTTTAGATGGAGTTAGCTCGCCTTTTTTTATTTGGTCAATTAGTTTTTGAGATAGAGCTACTTTGTCGGGACTTTTCCATAACAACCGAAGCACTTCATCTTCAACAAGACGCTTAAACCAATTTAAGTCTTGTTTTTTTCTTTGAGTTTCGAAGATGCCTTTTTCCTTTAAAGAAGAAACGAAAGTTTGAATCCTTTCCCAGGCTTCGTCAATTCTCTTTTTCTTGATAGAACTCACCGTTAAAAACTCTACTCCAATTCCTTCATATTTTGGAGTAAGCAAGTGAAATGCATTTTGATATTCTGTTAAAGCATTTTTTGCCCTTTTCTCCTGATCTCCATCTGCTTTATTGATTACCAAAATATCAATAATTTCCATGATTCCCCGCTTTATTCCTTGCAGAGAATCACCGGCTCCCGGTAACATCAATACTAAAAAGCAATCAACCATAGAAGCTACTTCAAACTCGCTTTGCCCAACTCCTACAGTCTCGATTAAAATTACATCGTATCCGGCAGCTTCACACAACATCATCGACTCTCGGGTTCTCTTAGCCACTCCACCTAACGTGCCGGAAGTTGGAGACGGGCGAATAAATGCTTCTTCTTTTGAAGACAAAGTTTCCATTCTTGTTTTATCTCCAAGAATACTTCCCCCTGTAGCCGGACTGCTTGGATCTACTGCCAGCACTGCCACTTTTAACCCTTTTTCGATTAATAAATTCCCCAGAGCTTCTATGAATGTGCTTTTTCCCACACCGGGAACTCCGGAAATACCAACTCTAATCGTTTCTTTACTCGACCGAACCTTGTCGATTAGTTCTTGTGCTACTTTTTGATCTGCTTCACGATTACTTTCAACCAAAGTGATAGCCTTGGCTAAATGACGCCTTTTTCCTGCTTGAACTCCTTTGGATAATTCTTCAATGGTCATATTAGTTGCTTTAATAGTCAAGGCATGTCATTCCACGGCGTATGCCTGTGCCAAAGGCATCACTTTGTGGGAATCTCATTCGTTCTATTGATTAAAAAATGGCTTGAATACATCAATCCAGATTCCTCCTTGGGAGTGCCTTTGGCGCTGCCTCCGCAGGAATGACTTAAAAAAAGATGTTATGGAAATATAACCGTTAATATCACTACCTATTTTTAGCACTAATCTCGTCTATTACTTTTGAAGCGGCTTTAGGGATGTTTGTCCCAGGGCCAAAAATTGCTGACACACCTGCCTCATGCAAAAAATCATAATCTTGAACAGGAATAACTCCTCCTGCTACAATGATGATATCTCCTGCTTCTTCCTTCTTTAAAATATTGATCAACTCAGGAATCAAAGTTTTATGTCCGGCAGCAAGTGTAGAAACTCCAATTACATGCACATCATTTTCGATGGCTTGTTTAGCGGCTTCATCCGGAGTTGAAAACAACGGTCCTACATCTACATCAAAACCCATATCTGCAAACGCGGTGGCTACAACTTTTGCTCCTCTGTCGTGGCCATCCTGTCCCATTTTTACAACCAATATTCTTGGGCGGCGGCCTTCTTCTTCGGCAAAATCGTCAATCTTTGCTTTAATTTCCTGATAACCTTTGTCAGATTTATACACGCTTTCGTACACTCCTTTTATCGTTTGATTGGCAGCTGTATGCCTTCCCCAGGCTTGCTCTAAAGCAGTAGATATTTCTCCTACAGTCGCTCTTGTTCGTGTGGCTTCAACGGCAAGTTCCAGAATATTTCCTTTTCCTAATTTTGCAGCTTCTGTGATTGCAAGTAAAGCTTCTTTTGTAGCAACTTTATCACGGTTCGCTTTAATTTTATCGATAAGTTGAACCTGACCATCACGCACACCGGTATTATCAATATCCCGAATTTCAATCGGATCTTCTTTCTCATTGATGTATTTATTTACTCCAACTATAGTGACATCACCTTTGTCAATTCCTGCTTGTTTAATAGCAGCAGCCTCCTCAATTTTTCTTTTCGGATATCCTTCCTCAATCGCTTTTGCCATTCCACCCATTTCCATTACTTCATTAATAATGGATTTCGCTTTTTCTTTAAGATCGTGAGTCATCGATTCAATGGCGTATGAACCGCCTAAAGGATCAACCGTATGTGTGATGTCTGTTTCTTCCTGAATGATCGTCTGTGTGTTTCTCGCAATTCGGGAAGAAGTTTCAGTCGGAAGAGAAATAGCTTCGTCAAAACTATTGGTATGTAACGACTGTGTTCCGCCTAACACCGCTGCCATTGCTTCGATGGTTGTTCGAACTACGTTATTCATCGGATCCTGAGCTGTTAACGACCAGCCTGATGTTTGGCAATGCGTGCGCAACATCAATGATTTTTCATTCTTTGGCTGAAAATGCTCTTTCATCAACTCTGCCCAAAGAGTTCTCGCTGCTCTGAGTTTGCTTACTTCCATTAAAAAATTCATTCCTATTGCAAAAAAGAAGGAAAGGCGAGGTGCAAAAGAATCTACATCCAATCCACTTTCTACTGCGGTTTTCACATATTCGAGTCCATCAGCCAACGTAAAAGCGAGTTCCAATGCTGAATCAGCGCCTGCTTCCTGCATGTGATATCCTGAAATAGAAATCGAATTAAAGCGAGGCATTTTCTCACTGGTGTACTCAATAATATCCGAAACCAAACGCATCGATTCCTGTGGTGGATAGATATAGGTATTGCGAACCATAAATTCTTTCAGAATATCATTCTGAATTGTTCCACTTAGTTTTTCCGGAGAAACTCCCTGCTCTTCCGCTGCCACAATGTAAGCCGCCATAATTGGAATAACTGCACCGTTCATCGTCATTGAAACCGACATTTTATCCAACGGAATTCCATCGAATAAAATTTTCATGTCTTCTACTGAATCTATCGCAACGCCTGCCTTACCAACATCACCAACAACTCGTGGATGGTCAGAATCATACCCTCGATGGGTTGCAAGGTCGAAGGCCACGCTAAGCCCCTTCTGTCCTTTTTCGAGCGCCTGACGGTAAAATTTGTTGGATTCTTCCGCAGTAGAAAATCCGGCATATTGGCGTATTGTCCACGGTCTTTGCGTGTACATACTTCCATAGGGTCCGCGAGTAAATGGAAACTCTCCCGGATAACCGGCGTCAATATTTCTTTTTGAAAGATCTTCAGCATCATATAATGCTTGAATTTCGAATCCTTCCGGGCTTTGTCTATTCAAAGACTCTGCTTTTTCACCTTTCAGAGATTCTTCAACGCTTTTTTTCCAGTTTTCTTTAACGGGATTTTTATCTGACATGGAGTTCGTTCGTTTATGGAATCGGTTTTATTACAGGAATGTAAGGGTTTGGAAGAAGATAATTAAGAATGAAAAATATGTATTAAAGAATCATATGATATAAACAATAATAATTCCTAATAAAAAAAGAGTCATCGCCGGGCGTATGCAGGCGATCTAAATCGCTTTGCAGCTCATTACTTAATATTCATATCCAGATTCCCCGCATTCGCCGGGGAATGACCAGAAATTAGATGAATTTTATTCATTTCAAATTCATCTCTGTTTGAGAAGTCCCAAAACTCATTTCGGGATCAAATTCACCCTTGCCAAAAGTTTCTTCCATTTCGGCACGAAGTTTTTGAATGGTTAATCCACTTTTGAGTGTTCCATTTCTGGCTAATGAAACCCTTCCGGTTTCTTCAGAAACAACTAGAACAAGTACATTATTTGTCTCACTTATCCCAACCGCTGCCCGGTGACGAGTACCAAATGATTGAGCAATATTTGGGTTTTGTGAAATGGGTAAATAACAACTTGCAGCCACAATTCTATTACTTCTGATTACTATTGCCCCATCATGCAGTGGCGTATCCTTTTGAAAAATAGTGGTAAGTAATTCCGCTTTTACTGCCGAATCAATTTTAACTCCGGCATCTACCAAATCTTGTAGCGAAGAAGAGCGTGCAAAAACGATTAAAGCTCCGGTTTTGTCTTTAGCCATTTTTTTGGTCGCATTAATGACTTCATTAATCATTTCATTAGATCCGGTTCTGGTAAAAAAGCGATCAAAACTGGTATTATTTCCAATTCGATATAAAAGTTTTCTTATCTCTGGCTGAAATAGAATGAATACCGCTAAAATCCCAACATCTAAGATACTTTTGAGAATGAAATTGATCGTCTCAAAACCAAGCAATCGAATAATGAAGTTGATCAGTATCACAAAAATGATCCCGATGGTTGCCTGAATAGCAAAAGTTCCTTTAATCCATCGATACAGATATACCAGAACCCCTGCAATAATGAGGGTTTCGATAAAATCTTTAACGCCGAATTCTAAAAATCCGATGGGAAACACTGTAATAGCTATCTAATATTGAGATTGAATTGCTTGGAATATACGTAATGAATCGGAAGCTTCCTTAACATCATGAACACGAAGTATTTTCGCTCCTTTTGTTAAGCAATCATAATGGACCGACACTGTTCCGATCAACCGATCTTCTACAGGTCTGTCATCCAAAATTTTTCCTATCATTGATTTACGAGATGCTCCAACTAAGATAGGAACGCCTATTTTTTTGAATTTATCAAGATGAGCAAGCAATGTTAAATTATGGGCAAGCGATTTCCCAAACCCAATACCGGGATCGATAATAATCTGTTCTACCCCTTTTGATCTAGCGAAAGCAACTTGCTTCTCCAAAAAAGCAAACACTTCATTAACTACATCGTCATATTCAGGAGCGTCCTGCATAGTTTGCGGATCTCTTTTGGAATGCATAATGATATAAGTAGCATTGTGTGCCGCAGCAAGTTCTGCCATTCGTGGTTCTTTTTGCAGCCCGCTTACATCGTTTATAATAGCCGCTCCATTATTTAGCGCAAATTCAGCAATCTCATATTTGGTGGTATCAATTGAATAGGCTAGGCTTGAAAAATATGGAGCTTTTGTAGCTTCAAAAATAGGCTTAATGCGTTTTAATTCTTCTTTTACAGAAACAGGCTCTGCTCCCGGTCGCATTGACTCACCACCAATATCAATAATCGTCGCACCGCCCTTTTTCATTAAATGAATGCGGTCTAATGCGCGAGGCAGATCAACATACTTGCCTCCATCACTGAAAGAATCAGGAGTAGCATTTAGGATTCCCATTATTTGCGGCGATGTTAAATCTAGTTTTGAGATAAGTATAATTTTAAATGTTGAGCCCACTCCGAGAAGTAATTTCCTTGTAATGAGCAATACTGCTACTAATTAGGGATACCATACGTCTTTTCTTTGATTATCACAAGTGCTCCATTTTTTTCGTCATCAGGTAGCTTGGGCAAGTATTTTGGGGATACTTTGGCGATGGAGGGTCGGTGGCGGGGTATGATCTTGCTGATAGCGTTGAATGCGCCTCATATTGACCCATAAAGCGCTGCCCCATGCCCATATTTTGGTGCTGCTGAGTCCGCGATAGACGGTCTTTGCCTGTTTCAGCCTGTGCGTAAGATGATAAATACTGGTCTCGACGTTATTATGCCTGCGGGTTCGCTTTTGGTGGACCGGCTCGGCAAGTTTTTGTCGCTGTCTGGAAGCCCGAATTTTGCGCTGTCCAAAGCGGCGATAGGTTCCATCCTCCAGGGTGATACGCCATCTTGGGGCAGCATTGGGGTCTCGCCTGCGCACCGGAATACCCGGATGCACCTGGCCGGTTTGGGTGTCGGTAACCTCTACGCCATCGCTTGTTTCGGTTAACTCAAACCGCGATGGAGCTCCCTGAATTTCCACATGGCCCAGATCATCGGTGTCTTCATGCTCAAGGCTTCGGTTATAAGCCCCATCGGCGTAACAGGTTTCCACCGGTTCACCGGTAAGCTTTTCGGTTTGTGTAATGGAGGGTTCTACAAAGTCGGCATCTCCACAGTGAGCTGGTTCAAGCTGAATATCGGTCATCAGGGTGAGCTGATCGTCTTCAATAGTCTCGGTTACATTCAGGCTATAGCCTTTGACCTGCCTTCCGGCTTTCTTGCGGTAGCTGCACTCCGGATCATACGGCGATTGAACGCTGTCGGCGGGCGGGCGGGAGATAATATCGCCCTCGTCATCACTGGGCTCTGCGTCTGAGTCAGCCCCGATCGTAAACTGCTCGTTAAACACACGCTCCAACAGCTCATAGTGTATGCTGTGGTCGCTACTGTAGCCCTCCAACAGCTGCTGCTGTGATGGACCATCGACTCGGCATCCTCATCGGTCATCTGCTGCATGCGCAGGGCTAACTCATTGGGCATGTCGGAGATAGCCTGCTCGCTCAGGTCCGAATAAAAGAGCCTCATGGTCGCATGAACCAGCTGAAAGCGGGAATAAAAGGCACTATTGCTGCCAATGAGTGTACTGTCCATGCGGATCTGTTTGCCGGAGAGGCTAAAGCGGATCACCTGATCGGATGTAATTTTCCGAAACACCTGTCCAAACAGATCGCTATCATGCTCACGCTGGTAGGCTTCCACATCACTGCGAAACTTGTAATAGGTGGATTCGGTCGGTATCGAGTCGCTCAGATTCACGCATCCCAACGCCTGACGGTAGAGCAAGTGGAAGCGGCAGGCTTCAAACAACTGCTCATCGCTCAACCCTATGCCGTCTTTTAAAATCATCATGGCCACCAATTGATTAACCGGTGCGTTGGGGGCTCCCATGCGGTCATGATAAATGGGTTTAAAGATGGATTCATCAATTTGGGTGAATATTTCTCGATAAAAACTATTCTACCAGCCATCGGAATCGTGGAGGGTTTTTCGGCGGCGGCCATCGAGGTGTTGTTCGATGGAGCTAAGCAGGTCTGTTTGGGTGTCTTTTTAAACATAGTATCTATTGTTGATAGATAATATAAAAAAGGTAGTAAATAAGCCATTAATTTTCCGACAATTACCATAAAAATTATCCCTATTGTGCCAGACTTTTCGGAGTGGGCTCAATATCGAATGATGAAGTAAGGCTCGGAACTAATCCTGAGAATCGAGCAAATCCTTTTTCAATTCTGGTCAAAATGAGGAGTTAGAATAATTACTCTGATTCCGTTGATAAAGCCATTTCCAAACTCTTCCAGAGTTGGATAAGAAGCAAATATTGAATTTGAAAAGCTATAACTCTGGAAGAGTTATTTGCCCAAAATAAATCCTGAGAATCGAGCAAATCCTTTTTCAATTCTGATCAAAATGAGGGGTTGTTAAACAATTTCGAAATGAATTAAGGAATCTCTCTCCCTGATGTTAGGGAGAGAACAAGTCTGCACTCCAAAGTTTTACGTCGGATGTGAGCGGGTCAGAAAAAGAAGATCGCGGATCAGGTATGTCTGCGATGGCGGGAGTTCTAGTACGAAAAACCCTTAAAAAATTAATTTCTCTTTCCCTATTGCATGGAAGGTTTCAATTCCCCATTTTAAGCCCATGCAAAATTCTCTTGCACATAGAATTGAACGACCAACTACACGGCGCATTCCGCGGCGGCGGTAACGTATATTCGTACATCGCAGTTTTGCGATTTACATCTCACCCAAATTAATACAGTTCAATTCTAATTCTATCCTTCGGGATTTTCATTTTTACTCACATGTCGGTTTCTATCTATTACGGTTCTTCCAAACACGCAGTTTATGCGGAAGAAATCTGCGCACTTATTGAACAAGCTGCTAAACAGCGAGGAACGGGAATTGCTAAACGAGATCCTGGTTATATCAAAACAAAATTTGAAAATGAGAATGCGGTCATAGCCCTGGATGGTGATAAATTAGTTGGCTTTTGTTATATCGAGATTTGGGAAAGCAAAAAATACGTGGCAAACTCCGGTCTGATCGTCCACGACGATTACAGAGGAATGGGTTTGGCGAAAAAGATCAAAGCTAAAGCCTTTGAACTTTCGAAGAAGAAATATCCGGAATCGAAGTTATTTGGGATTACCACCAGTTTACCGGTGATGAAAATAAATTCTGATATCGGGTATAAACCGGTGACGTTTTCCGAACTTACGCAGGATGAAACGTTCTGGAATGGTTGCCAAAGTTGTCCGAATTATGACATTCTCACGCGCAATAACCGAAAGAATTGTTTGTGTACCGGAATGTTGTATGATCCTGAACATCCAAATAACAAAACGAAGAAAGAGCGAGAGGCGAATATCAACAAATTTTATCGCTGGGTGCAAATGAAGACGGTATCGTTTCAGAAACTAATTAAACCAGTGAAGGTGTTCTGAATGAATTATTTGCAAGAACTTAAAGGATTTAAAATCCTAAATCAGACTTATGAATATATAAAAGGAGATTGCGGATCAACCCGCCTGCCGGGCGGACAGGGTTTGTCCGCAATAACGGACGTTGGTTATAATCTGAATTACAAAATATGCAGTCATCTCTGGCTTGACCAGAGATCTCCCTATCAATGGAATAATTTACTCAAAAGCTCAACATTTGCGAAGGATTCAGCGACAAAAAAGGAGCAAATCCTGTGGCAATCTCACTATGGCATTAGGGAGTTTGAAATGGGAGATCGCTTCGTCGGAAAATCATCGAATTAATAAAAAATATATGCTCCTTGCGAATGGTGAAAAAAAGAATCAATCATGAAGAAAAATAAAAAAGTACTACTTGCATTCAGTGGTGGACTCGATACCAGTTATTGCGCTATTCATCTGGCAAAAGACAAAGGCTATGAAGTTTATACGGCGGCTGTAAACACCGGAGGTTTTGATGAAGCTGAACAAAAAGAGTTGACTCAAAAAGCAGCCGATCTTGGAATCAAAAACCACGTTTGTATTGATGTGGAGCAAGAATTCTATGAAAAAGGAATTAAATATCTGCTGTTCGGGAATGTATTGAAAAATCACACGTATCCGCTTTCGGTAAGTGCAGAACGTGTATTTCAGGCAGTAGCGATTGCAGAATATGCAAAGAAAATTGGGGCAGATGCTATTGCTCATGGAAGTACCGGAGCCGGAAATGATCAGGTTCGTTTTGATCTTATTTTTAATGTAATAGCTCCCGAAATGGAGATCATCACACCCATCAGAGATATGAAGCTGAGCCGTGAAGAAGAAGTGGAATTCCTAAAGAATCACGGAGTGGAAAAAGAATGGGCGAAAGCGAAATATTCCATCAACAAAGGATTGTGGGGAACAAGTGTGGGCGGAGCAGAAACCCTGACATCACATAAAACTTTACCGGAGGAAGCGTGGCCGGTTTCGATAAGTGAAAGGAGAGAGGAGAAGATCGAGCTTGGTTTTGAGACGGGAGAATTAGTTTCAATTAATGGTGAATCTATGGATCAGGTTTCTGCAATTAAGAAACTCCAAGAAATTGCGTCTCCATTTGGTGTGGGAAGAGATGTTCATGTGGGCGATACGATTATTGGAATAAAAGGACGTGTAGGATTTGAAGCTGCTGCGCCATTAATTATGATCAAAGCCCATCAGTTATTAGAAAAGCATGTGTTGGGAAAATGGCAATTATACTGGAAAGATCAACTGGGCGAATGGTACGGAATGCTGATGCATGAGGGACAATTTTTAGATCCCGTGATGCGCGATATAGAAGCTTTTCTGGAAAATACACAGCAAAAAGTAACCGGAAAAGTGTTTGTTAAATTAGCTCCTAAACAGTTTGAATTGATCGGAATCGAATCTGAATTCGATCTGATGCAATCAAAACATGGTCAATACGGAGAAATGAATCAGGGTTGGAGCGGTGAAGATGTGAAAGGCTTTACGAAGATCTTGGCGAATGCAACACTTATTCAACAATCGGTGCAACACAATGATTAAGGTTGGAATAATCGGAGGAGCCGGATACACTTCAGGCGAGTTGATCAGAATATTGATCAATCATCCCGAAGCTGAACTAAAATCGGTGGTGAGTAAAAGTCATTTCGGGAAAAAAATTTACGAAGCCCATTCAGATTTAATCGGAGAAACGGAACTTGTTTTTGATGAGGAACTGAACTCAGAAGTGGATTTAGTGTTTCTTTGCTCTGGTCATGGAAAATCAAAAGGAATTGTAGAATCAGATATGATCCCTAAGAAAGCTAAAGTTATAGATCTGAGTTCCGACTTTCGTTTAGCAAATAGAGATCATGAATTTGTTTACGGCTTACCGGAATTGAATAGAGATCAGATCAAAGAAGCGAGTAAAGTAGCGAATCCAGGGTGTTTTGCAACGTGTATTCAATTGTGTTTGCTTCCATTAGCTTCACAAGGATTGCTAAACGAAGATGTTCACATCTCGGCAATAACCGGAAGTACGGGCGCAGGACAAAACCCAACCGCCACAACTCATTTCAGCTGGAGAAGTAATAACGCGTCGGTTTACAAAGCATTTACGCATCAGCATCTGGGAGAGATCACACAAAGTGTAATGCAGCTACAAAATGGTTTTGATCGTTCTATCAATTTTATTCCATTCCGCGGAGCTTTTACCCGAGGTATTTTAGCGGCTTGTTATTTGAAAACAGAGTTATCTCTTGATAAAGCAAAAGCATTGTTTCAGAAATACTATAAAGAACATCCTTTTGTTCATATTTCTGATAATTCTGTCGATATAAAACAAGTAGTCAATTCAAACAAAGCAATCCTTCATCTGGAAAAAGAAGGAGATCAACTATTGATAACCGGAGTCATCGATAATTTAGTAAAAGGAGCATCAGGTCAGGTTGTTCAGAATATGAATTTGATGTTTGGATTGGAAGAAACGACCGGACTAACACTTAAAACCTCAGGATTTTAGTCATGAAGAACAAGAGAATTGCTATTTTAGGAGCGGGAAATTTAGGTGTTGCCATTGCAAAAGGAATAGTAAATGGAGGAATTGCAGAACCAAAAAATATTCTGTTAACTCGAAGAAATATTGAGAAAATCCAGCATTTGGAACAGGAAGGATTTCAGGTCTTCACAGACAATAAGAAAGCTAAAACCGCAGATATTATTTTCCTGTGCGTTCAGCCGAAGCAACTTGCTGCTTTGCTTGAAGAAATTGATCCGATTTTGGAGAAAGAGAAGCAACTACTCGTTTCCGTAATTACGGGAGTCGATCTTAAAACCATTTCTTCACAACTGCCGAAGCAGATTCCAGTGATCCGCTCAATGCCAAACACGGCCATCGCTATTGGGGAATCTATGACCTGCCTTTGTTCCGAAAATGCAACTCCCGAACAGCTCAAAGAAGTGGAAGCTATTTACGAGACCTTAGGTTCTACATTAATCATCGAAGAACGATTGATGAAAGCCGCTACGGTTTTGGGAGCAAGTGGAATTGCTTTTTTTCTGCGATACATTCGTGCAGCTACACAAGGCGGAATTGAGCTTGGTTTCGATGCGGATGAAGCTCAAAAAATAGCTATGCAAACAGCAAGAGGCGCAGCGTCACTTCTGATAAAAGATGGAGTTCATCCAGAAATGGAAATTGATAAAGTAACAACTCCACAAGGCTGTACTATCGCCGGACTAAATGAAATGGAGCATCAAGGATTGAGTTCAGCGCTAATAAAAGGAATCAAAACTTCGTACGAGCGAATAAATTCAATCACAGAATGAAATTGCTACCTGTTTACCCCTTATTTGATGTGGAGCCTGTTAAGGCGGAAGGAAACTATGTGTTCACCGAAGACGGAACCAAATATTTAGATATGTATGGCGGACATGCGGTCATTTCTATTGGACACTCGCATCCGCATTATGTGAAACGAGTTACAGATCAGATCAATAAGATTGGATTTTATTCGAACTCAGTTCCTATCGGAATACAAAAAGAATTGGCTGAGAAATTAGGCAAACTTTCGGGCTATAACGACTGGAATTTATTTTTGTGTAATTCCGGTGCAGAAGCCAATGAAAACGCCCTAAAAGTAGCATCAGCTTACAATAAAAGAAAGAAGATTCTGGTCTTTGAAAAAGGTTTTCATGGAAGAACTTCACTCGCTGTTGCAGCTACCGATAATCCGAAAATTCTGTTTCCCGTTAATGAAGGCGCAGAAATTGTTCGATTGAAATTAGAAGATTTCAAAGGGGTAGAATCAGCATTAAATCAGGAAGATATTTGTTGTGTATTGATTGAAGGAATTCAGGGAGTGGGAGGAATAAACACACCAAGTACAGAATTTCTACAACATATCAGAACATTGTGTGATGCTACAAATACCGTGCTGATTCTGGATGAGATTCAGTCTGGATTTGGAAGAACGGGTAAGTTTTTTGCGCATCAACATTCAGGGATTACACCGGATATTATCAGCATGGCGAAAGGAATGGGCAATGGTTTTCCTGTTGGGGGCATTATCACGCATCCAAAATTTGAAGCTATATTCGGAATGCTGGGAACTACTTTTGGAGGAAATCATTTGGCTTGCGCTGCTTCATTGGCCGTACTGGAAGTTTTGGAGGAAGAGAACTTGGTCGATCATGCTTATGAAATTGGAAATTATATAAAGGAGGAGTTAAAACAGCTTCCCAAAGTGAAGGAAGTTCGTGGAGAAGGATTGATGATCGGGGTGGAATTCGATTTTGAGATCGCTGAAATGAGAAAAGAATTATTATATAAACATCATATTTTCACTGGTTCATCCTCCAACAAATATACATTACGATTATTGCCATCATTGGGAATTGGGAAAAGAGAACTCCAGCATTTTTTAACAGTAATAAAAGAGGAATTGGCATGAAACAGTTTTTCTCGATTGATGATGTAGATGATCTTACTGAATTACTGAAAGAAGCGGTGGAAGTAAAAAGGAATCCGTTTTCAGATAAAGGAAGCATCAAGAACAAGTCTATCTGTTTGTTGTTTCTAAATCCTAGTTTAAGAACCAGATTGAGTTCTCAAAGAGCGGGACAGAATCTTGGTGTGGATGTGACCGTTTTTGATGTTGGCGCAGGAGGTTGGCAATTAGAGTTTTCTGATGGTGCCATTATGAATGGAAATAAAGTGGAGCATATTAAAGAAGCAGCCGCGGTGATCGGAACGTATTTTGATCTGGTAGCCATCCGCGCTTTTGCAAAGCTAGAGGACAGAGATCAAGATAATTCGGAACAAATATTGAGTCAATTTATCAAACACTGCCCGGTTCCTGTTGTAAATCTGGAATCTTCAACTCGGCATCCATTGCAGGCTTTTGCTGATTTGATCACTATTGAAACTCATAAGAAAGAAGAAAAACCGAAAGTGGTGTTGACCTGGGCTCCTCATCCGAAAGCACTTCCTCAAGCTGTGGCGAATTCCTTTTCTGTGTGGACACAAAAAGCGAAATATGATCTCACTATAACTCATCCCAAAGGATATGAACTTGCACCAGAATTTTCAAGGAATGCTAAGATCGAATACGATCAGAAGAAAGCATTTGAAGGGGCAGATTTCATCTACGCTAAAAATTGGAGCAGTTATTCAGAATATGGAAAAATACTTTCAGAAGATAAAAACTGGATGATTGACGAGTCTAAAATGAAGCTAACTAAAGATGCTAAGTTTATGCATTGTTTGCCCGCCCGCAGAAATGTGGTGGTAAGTGATGCCGTTATTGATAGCGAAAATTCATTAGTGATTGAAGAGGCTGGAAACAGAATTGTTTCGGCGCAAACCATATTCAAAAAATTGTTATCGCAATGAGTACAATCAAAGTCATAAAAATCGGCGGAAAAGTCATTGATGATGAGTCAAAACTCGATCAGTTTCTAGCGGATTTCATACAAATAGAAGGAAATAAAATTCTTGTTCATGGTGGAGGTAAAATCGCTTCAGATGTAGCTTCAAAGCTTGGCATCGAAACCAAAATGATAGAAGGAAGGCGAATCACGGATTCTCATATGTTGGATGTTGTGACCATGGTGTATGCTGGTCTGGTAAACAAAAAGATCGTAGCAAAACTTCAGGCTTTGGACTGTAATGCCTTGGGACTTTCAGGGGCTGACTTAAATTTGATTCAATCCAAGAAAAGAAAATCCGAACCTGTAGATTTTGGCTTTGTTGGAGATGTTGAATCAGTAGATGGAGTTTTGCTGAACAGTTTATTGAATGAGGGAATTACCCCTGTAATTGCGCCTCTCACACATAATGGAAACGGACAGTTGTTAAACACAAATGCAGATAATATTGCCGGATTTATAGCAACCGAATTAGCAAGAAATGAAGAGGTAGAATTAGATTTATGTTTCGATCTCGAAGGTGTAATGAACGGCGAGAAGTTAATTACAGAAATGAATTTGTTGTTTTATCGTCATTTGGAAGGAAATGGAATCATAAAAGAAGGAATGATCCCCAAATTAGATCTTGGGTTCAAAGCGCTTAATGCCGGAGCAAAGAAAGTTAGAATTGTAGGATTTGAATGGGCCAATGAACCGAATAAAGGAACGAGGTTGGTTAAGTGAAAGGAAACAGGAGAAAGGAGATAAGTAATGAACCCTTATCTACTTATTTACCTATCTACTAAAAATTTTGGAATGAAAGAACTAATAGAAAATGCAACGGAATTACTGAAAGCCCTCATCTCCATCCAATCGTACAGTGGAGAGGAAAATAAGACTGCGGATTTAATAGAAAGTTATTTGAAGAAACACGGATTCAATCCGCAAAGAAAGAAAAATAACGTGTGGGCATGGGGAACAGATAAAGATAAAAGTAAACCAACGCTTCTTCTGAATTCACATCATGATACCGTGAAAGCGTCGTCGAAATGGAATTACGATCCGTTTACAGCTACAGTAGAAAATGATGGGAAATTGATCGGTCTGGGAAGTAATGATGCGGGCGGGCCTTTAGTAAGTTTAATTCATACGTTTATTCATCTAGCCAAAACTGATCAGAGTTATAATTTGGTGTTTTTAGCTTCCGCAGAAGAAGAAACCTCCGGCAAACAAGGCGTTCCAATTGTATTGGAAGAATTGGGTAAGATCGATCTTGGTGTAGTTGGGGAACCGACATCAATGGATATGGCTATTGCAGAGCGTGGATTGATTGTGTTGGATTGTATTGCTCACGGAATAAGTGGACATGCTGCCCGAGGCGAAGGAGAAAATGCGTTGTACAAAGCAATGAAAGATATTGATTGGTTCAGAAATTACGAGTTTGAAAAAGTATCCGAAGTTCTTGGAAAGATAAACATGACGGTTACTCAGATTGAAGCCGGTTCTCAACATAATGTGGTTCCTGATGAATGTACATTTGTGGTGGATGTTCGTCCGAACGAGCATTATTCTAATGAAGAAATTGTGGAAGAGATTCGGAAACATGTAGACTGTGAAGTACATCCAAGATCGATGAATTTGAATGCTAAAGGGATTTCATCAAACCACCCGGTTGTTAGAAAAGGAATGGAACTTGGAATACGAACTTATGGATCACAAACAATGTCTGATCAGGTTCATATGCCTTTTCCTTGTATAAAAATGGGACCGGGCGACACGCATAGATCTCATACTGTAGATGAATATATTTATCTGGATGAGATCAGAAACGGAATAGAAGTGTATATCAAATTATTGGATAAACTGGAATTATAAAAATGGAAAGTCCCCTCTTGCGCCAAAGGCATTCCTTCGGAAAGAGGGGATTTAGGGGTGTGTCCGAATGGGCTCATTATGAAATAGAGGAAGTGATTATGGCAAAAAAACTTTGGGAAAAAGGAATTCAAACGGACGCATTTATCGAGGAATTTACGGTAGGTAAAGACCGTGAGTTAGACCTCGAACTCGCAAAGCATGATGTGCAAGGAACCATCGCTCATATTACGATGCTTGAATCGGTAGGATTATTGGAGAAGCCTGAGTTAGAGGATTTGATCAAAGAACTAAATACTATTCAGGAAGAGATTATTAGTAAAGGTAAGTTTGAGATCGAAGACGGCGTTGAAGATGTTCATTCACAGATCGAATTAATGCTTACCCAAAAATTGGGAGACATTGGTAAAAAAATCCATTCGGGAAGATCCAGAAATGATCAGGTTTTGGTGGATGTTCGATTATTTCTGAGAGAACAATTAGAGGAAATAAAAACGCTTACCAAGGAATTGTTTACGGCACTCATCAAACAAGCAGAAACACACAAAGATGTTTTGATGCCCGGCTATACACACACTCAAGCGGCGATGCCAAGCAGCTTCGGATTGTGGTTTGGCGCTTATGCAGAAAGCTTAGTTGATGATGTAGAAATACTAAACGGAGCGTATAAAGTTGTGAATAGAAATCCTTTGGGATCGGCAGCGGGTTATGGATCTGGTTTTCCGCTAAACCGACAAATGACTTCGGATCTTCTTGGATTTGAAAGTATGGTGTTCAATTCCGTATATGCACAGATGGGAAGAGGAAAGACAGAGCAGGTGGTAGCTTCAGCAATGGCGAATTTAGCTTCTACCTTAAATAAACTAGCTGCTGATGTGTGTCTGTACAACAGCCAGAACTTTCAGTTTTTGAAATTGCCGGATGAATTGACAACCGGCTCCAGCATTATGCCTCATAAGAAAAACCCAGATGTATTTGAGTTACTGCGTGCTAAAACAAATGTACTTATGGCGCTTCCGAATCAGATCATGATGACGCTTGGAAATCTAACATCAGGATATCACCGAGATTTTCAGTTGTTGAAAGAATTGTTGTTTCCTGCTATTAAAGACTTAAAGAACTGCTTGAAAATAGTTTCTTATTCCGTGTCTAAGATCGAGCCAACTCAGGATATTCTGGACGATCCAAAATACAAACTCATATTTTCAGTAGAAGCAGTGAATGAATTGGTAGTTCAAGGAATTACTTTTCGCGAAGCGTATCAGCAAGTTGCTAAGAAAATTGAAGACGGAAGTTTTGACCCTCCGAAAGAACTCAAACACACCCATGAAGGTAGCATTGGGAATTTGATGTTGGATGAGATAAAAGAGCGAATGGAGAGGAAAACATCCAATATTGAATAATGAACACTGAATGATGAAGTGGTAGTTATTTAGAGGATCATAGTAATCCATTTAGATATTTGAGAATTTCACCTGTCATCCTGAGGATACTTCCGAAGGATCTGCACAACTAGATCAACTTTCGGTAGTTGAAATTTTAAACCCATATCTGTCTCTTTTCTTAGATCTGACTTTTGTGCCGACAAAAGTCAGCAAAAGCTCCCGGCTGAGATGCTTCAGGGCAAACCATCAGCGAATCTCTGAATAAAACCAAATACTCGCTTTGCGAGCAGGTTTTATTCGTTGAGCTTCTGTTATGATGTTTTGCTATTCCTTCACTATCTCAATGCCGGATTTTTGAGAGAGAGCTATTACCATTTGGATGAGGAACCCATCCCAATCTAGTTCAAGCGTCTCGCTTGGATGGAAAAACACAAGATTTAGCCCAATCTAGTTCAAGCGTCTCGCTTGGATGGAAAAACACAAGATTTAGCTCTTATTCAGCCACCTTTACCCTTATCGGATGATTCACAAACTTCTTACCGTTCAGCTCTTTTATAGCTGCTTTAGCTTCATCTATGTTGGGCATCTCCACAAAGGCAAAGCCTTTGGACTTACGTGTGCTTTTATCTAAGACCAAATCACAGCTTTCCACCGTGCCATATTTTTCAAAGAGTTCTTGGATCTCTTTTTCTTTAATGCTTCGTGTAAGGTTACGAACTAGTATTTTCATAAATAATGGGGTCTTTGAGTTCCTCTTTTCTTAAAATGGTGATTTAATAGATATCACTAAAGAAATGAGCTATTCTAAAGGTCAGGCTTCTAATCGGAATTCCCTAACGGGAGTTGACAATGTATTCTGTGTATATAGTTGCTTCATACCTGTGAATGCGTATAACGAGCCCGGGATTTTGAGTAAGATAATGGCTAAAAATTTAAAACAAGCAACTCTGGAAACCAACGTTCCGTCCGTTTCCGAAGCTAATGTGCTTGTTATATCCACAGCTATTTTCTGGATTTCCAATATCCAGGCTTTCGCTTCAAGTGCTTTACTGCATTAATGGTGACTATATTTTCGGAAAGATTATAAATAATTTCGCAAGGGAAGCGGTCAAGCAAAATTCTTCGGTCTTGCTTGGTAAGTAAAGAACCAGATTGTGGGTACGCCAATGCTTGGGCAATAGCTTGTTCTATTTCATCAAGGAATTCAGCCCCAAGCCCAATAGTTTTTTCTTCGTAGTATTGAATGGAACTCGTTAACTCTTTTGCTGCCTCAGGATGATATTGAAAGGTCATTTTTTAAGAAGTTCTCGAGCAGCTTTATGTACTTCTTGTCCAGAAACTGGAGTTACTTTTCCTGATTTAATCTCGGCTTTTCTTCGTTTTATTTCATCAATCCAAACCTGTTCAATATCATCATCAATTTGCTGATCAAGGCTATCAATAAGCTTTTTGGCTAATTCAGCACGATGATTTTCGTCTAACTCAAGAGCTGAATGCTGAATTTTTTTATAATCTGTAATCATGGTATTGAGCTTTATTTCTTTCTCCAATCTATTGAAAAACGAACAATTCTTACAATTTTTATTTGTTTGAAGAAAGTGGGTATAACGACCCTGCGTGTAAGCGGTGAGAGTCTTTGCTTTTTGTTGAAGTATAATCCGGTTAAGGAGTTTCTCTCCCTGATGTTAGGGAGAGAACAAGAGTGGGTCAGAATTCGAGATCGAAGGTTGGGTACGTGCCTATTCGCACAAGCGCGACGCTTGCGCTAGGATGGGAAATTTCGACCTTCATCAAACCCTTCCAGAGTTGAACTGATTAAGGTCTTGAATTTGAAACGTAAAAACTCTTGAAGGGTTGGGAGCGAGGTTGCACAAGCGCGACGCTTGCACTAGGATGGGTTATTAACACAGCGGTAAAATATAGGAATATATAATTTAATTATG
>TARA_R110002110_G_scaffold415114_1_pt1 | contig 61785 bp, 60 predicted proteins | sample TARA_R110002110 | Tara Oceans TARA_R110002110 (sample SAMEA4397330) | marine metagenome | biome: Polar Biome; feature: [SRF] surface water layer (ENVO:00010504); material: water (ENVO:00002006), including particulate matter (ENVO:01000060) such as... | depth 5 m | reverse complement strand
CTTAATGAAATCAATAAGCGAAGGACCTTTGCTATCATCTCTCACCCGGATGCTGGTAAAACTACTATCACTGAAAAACTGTTGTTGTTTGGTAACCTGATTCAGGTAGCAGGTACCGTAAAAGGAAAAAAGAGCGATCGTCACGCTACATCTGATTGGATGCAGATGGAGAAGGAGCGTGGTATTTCTGTCACTTCCTCAGTCATGCAATTTCCCTATAAAGGCCGTATGGTCAATTTGCTTGATACCCCAGGGCACGAAGATTTTTCTGAAGATACCTACCGCACCTTAACCGCGGTAGATTCAGCATTGATGGTAATTGATGGCGCGAAGGGTGTTGAGAAACGCACTATTAAACTGATGGATGTGTGTCGGTTGCGGGATACTCCTATTATATCGTTTGTTAATAAAATGGATCGCGATATACGTGATCCTATTGAACTGCTAGATGAGATTGAAGCCGTATTAAAAATTTCGGGTGCACCTATTAACTGGCCAATCGATATGGGGCAGAACTTTAAGGGTGTTTACAATCTCTATACAGATACCATCCATGTTTTCCAAAAGGGACAAGGGCATACCATTCCTGAAGATATCCAGATTAAGGGTTTGGATTCCGATGAAGCTACAGAGCTTTTGGGTTACTACGTCGATGATATTCGCGAACAAATTGAGTTGGTACGTGGCGCCACCAATGAATTTGATATGGAAATGTTTCTGGCAGGTCAACTAACACCGGTGTTCTTTGGTACAGCGCTCTCTAATTTTGGTATTAGAGAGATGCTGGATTACTTTGTGGAATGGGCACCCGAACCTCAATCACGCGGTGCTACAGAGAGAGAAGTAGCGGCAACAGAAGAAAAATTTTCTGGCTTTGTGTTCAAAATTCAAGCAAACATGGATCCGAAACATCGGGATCGAATTGCGTTTATGCGTATTTGCTCAGGTAAGTACACCAAGGGCATGAAGATGAAACATGTTCGCCAAGGTAAGGATGTACGCATTGCAGATGCTGTGGGTTTTAAGGCGGGCGAACGGGTGGCGGTGGAAGAGGCGCTGGCTGGAGATATTATTGGTTTACATAATCACGGAACGATTCAAATTGGTGATACGTTTACCGAGGGGGAAGTTTTAAAATATACCGGTATTCCGCACTTTGCTCCTGAAATGTTTCGACGTATTCGATTGCTCGATCCACTCAAAATGAAGCAGTTACAAAAAGGCATCCAGCAGCTTTCAGAAGAGGGCAGCACTCAGGTGTTTTTCCCATTAAATAACAACGACATTATTGTGGGGGCCGTGGGGCAACTGCAGTTTGATGTGGTCACATATCGTCTGAAGGATGAATACGGTGTTGAGGCTATTTATGAGCCAGTGAATGTTTATACAGCACGTTGGGTTGAATCTGAAGATAGTAGAAAAATTGAAGAATTGAAACGCAAGGTTCCCGATGGTGTTGCATTGGATGGAGGCGGACACTTAACTTATCTGGCTTCCACTCGGGTAAATTTATCACTGACAGAAGAACGTTACCCTGATCTTAAATTTAGATCTACCCGTGAGCTTTAATGACCTGATTAAAGGGCTGTTCCTGACGACAGACCGTCTGTAAGGAAAGCCCGTTATCATCAATATTTGATCATAGTTATACTGATGTAAAGCCAGTTTTGAAAGATAATTTGAGGTCATCTCTTTCCGCCACCCTACCTGACACATTTGGTACTTCCTCTTTATGGTGGAAAGGATTCATCATGAACGGCATTGTCTGTGCGCAGAGGTTGTAATAGTCTGAGCGGTGCTACAAAGAAGTTATGATGGGTGAAACTCAAAGTTAAGCCATTTTTCGTTGTAATGGACACGACAACAGTAGATTCATGCCGCACAATAATAATTAGTGAAAAAAGAGGGGCAGAAAATGGACAATCGACGAAATAGAATTGTTATCAATAGTCAGTTTCAATATCAATATGCCTTATTGGCCGCTACATCTTCGGTACTACTGGTTAACCTATTCCTTATTATTAGTGCGGTTTTGCCGGGTTCTCAGGGGTTTCTCCTCAGTACACAACATACCCTGTTAATAGCAGGCCTTGAGATTATATTGATGGGTGGCGTGTGGTGGGGCAGCTTGAAGGCTAGCCACAAAATTGCTGGGCCGGTTTATGTGATTGTTCAGCAGATGGAAAAACTGGCAGGGGGTGATTTGACAGTCAGTATTCGGCTTCGAAAAAAAGATATGTTTAAGCTCGAAGCTGTCGCTATTAATCAGTGTATCGAAGAGCTTCGGGAACATTTGCGCGAGGTAAAAACAATCGCCCGGGATTTAGAGTCACATGAGGCTGTGAGAGATGGAAATAAAGTCATGAGCGCAGCTGAATCGGATGCTTACAGCGTCTTGATTAAACAGTTAAACAAGAAGCTTTCGGTGTTTAATTGTCAGTAGTGGTGAATCCCTTGGTGGCATTATGAACTTCTTATTAACACTTTTTTTTACGTTTCTGATTGTGTTAATTGTAGTGATTTGTTTTGTTCGAATTGGAACGCCAGTTTATCGGCTGGAAACAAAAAATATTATTGTGTTACTGACGCTGGTGGTGGAGGGGAAGGCTACCGAGAATGACTGGGAAGTGTTTTTGGGAGTACCTATCAGACATAATGAACAGCTTGAGAGTATTCGCTTGCGTTGTCAGGGCATTAGTGAGTTTGAGTACATTGGTGGCACGGGTTATTTGCTGACGGACAAGGGAATAGAAGACGTGAAGAAAATACTAGCTGAGTTAACAGGGGCAGATGTATGAGTAGGGAATATTCACCCATGGCAAGAGGGCTCCTCGTAGCCGCAGCATTTGTGGTGGTGGTCGCAGGTATTAAAACAGCGGAAACGCTGTTAGTACCTTTTTTGTTATCAGTCTTTATTGCCCTCATATTTTCTCCACTATTGTCTTGGCTTAAAAAACAGAAGGTTCCGAATGGACTGGCTATTTGCCTGATCATTAGTTTGGTGATTCTGGTGGGCTGGCTGATTGGTATTTTAGTGGGTTCTTCCATTAATGATTTTGTCCAAAATCTTCCGGAATATCAGGTACGCCTGCAGGAGATGAGTAGTGGTTTGTTAGATTGGTTGAGCCATCGAGGCATGACCTTTGATATGGAGCAAATGAAGCAGAGCTTTAACCCCAGTGCGGTCATGCAGCTGGCGGGTAATACTCTGTCATCCTTTGGTAATGTGATGACCAATGCGTTTATGATTTTGTTAACGGTCGTTTTTATTCTGGCCGAAGAAGTGGGTTTCAGTGAAAAATTACAATCAGCTAGAAACCATGCCGGAACGCCCAATAATGGTTTAACTCGTTTTGCGGATAGCGTGCATAGCTACCTAGGTATTAAGTCGCTTCTAAGCCTGTTGACAGGCGTGTTGGTCATTATTTGGTTGTGGATACTCGGTGTGGATTACCCTGTGATGTGGGGGTTGATCGCGTTTCTACTTAATTTTATTCCAACGGTTGGTTCTATTATTGCAGCTGTACCTGCAATTTTGTTAGCGCTTATTCAATTAGGCCCATTATCCGCTGGATTTGTAGGCCTGGGTTATTTGGTTGTTAATGTTGTTGTTGGCAATCTATTGGAGCCCCGCTTGATGGGCAAGGGATTAAATTTGTCACCACTGGTGGTGTTCTTATCATTGGTTTTCTGGGGGTGGATTTTAGGACCTGTGGGCATGTTACTTTCAATACCATTGACCATTATGGTTAAAATTGCCCTAGAAAATGATGAAGATACCCGTTGGATTGGTGTCATGTTGGGCGCTGGAGAGCGCGGGCAGTAGATGTGACTAAGCGTGTGGCTAGACGAGGGTAGGTACTGATATGTCGAATAAAACACTTAATCTGACGGAACAGCTCCATCAATATTTACTTGATGTGTCACTTCGTGAGCCAGAGATCTTAAAAACGCTTCGAGAGGAAACGGCTAGTCTACCTTCGGCAAACATGCAGATATCTCCTGAACAAGGGCAGTTTATGGCGTTGTTAGTACAACTGATGGGGGCCAAAAACACCATCGAAGTTGGTGTCTACACGGGTTACAGTGCTTTAGCTGTTGCAATGGCTCTACCAGATAGCGGACAGATTATTGCCTGTGATATCAGTGAAGAATATACCTCCGTTGCTCGACGTTATTGGATGCAGGCTGGTATCTCGGAGAAAATTTGTTTGCGTTTGGCTCCCGCCACAGAAACCTTGAGTAGCTTGATCGAAGGAGGCAAAAGCTCAACCTTCGATTTTGCTTTTATCGATGCAGATAAAGAAAACTATGCCAGATATTTTGAGCTATGTTTTGAGCTGTTACGGCCAGGTGGATTGATCGCCGTGGATAATGTGCTTTGGAATGGTGCGGTTATAGATTCAGATAATCAGGATGTGGATACCTGTGCTATTCGGGCATTTAATCAGCAGTTGTTGTCCGATAATAGGGTGACTATCAGCATGGTACCGATTGCCGATGGTCTCACCTTGGCAAGAAAAAACTGAAACGCTTGTAGTAAAAAAATTGAGAACTAACGACGTTATCTTGTTGCTTTAAGCCACATCAGGTCTACAATTCACAGTGTTGGTGCTAGGTTTGTTTTTTTACTGATTTATCATCGATTTTGCTTAAACGCATGGCTTTTATTTTGAGATACTGTTGTTGAATCGTTCACTGATACTTTGCCTGTTTGTCGCTGTCATTTCACTGTCAAGTGCCACACACCTATCTGATCCATTTTTAAGTGATGTTGTCGACACTGAGCTATGCCAACTTAAAGCGTTTGATGTTGATGATGATTATGACGTATTTGATCTGCTATTCTCGGGTGAACTTGCTTTAGTTGGCCCCAACTCTTCTTCTCTCCCCACCTCTGCCGCTGGCGATAAAACCAATGGCTTTCCTCTTTTTTACACCATTCGAGCACCTCCAGCTTAAACGGATACTAACTTCTGTAAACCCTCTTCCTGCGTTAATCGTTGGATATGTTTATTGATTTGATTGACCCTCTGACGTCTAGTGTGTGTGAGGGTTGTTCAAATATTCAGTGTGAGGTGAAAACCGTGAATACTTTGAAATTGATGACCACAGATGCTGTTGATCATTTAGTCTGCCCTGAAGAATTTAATGATATTGATATAGATTCTCCGGCATTAACTATTTTTACTGATTTTAAAAAATACCCACCTTCTGTGATTGAAAGCTCGATGCCTGCGGTAGAGGCTGAGTCTCTCATGCGTAAATTCCACGTTCAGTTGGCTTTGGTGGTAGACAGCAGTAGAGAATTAGTTGGAACAATCAATCTTTCTCAGTTGAGTGACCAGCATCTTATTCCTCTTATATCGAAGGGTAATGGTAGAGCTGATATTTTAGTTGGCGAGTTGATGCTGGCTCGAGCTGAGATCAAGATATTGCAGTTGAAGGCACTAGAAAATGCCAGTATTGCTGATGTTGTTGAGGTGCTAAAGCAGCATGGAGAGCAGCACTGCATTGTCGTCGACGATGAAAAACATCATATCCGTGGGCTGATTTCTATCAGTGATATTGCTCGTAGATTGCACGCGCCCATATCCGTTATCAAACCCTTGACCTTTGCTGAGGTTTTTAGGGTGTTGAACCACTGAGAATGTTGGCATCAGGTGGAGGTTCTGCCTGATGCCATCTCAACCCCTTTCCACACATTTAAATTTAGAGATATTTTAATGATTGAATTAACAACCCCCATGATAGTTTCAGGCGCTATCTTGATCCTGACTTTTCTTGGCATTTTTACTGAACACCTGCACGGTTATAACCGTGCTAAATTTGCCATGGCTGGTGCTGGGGCAGTTATTATTGCTGGGCAGATCTACGGTTTCTATTCTCCTGAGCAAGCGTTACAGGCCATCGACTGGAATGTGGTCTTTCTACTGGCGATCATGATGATAGTCGTGTCCATTATGATTAGTACGGGTGGCTTTGAGCACATGGCTGAATACTTGGCCAAGAAAAGTGGTGGGTCGCCCACCCGACTGCTTGTCTTTATGGGCACGGCAGTCACCGTCATTTCTCTATTATTGGATAACGTGACCACGGTAATTATTTTTGGACCGTTGATCATCCTTATTTGCCAAGCTATGAAAATTTCGCCGATACCTTATTTGTTAGCTGCCGCATTGTTATCGGATACTGGCGGAGTGGCAACACTTGTTGGGGATCCACCCAATTTGATGATTGGCTCTGCCGCAGGGATTGATTTCAATACTTTTTTTATTCATATGGGTCCGCCTGTATTTCTTGCTTGGTTAGCCATATTGTTTGTAATGAAATATTTGTTTCCAAAAGAATTATCTAATCACCACACACTTAAATTTGAGTCAGTGGCACGTTACAAAAATAAACGTCTGTGGCAAAAATCCTTGGTAGTGATGGGTTTGATGGTTGTATTGTTTGTCTTCCATCAAAAGTTGGGCTGGGAGCCTTGGATGGTGGCTGCAACGGCATTGACTATTTTGGTCTTTCTCTCACGAAAGGTAGATTTGGATAGTGTGACCAGTCACTTGGAAACCCCGTTACTCATGTTTTTTATTTCGTTGTTTATTTTGATTGGCGGCGTGGAACAAAGTGGTTTATTAGAAATTATTGGCGAACAATTTAAACCACTGATTATTGAGCATCCATTGGGAGCCGCATTGTTGTTACTGTGGGTTGCCGCCATTCTTTCTGCGCTGATAGATAACATACCTTTTACTGCCGCAATGATTCCGGTACTGGCTGGTTTGCAACTTCAGGGCGTTAATGTCAGCGTTATGTGGTGGGCCTTGGCAATGGGTGTGGGTATGGGAGGTAATGGTTCACATATTGGTTCAACCGCGAATGTTTATATCGTCACTATTTCAGAACGTTTGGCCAAACAAACGGGTAATCCTGAACTCGCTATCACTCCTGCTCTGTGGTTTAGAAAAGGCACTCCGGCAATGCTCATTACCTTGTTTTTGTGCTCTATCTTTATTTGGCTGGGTTACGACTACCTTTACATTGAGAACTTAGGGCAAGGGTAGTTTTGGACCTATCTGCATCTGTTGATACTGTCTGTCTCTCCCTCCCTTAGAAAAGCCGTTAGCTTTTGCTAAAAATTTTCCCGAATAGAGGGGGAGGTAGATTTTCTGCCAGTTTTGGTGCCATTAAGCATGAAGCCCAATAATGTTACCTATAGAGAGTGAGCTTGTTTTAAGAAGAACAGCTGACACTAAGTTTTTGACTCCATGCTGGTGGGTGTTTGGCGTATTCTTCACATTCTGGATGTTCATCAAAAGGTGATTGCAATAAAGTGAGCATACGGGCTATTTCGCTGTAATCTTTTTCGTCCTCAGCTTTGCGAATGACGATTTCTGCCATGTAATTACGGAATATATATTTGGGGTTGGTTTTTAGCATGATGGCTTGGCGATCAACATTATTTTTAAGAATGCTATTTTGATCGTCCAGAATCAATCGGTGCCGATATTTTTCAGCCCAATGATCAAATACCTCGCGATTGAGAAAGAGACTCCTAAGGGCGGTGTTACTTTGATCTTCATCGAAATAGCAAAGATTCCGAAAGAAGATCGTGTAGTCCACCTGATTGTCAGCCAAGGTGTTTAGCAATTCATCGACAAGGGCTTGGTCATCGGGCAGTGGATGAAATAGCCCCAGTTTTTTCTGATACAGCTCGAGTAGTGTGGTAAAAAAGAGGGGCTCATACTCCTTTAAGACCATTGTCAGTTGCTCCACTGATAATAGGCTGGATAGTGCATTGGCCAAGGCATTGCAGTTCCATAGACCAATCATCGGTTGGCGCTTAAAGCTGTAGCGGCCGCTCGTGTCGGAATGATTGCAAATAAATTCAGGGTCATAGGCATCTAAAAAACCAAAAGGACCGTAGTCCATGGTTTCACCAATAATCGACATGTTGTCGGTATTCATGACCCCATGGGCAAAACCTACGGCCTGCCACTGAGCAATGAGTTTGGCGGTACTGTGTACCGAATGTCGGAACATTTCGAGGTATCTGTCATCGTTTTTTGATAAGTCTGGTACGTGTTGCTTAATCACATAATCGGCCAGTTGTTTGACATATTCTGGTTTGTTCGTGTGATGAAAATATTCAAAGGAGCCAAATCGTACATGGCTTCGTGCCAGACGAACTAACATGGCGGCAGGTTCTGCCGTCTCACGATAAACAGGTTCTTCGCCAGAAGTAATACTTAGTGCTCGACTGGAGGCTATACCTAATCCATGCATGGCTTCGCTACACAAGTACTCTCGAATAGTTGAGCGTAAAACAGCTCGGCCATCACCAAAACGGGAATAGGGGGTCTTTCCTGCGCCCTTAAGATGTACATCCCATTTGCCCTGAGGGCCTTCTACTTCGCCAAGTAATAACCCCCTGCCATCTCCCAGTTGTGGTGAATAGCCGCCAAATTGGTGACCGCTGTAAATCATGGCCAGTGGGTCACTTCCTTCGAGAAGGTTGTTGCCGCTACACCACGGTAAAAACCATGTAGGTATGGAGGTTTCCGAAGATTCAGGCGATGTAAGGCCGAGCAACTTCATCGCAGCAGGATTAACGCTGACGAGGGTTGGATTGGGTAACCCAGCGGGTAAAAGACGGGTGAAAAACGAATCGCCTAATTGTGCGAAGCTGTTGTTGAATTTGAGTTTACTCAAGATAACCTACTAAAGAGACATTAAGTGAATTTACAGGTTAACTGAAAACCTATCGCTTGAGGTTTAGTTTGCCCTGTACTTTGTCCTCAACTGTACCAGTTGTGGGGGTAAGTAGCAGTTTCCTTTGTCTCTATTTCTTCCTTATCCCTTGCCCTTGGATGAGTGGTTGGTCGTAAGGTTTCCGGATTTCTTTATGATATGGTCTCGATTAACATAAGCAGCTAGCGTGAAACGTACTTAGGCTATAGAAGAAAGAGATGTTCAATCAATGAAAAAAATATTTTCTGTGGTTTTCTATACTTGGTTGTTGATTGCTCTTGTTACAGCCTTGTACAACATCGTCACTGTATTCCACCTCGTCTGGTTGGGGGTGCTTTTGGTGGCATTGGCACCTTTATGTCAGGTTCTTTGGCCCTACGATACGGGCAATTCCATGAATGCCAAAGTTCAGTTACCCAAAGTTTCTTTGTTGGTCATGATTGGAGTGGCTTGGGTGTTATTAACACTTCCAGAGCGGGGTTGGTCATTGTGGTTGGTTTTAGGGGGGCTTGGCGGGTTTTTACTTCATAGCTATTGGGTCATGGATAAATCGGAATAATGGTGGGTAGTTTTGTGGTGCTCCCTTCTGATATCCCTTGGAATGATCCCATCTGTGATCGATTACGACTCTGGATGGGGCGCAATATGCACCAAAGTGGCATTGACAGACTCTAGAGCAATTACCGAAGGTGGCGCTCATCTTGTTGATAGGGCAAGATGCATAATCATACTATCTGACAACAGATACAAAACGCTCACGGAACGGGTGAAACACTGGCGAGGTTACTTGCCAGAGGATAACTTGCCTCTGGTTTGAAAAAGAGGTAGTACCTTTTTTGCAGTAACAGATAAAAAATCAGCTTCGCCAGTTTTGCTGATGATAGCTTTACTAATATAGACTCATTAAGTCTGCAATATTGGGTGTTGGTAGTTACTCCGTGACGTAGGGGCTTTCATGTGAATATGTTTGTCGACAAGTCTCATTACAAACGTGTGCCGGTTTCTGCACTTAAGCTGGGGATGTTTGTTGCAGAACTAGATCGTCCCTGGTTGGAAACGCCTTTTCTTTTGCAGGGGTTCTCCATTAAAACCTCAGCTGAAATCCGTAAACTTCGAGAATATTGTAAATTTGTTTATATCGATGAAGGTGGCAAAGACTGGGGAAGTAAAAAAAATCCATTTAATACTGGTTTTAAAGTCCAGAAACGTAAGCTTACTGGCGATGACAATGGTTTAAATACCCGGGCATACAGGTCTACGGATAAAAAACCGGCTGAAACTTCTGCGGTCAGGCTTAATCAGCCAGTACATACCATTCAAAAGCATGCTGAAGAGGAGCACCCGGTAGCTAACCGGGTTTATCGCGCAGCACACAACACAGTTTCCGGTCTATTAGAGCAAGCTCGTTTGGGTAATGCGCTGGAACAGATTCTGCTAAAGAGGCGGTTACCGACTGCGTAGACAGTATTTTGCGTAACCCCAGTGCACTTATGTGGATGGCAAAAATTAAGCATGTGGATTACTACACCATGGAGCATAGTCTCAATGTCTGTGTTTTAGCCATTGCGTTTGGTCGTCATTTGCGGATGGATAAAACAGACCTGGTTCGATTAGGAACAGGGGGGATGTTACATGATGTTGGCAAGATGCAAATTCCCGATGAAGTGCTTAATAAGCCTTCGCGGCTGACAGAGGAAGAGTTTGCCATCATGAGGCAACACCCTGAAATCGGCAGAAGCCTGTTGATGAAATCGCAGGGGAGCTTAAGTTATGCGGTAGACGTGGCGTTTAATCATCATGAAAAAATGGATGGTAACGGCTACCCCAGAGGGTTATTTGCCCGAGAGCTGTCTGAATATTCTCGCATTATTAGCATTGTTGACGCTTTCGATGCGATGACAAGTGACCGTTGTTACGCTAAAGCGCGATCAACCCTTGAGGCTTTGAAAATTATTTATGGTGAGCGTGGAGTTCATTTCGATGAAGAGTATGCTTTGGAGTTTATCCAATTAATGGGGCCATACCCCCCTGGGACTATTGTGGAATTGATGAATGGTGCGGTAGGTATTGTTTTGTCTTCAGAAGAGAAAAAACGTCATTTACCAAAAATTAAACTGGTGCTTGATCAGGAAAAACGTCCTCAGCCAGAACAAATTGTGGATTTACTGAATGTCGGGGGCGAAAATTTAGATAAAGACTGGTTGATTCGTAAGGTATTGAAAGATGGTGACCATGGTATTTATCTTGAGCAATACCCTGTAAGAAGAGCTTTGTCTGGCATGGAAAATATGAAGGATATTTAAAATATAGTAATTAAATTTTTTTAAATAGTTCGTATTTTTATTTATTTTTATGGTTAGTTATGGTGGCTCATATTTGGGGTTATTTTTAATAGCTTATTTTTACAATAATCCAACGGTGTTTGATTGTATCGTTACTATTTTCTATGGAGACGGTAACTTCATCATCTAGATGTCTGCCAATTAGCTGTCGTGCTAGGGGCGAGTCAACACTGATCTTCTGTTCCTTGGAGTCAATTTCATCGGCACCGACAATACGAAAGTTGTGTTCTTTGCCATGAGTGTCTTCAAGTGTTACTGAGGCACCAAAATATACTTTGTTTGTATCATCTGGAACACGGTCGACAATGGTGACTTCGTCTAAACGTTTGCTAAGATAGCGGACTCGTCGGTCAATCTCCCGCAATCTTTTTTTACCGTAAATATAATCACCATTTTCTGATCGGTCGCCATTTTTCGCCGCCTCATGAACGGTGGCAGTTATAGTTGGCCTCTCTACTTTCCAGAGATTTTTTAGCTCTTTTTCTAACGCTTTGGCGCCCTCTGGTGTGATATAAGGGGCGCTTTTAGGTGTTGGGGGCCGGTATCTACCCATTTAATTATTAAGCTCCAGGTACATTGTTTTCAGGCTATTCGGCCAGGTTGTCAATATGAACTTTAGGCAGATTTTCCGAGGGAATAAAGTCAAAAATTTTACTGTAAAAATACAATTCAGCTTCCAGTGACTGTTTGATCGTTTCGGCTTTGCGAAAGCCGTGGCCCTCGCCGGCAAAGGGCATATAGGCAACGGGCAGCTGTCTTTTTCGGATAGCTTGGGTCATAGCGATAGCCTGTTCGGGTGGTACCACTTTGTCATCTAGCCCCTGAAAGAAAATAACCGGACAATGTAATTGGTCGATATGGTGGATCGGAGACCTTTCTTGATAAATTGCACGCTTTTCAGGGTAGGGCCCGATGAGTGTATCCAAATACCGGGATTCAAATTTATGGGTGTCTTCGGCTAAGGTTTCAAGGTTGCCAATACCATAGAGGCAGGCGCCGGCCTTAAAGAGATCATGAAAGCAGAGAGCGGCCAAAACGGTGTAACCTCCAGCACTACTCCCTCGAATGGCTATTTTGTGCGGGTCTACAGATTGGTTTTTGATCAGGTAATGAGCACCGGCTACAACATCGGCTACATCGGCTATTCCCCACTGGCCATGAAGTTGTTTTCGGTAGTTTCGACCGTAGCCGGTACTTCCTCTGTAATTAACATCTAATACGGAAAAACCACGACTGGTCCAATACTGGATTTTCAAATTGAGTGCGGTCGTGGTTGCGCCCGTTGGTCCTCCGTGACACATCACAATCAGTGGTGGGAGGCTCTTCTCTTCACCCTGGCAGTTGAGGCTGCTGGGTTGATAGTGGAAAGCGTGTGCGGTGGTTTCTGTAGCGTGGAGTTCTGTATCGTTACTGGTGGTCTGAAAGCGAATAGGTACTGGTGTGGACAGAAAGTGTTTGTCAAAAGGGAGGGGTTTGCCTTGAGCGATCGTAGATAGCTGTCCGCTGATGATGTTGAATTCAGCCAGTTCTGCACTGATATTGGGTGCGGCACCCACGAACCATACTTGGTCACCCTGGCAATAGATATCAGAGATCTGGGTATAGCTTGTTTCGATGGCATGTAAGGGGGTGTTGTGTGTTTGTAGGGCTAATTGCCAGGTACCGTTTTGACTGTAACAGCAAGTGAGAGTGCCATCTTGGCAAAAGCCATAGGTGGACATACCGAGAACCCACAGTGGGGTGGCAAACTCTGCAGCCATTGGGTGGATGGACTCAACGCCAGATTCTGGTTGCCATCGATAGATGTTCCACCAATTATCTCTGTCGGAGACAAAATACAGTTGGTTGTCGGGTGACCATTGGGGTTGAAATATAGCTTCTTGACCATTTCCTGCAACGGCCACTGATTCGACTGTGTCGCCCTTTTTATCCAGATTTGCCAACCAGAGTACGGTGTTATCCCAAGGCATATTTGGATGATTCCAGCTGATCCAGCACAGCTGATCTCCAGTGTTATCCAATCGTGGGTAGGCATAGAAATCATCACCACGACAAAGTGGAATAACTGACATGGAGCCGTCTAAAGGTATTGCCACAATACTGTTTTCTGGTTCAGGTGTGTTGTTGTGGCTTTCTGCCACACATATCAACCGGTGGCGGTATTTGTCATAGCAAAAGTCTGCATACCGATGGTCGTTTGCTGGGGTAATGGGTGTTGGCAGTGCTTTATTATTTTCTAGGTCTGAGTTTTCTAGATCTAACTGATAGATTCTTTGGTCGTCATAAAGGCAGAAATACAGTACTTGGTTGATGACGATATAGGGTGTTCCACCATATTCGTGCACTTTGCTGCGTGCACTTAATGGTGCAGGTAAAACGTCACGGACATGACCGTTACTATTTCTTTGTACAACGACGGAGCGACCATTTTCCCAGGGGCGTGACTCTAGCCAATAAAGGTTTTCACTATCACAGCAAGGGTATGCATAAGCCGGTGAGGATGAGGCTAGCAGTTCTGGGGTAATGGGGGATGGCCAGCTGCCATAGGGTTTACTCTGAATCGAGAGGGAGGACTGAAACATGAGTTATCCTCCTGCCAGTTTGACAGTGTGGCCTTGTTGTTCTAGCTCTGTGCGTAGTTTTTCCCTGTGGTCCCCCTGAATCTCGATAATGCCATTTTTTACCGAGCCGCCTGTGCCACATAGTTGTTTAAGGGTTTTTGCCAATATTTTCAGTTCGGTATCCGCTAAATCTAGGCCTGAAATAGTGGTAACCCCTTTTCCTTTTCGGCCACTGACTTCACGACGAATTCTAATAATACCGTCGCCACTGGGTCGTTGTTCTGGTTTGTCGTTGGGTTTGATTCGGCCAGTTTCTGTGGAATAAACCAGTCTGGTTTCTTTCTTCATGATCGATAACTCGTTAATCAGTGGCTGACAAAAATTGATTGGTCGGATAGTTAGAGGTGACGCTGGTGCTATACCTCAGGCGCTATAAATCTGAACAGGAATGCTAGACTGTTTTATTCTCCATTCTATTTATCGTCGTTACGTTATCAATCGTTAAGACAATTTTCCCCATATGTTGATTGCTTTCCATTAGCTGGTGGGCACGTGAAGCATTGTCTAGTGAAAACGTGGTGTTTATTAATGGGGCTATGGCCTTATTTTCCAATAGCGGCCAGATGTTATCCAGTAGGGACTTAGCTATCTGGGCTTTTTCTTCAATTGGGCGAGAACGAAGTGTTGAACCTGTCATCACCAGTTGCTTGAGCATCATCGGCATTAAATCTATTTCGACCCTCGAGCCCCTCAAAAAAGCGATAGAAACTATTCTGCCTCGAAAGGCGGCGGCGCTAATATTTTTTTGTACATAGTCTCCGCCCACCATGTCCAGAATAACATCGACGCCATGACCATTGGTATGTTCCTTGATAGCAGTGACAAAATCCTGTGAGTGATAATTGATGGCGATCTCTGCACCTAACTTAAGACAGGTCTGACATTTTTGATCGCTGCCAGCAGTGGCAAATACTCGATGCCCCAGCGTGCTCGCCAGCTGAATAGCCGTGGAGCCAATACCACTGCAACCACCGTGTATCAGCAGTGTTTCATCAGGTTTCAGAGCCGCCCGATCAAACAGATTATGCCAAACGGTAAAAAAGGTTTCTGGTAGTGCTGCAGCCTGAATCAGACTTAATGATTCTGGAATGGGTAAGCAAAGAGCTTGGTGGGCGAGGGCATATTCAGCATAGCCGCCACCGGTTAATAACGCACAAACGGATTGTCCTATTTGCCAGTGGCCATTGGTATTAACGCCTATAGAGACAATCTTGCCGGCCACTTCCAATCCAGGAATATCAGAGGCTCCATCCGGTGGTGGATAGTGGCCTTGACGTTGAAAGACATCGGGCCGGTTAACACCCGCGGCAGCTACTTTGATGAGCACTTCCTGCGCCCCGGGTTTTGGTATCGGACGATGCCCAATCTTTAAAACCTCGTGAGTGCCGGGTTCTGTAATTTCGATACAACGCATTTTTGAGGGAAGATGCATGTTTAATTCCATAGCTGAAAAGCGAGAAAACTAGCACACAAACAGGCGCCTATAGCAGGAATAAATAGACCAGAGATGCCAGCTTTTTTTTCACGATAGTTTAAAACGAATAATGATAGGTTCACTAGCGTGAAGACAATAAGAATCAGTGAGCTGGTCGTTTTCGCGAGCGTACTAATGGGCAACCAAAGTGCAAAGCTCACAACAATAAAACCAGTGAGTACAGTCGCTTTAAGCGGTGTGTGGGTCTTTGGATGAATGGATTTTAGTGACAGTGGTGCAAGGTTTTTCTCTGCCATACCGTAGAGCACCCTAGAAACCATAATAATTTGGATCAGAGCACCATTAATGATAGCAACCACACTAATGGCTGCCATGAGCTCTACAGGAACAGCGCTGTTCTTTTCAATGATTAAAGCCAGTGGCGCATTGGAGTTGGCAAGCTCGGACAGTGGTAATGTTAAAATAGCGACAATGGAGACTGCGACGTAGAGCAGTGTTGATGTTATCAGTGCAATGGCAATTCCCAGCGGTAGGTTTCGCCGTGGATTTTTTACCTCCTCTGCCATGTTAACCATATCCTCAAAGCCAATAAAGGCAAAAAATGCGAGGAAAGCTCCGCTGATAACGGGGGCTAGAGTTTGGTCAGGAGTAGGTAAAAATTCTCGCCAGGGAATGTCCCTGCCATGGAGTTCGTCGCCACCTACAAACAAGACCAACAATAACCCCGCAATTTCTAATAACGTGGTGATGACGGCTATAGTGACTGACTGCTTTACCCCCCATGCTGCCAGTATCGTTAGTGTTGTTATCAGTAAAATGATGATAGCCCAGGGGGGCAGTTCCGAAAAAAAAGCAAAATAGCCAGTGAATCCTCGGGCAATAGTAGCGGCGGAGACAATACCTCCGAGGGATATAGCATAGCCTGCTAGCGCTGATAGGTGTCTGGAGTTTAAACCCTCCATAATATAGACCGCTTCGCCAGCGCTACAGGGAAAGTGACGTGACATTTGTGCGTAGGAGTAGGCGCTGAAGCTGACGACTAATGCTGAAAGCAAGAATGCCGAGGGCGTTGCCATGCCACTTTCATTGACCACTTCTCCCAGCAAAACATAGATACCTGCACCGAGAATAGTGCCGATACCATAAAAGCATATTTCAACCAGAGTCAGAGATCTGAGAAGTTGAGGCTGGTCTGTTTTGTGTCTCGGAGAATTTTCTTTCATTAGTGAAGAGTATATAGAGCCTCATTATTTTAGACAGCTATGTTCTGGTGCGGTGTGTCAGATGGACAGGGTTACCTGAAAAATTATCTGTCCGTGTATAAGCTCTTGTTAGCATTGATGAAATAAGCTTAATGTGGAGTTTCTAACTTATGCCTATAATGGGGCAGCTCACAAGGAATTACAGAACCCGTGTTATGACGAAACAACAATTACGATCAGAGTTATTCCGTATTATTTTTGGCACCGACACACCGGCGGGGCAGCGTTTTGATCTGGTTTTGATCTACGCTATTTTGATCAGTATTTTTGCTGTCATACTCGATACGGTGGATGCCCTAAGCGCTAGATTTGCCGTTGGTTTTCTTTTTATTGAATGGTTGTTTACGGGGTTGTTTACTCTGGAATATATTCTGCGTATTTATTGTTCGCCGAATAGACGTAAATACTTATTTAGCTTTTATGGCATCGTGGACCTAATTTCGATTGTGCCATCGTATTTGGGGTTAATTGTTGTCGGCGCTCAATATTTATTGATTGTTCGATTAGTCCGTGTACTTCGAATTTTCCGGGTTTTAAAGCTGGTTCGATATTTGTCTGAGGCGGATGTGCTTGTTCGTGCTCTCTATCAGTCCAGACGAAAAATACTCGTGTTTTTTCTTGTCGTGGTGATATTGAGTACGTTATTTGGTTGTTTGATGTATGTGGTGGAAGGACCGAGTCATGGTTTCAGTAGTATCCCTAAAAGTATTTACTGGACCATTGTGACAATTACTACCGTAGGGTATGGCGATATCACGCCACATACGGTGCTGGGGCAAGTGATCTCTACTTTGGCCATGCTGACCGGGTACTCCATTATTGCCATTCCTACTGGCATTATTACTGCAGAATTGGCGAATGAAATGAAGCGGGATAAGTCCATCTATCCCTGTTCCAACTGTGTAAAAGCAGGACATGATATGGATGCTGTGTTTTGTAAATGGTGTGGTGCCAGTTTGGGTAACATGCATGGACAAACGCCTGTTCTGGAAGAGGCGAGCCTAGTAGGGACATCCTCCTCAAAAAAGCCGGAGCAATAAATTATGTTTGAATGGTTGTCCCTGATGATCGATGTTCTTTCTCAGGGGTGGCGATTTCTCAGCCAGTTTTGGTTTCCCTTCTATATCGTTATGGAGGTCTTGGCCGTACTGCTGGCCATAGAATCCATTTTTAAATCACGAACGTCCCAAGGTGCTATTGCTTGGGCCCTTGGCCTTGTTTTTCTTCCTCCCTTGGTTGTTCCTGTTTACTTATTGTTCGGGCAGCGAAAATTTTATGGTTATATAGATGCGCGAAGAAAGGGTGATCTGGAAATCCAGCGCATTGCTAAAAATTTGTTGGCAGAACAGTCTGAGCACTTCAGTCCTGAAGAAGATAGTTCTCAGGGTGCTCAACTTTTGGAGAAGTTGGCTCTGATGCCTTACACCCGGGGTAATAGGGTAGGGCTGCTCATAAATGGGGAGCAAACGTTTAACCATATTTTTGAGGAAATAGAGCGGGCGGATGATTATATTTTACTGCAATTTTATATTCTCCGAGACGATAGGCTAGGCCGAAAACTTCAGTCAAAATTAATTGAAAAAGCACGCCAAGGAGTGAGGATCTATTTTCTCTATGATGGGATTGGCAGCTTTAGTTTGTCCCGTCGTTATATAAAGACTTTTCGGCAAGCAGGCGTTGTTATTGAGTCTTTTAGAACCTGGCGTTGGGGTAAGCGGCGCCGGTTTCAAATTAATTTTCGCAATCACCGAAAAATTGTCGTGGTGGATGGCCTTACAGCATTTATTGGTGGTGCCAATATCGGAGATGAGTACCTGAATGGTGATCGACGATTAAGCCCCTGGCGTGACACCCACATAGAGTTGCAAGGCCCTTCTGTGCAGGGCGCTCAACTTTCATTTCTCGAGGACTGGTATTGGGTGACAGGAAGTGTGCCTGATTTAAACTGGAGACCAGAAGGAGTAAGTAGTGATCAGCGTGTGTTAGTAGTACCCACTGGCCCTGCCGACAGATTAGAGTCCTGTCAGTTGATGTTTCTTCATGCCATTAATAGTGCAACAGAGCGCCTTTGGATTGTCAGCCCTTATTTTGTCCCTGATGACGCCATTTTAAAGGCGCTAAAGTTGGCCTCGTTGAGGGGTGTTGATGTGCGTCTGATGTTACCGGGAAAAACCGATAGCCGTATTGTCCAGCTTTCTTCCTATGCGGTGCTCTTGGATCTCAGAAATACTGACATCAAGGCATACCAGTACCAGAATGGCTTTATGCATCAGAAGGTGGTGTTAGTGGATAATGATAGAGCCTATGTGGGCACAGCTAATTTTGATAACCGCTCATTTCATCTAAATTTTGAAGTGACGGTGATGGTCAGGGGGCGACAATTTGCTTTGGAAGTTGAGTCAATGCTCAATGACGACTTTGAACATTGTTCCCCATTATTGAACGAAGAGCTGTCCCAGCGTGGTTTGTTGTTTAAATTTCTGGCAAAGCTATCTCAATTATTTTCCCCTATTCAATAGCTGCGATGTTGGTAGCGAAGCACGAGGTAGAACTGTAATAATGTAGGACAGTCAGTTTCTACTGTTAGAACACCATTTTGGCGTTCATTGTTAGTACATAGTAGAAATAATAAATAACAGGAAAAATTTATGACCCTCACCGCAAAACTGTTGGGAGATTGTTCTCCGTATATTTATAACCTTGTTTACGATATTGATGTACGTTTACTGTTCATCGAATGTCTAAATAACCCTTCAGACTCAGAGCCATCATTACGTATCGTTTTTCCCGATATTATTTCGTATGACGAGATCAACCAGAACGATGCTCTGGATGATGAGCTAATGGATGATCTAGTGAGTATGGATTGGTCCGGTGAAAATAAAGTTGACATTATTACCTGTAAAAAGGAAATAACCCTTGAGCTGACAGGTGAGCCCTTCGCAGAAAAGATTGTTTAATAAACCGCAGGTGAATCGGTGATTTAAAGCCTAGCTCAGTAATGAGCCGGGCTATTTTGTGCTGTGCCGTTTAAAATATATAAATAGGATCGGTTGGTATTATAAAAGAGGGCATTAAAGATGAGTCATATATTTGTTCTTTCCATGTTCTCTGGTCGAGCAGCTTCGCACGAATCCATCTTTTAATGATTTAATATCGTATTAAAAATTAAAACAGTTTTTTAGTTGTTGTTTTTTTAACGTGTATTTCGTGCAAAAAAAGCCCGCTTAAACACGGGCCTTATGATAAGTTCAATTAGTTAGAAGTTCAGTTAGCTAGATGTTCGCTCAGGTAAGAATTTACCCAGGAAATGCGTCATATTATTCCTGTATTTAATGATCTCAAGTTCTGTCATGCTCGAAATTTTGTATCACGTAATCTGGGTGATATCGATTGTGAGCATGGCATCAAAGCCGAACAAGATTCTTTCTTGTTTTTATACGGGCACGACTTGATATTTGCCATCCACTTCAACTAATTGAAGTGAGCATTCTAAATCTTCAAAATCTGGTACTTGGCCGGGGAGACCAGGTACAATATTTTTTCCTTTTGCACGCAGCTCCAAGGCTGCTTTGCGTTGTTCCATGTCTGTAGAGAAGGGTACATAAATCTTTTTGGCCGCCTCTCTATTTATCTTGCGTATACGTGCTCGTTGTTTTTCGAGGTCTTCTCTGCCTGCGGCAGATCCTCTAGGCATTAATAAGTTTGTGTATGGTTGGTCTTTTATTTTAGCTTTCTTCATCTTTGTGCTCAGTATCTGGTTTTTTTAAAATAAATTTGATGGAGCTCAGTGCAGAACTGAACCATTTCACCCAGTTATTTTGAATAACAAACTTAGAAAAATCAATACTTGGAATAAGTGTGGCTAGTTCTGAATATAGGTTATCACTTCACTGAATAATGATGTACTTGTGTACAGGGATGATATCACAGAACTTGAAACTTAACTTGAGATAACCGATAGCCGTTAAATGTTTAAAATTCATATGGTTAGAGCTAAAATAGTCAGAATCAACCCGGTTATAATACATAGCCAAGCTTGGGAATAAGTCGATGATTTCAACGCTACGTTAGGCTCCGGCCTTTCAGTGGTTAAAGGGACGGGGCCTGCAAATACACTGACTTTTTAGGTTGAGGACTTGGTAATGACGTCTTCGCCAGTTTGGTCGCGAATCGTTTCGTGTTGTTCTTGTTGAGCCAGTTCAGATTCTAGGCTTTGCTCGCCACCTATCCACTTGTCCATCAACTTAGCGGCAACCAAATCGCCTGTTACATTAATCGCGGTGCGACTCATGTCCAGAATACGATCTACACCCATAATGAGGGCAATACCTGCTGGTGGGACGCCAATAGTGGTGAGAGTGATGGATAAAATAACGATACCAACTCCCGGTGTTGCCGGCGAGCCAATGGATGCCCCAACGGCCATAACCACGACCAGCATCATACCGCTAAAGCCGATGTCAATATTAAAGACTTGTGCCAAAAAAACAGCTGCAACCGCCTGATAGAGCGCAGTGCCATTCATATTGATGGTAGCGCCGAGAGGTATCACAAACTGTGATATGGACGGCCGTACTTGTAACTTTTCTTCAGCTGTTTTAATGGATAGAGGCATTACGGCGGCCGAGCTGGAGGTAGAGAAGGCGAGCAGTACGACTTCACGCACCGCTTTAATAAAGCCCATCGGTGTTTCAGGGGTCAACAGGCTTACCAATGCCAGATACAGGGCAAACAGCAGCGCAAGTCCTATTAATACAGTTGCTACATAAACGGCTACGCCAAGTAATGCTTCGATGCCGGTCTGGCTGGTAAGCCTTGCCATTAATCCAAAAACAGCTATTGGTGCTAAGCGCATGGCCCACTGCACTACCGTCATACAAACCTGTTGTAATGAACCCAGTAGGTCCAGCATCGGTTTTGATTGCTCGGCGGCCATTGATATCAGTGCAATGCCAACAATGACGGCAAAGATCACGACTTGCAGCATTTCGCCTTTTACCATTGAATCCAGAGGGTTGCCGGGTAGCAGGCGCAGTAGGTGGTCGGGAACGCTGGCTAGAGACGGGGCTTGCATGGTGCCAACAGTATTTCCATCAACTGCAGCCTGCATCGTTAACAGGTCGGGTCTCAGAAAATCCCCCGGGTTGATAAGATTTGCAACACCTAAACCTATCATCGCGGCAATTGCCGTTGTGACGATGAAATATCCGGCTACGACCAATCCTAGACGACGTAACTGTTCAAGGCTTTCACTGGCTGCAAGGCCGCGAATAATAGATGCGAAGACCAGGGGGATGACGATCATTTGAATTGTGGCCAGAAATAACTGACCGGGAAAGGCTAACCAACTGCCAATCAACGTGCCGGTAGCCGGAGCTACCCAGCCAACGGAAGGGCCTATCATCATACCTACGAGCATGCCCGCAAACATGGCAACCAGCACTTTTAGCCAAAGTCGTCCTTCCACTAAATGCAGTAATGTATCGCTTAAGTGTTTGAGTGAGCGAGGATGTAGAACACCTAGTGTTGATGTCAGTAGAGTGTTGTTGCTCATTCTTTCATCCTCCCCCATTTTTCCTTCGCACCAATAGATTGGAGCTGTCGATAAAACTATTGATTGGGTTCATCGCTACCGTCGTACAACCGTAAGCGAAATTCGAATCCTGGTAGTCTTTTCATTTGAAGGCGAATGCCATAAGCCTCGCCATTATCGTTGTTCAGTATTTCTGGCTGTTTTTCCAGCTTGACGGGTTTGTTGGATTTTTTATCAATGACGTCAACAGTGCCATATTTTTTCAAATTATCTGTAGGGATATCAACATCGATACTCATGATATCGTCAACTTGTTTGACCTGGATCACCTCGGTGCCCAGTGTTGCGCCACTACTACCAGTTTTTGCTTCAAGCCAATCAGTGTTGATTTCGTCGTTGGCGTATAAGGCTATGGGTGTACAAAGCAGTATAAAAACACTGGCTCGCAAACTATTTTTTATAATATTCATGTTGATTCCTTGGTTGGCCCCGTCATTGTTGAATCCCCGCTCACGACAGTGATAGGGATGGGTTGTGTCGCCGAGCCTGTGTAGAGGCTGACATGTGGGAATGGGATTTCAATGCCTTCTCGGTCAAATGCCGTTTTAATGTTTTCATACATGCTGTTCTTCAGCTTTAAAAAGTTTTCTCGTTGTGCCCACACAGAAAATTGGATATCAATGGAAGAATTGCCAAAACCGCTAAAAATAAATAAGGGTGCCGGTTCTTCAAGGCATAACGGATTTTTACTGGCGATATCTAATAACAGGGTTTTTACTCGTTCAATATCTTCTTTATAGGCGACACCAATTTTCAGATCAGCTCGACGGATAGGGAATTTTGTGAGTGTTGTGACTTCGGTTTTAATCATCGTTTCGTTGGGTATACGTACAAATAAATTATCATACGTACGTAACTTGACGGACAAAAGATCAATTGAAATGACTTCTCCCGTTGTTTCGCCGACACGAATGATATCGGAGATGGAAAAAGGCCGTTCAATCATCAGAAATAAGCCACTAATTAAATTAGAGGCAGAGGTTTGCGAGGCAAAACCGATGGCGACGGTTAAAATGCCCGCAGCTCCAAGCAATACGGTGACATCAAAGCCTAATTGTTTGAGTGCCGAAAGAGTGAATAAACCAAAAATGCCATAAAATACCGACCTTTTTAGAAATTGTTGTCCATGCTCTGTCATTCGTTTGTGGAGAAACTTTACCAATGTGGCACTGGCGATACGTCCGGCCAGATAACCAAATACCAGTAACAGTAATGCGTGTCCAATTGGCAGCAAACGAGTCGTTTCCAGGAATTCAATGGTGTGTTTGATATCTTCCACAAATTTTTCCTTTAGTTAATGGTATGTCGTCATCCTTTAAGGGGTGAAATAGATAAAGCTAGGAGAACAAACTGCCCAGGCTGCGAATCAGGGTATGCCTTGCGCTGGCTATTCGAGGTCCTGCGACCAAAGTGGCGCGGCGTACTTCAGGTGGTGCTTGTTTTTCCAGCACCAGTTCCACCCTTTCATCATCTTCCTCACGGGTAACATTGACAGCCTCGGTCCAAAGGCCTTTGTCGGTGTGTTGATAAAGGCTCAGTAGGGGTACCGGTACATTCAGGCGCTCAATCAATAGTGTTTCTTTTTGTTTGTTGTGTATAAACACGGGTGTAACAGCTCGATGCGGGCGTTGCTCGAGTAGCTCCAATTGCAAGCGAGCCTCGGTGTATTTGGCATAACACATTTCTCCTTCTCGGGTAGATGGCCCGAACCAGGAGTCTGATGGCCGCCAAAAAGGAACATCAAGCAGACACAATTTTCCCGGTAATGTCAGCGCTTTAAACCATAGTGGTGTGCTGACATAAATCCGCGTTTTCTCACCACCCAACAGTCGCAAGGGGACATTGGGTCGGGCAACGACGGAGCGGTCAGCTAATGCAGGCATTACTCGAATACTTTCCATCGTGGCTGTTTGCAAATGCCGAGCTAGCAGTTCTTCCTCCAGCGGCTCGTGATGAGAAGATTCCCCATAGAGAATCAGGTCCTTGATTTCGGTCTCAGTGTCAATATTCCAAGTATTCCACTCACTAGGCAGACGCTGAATGACCAGTTTCCGTTCTCCTATGGACCAATAACGTCTTTGTTGCTCCGCAAATGAAAAATCCCCCCACCAAGGCTTACTATCGGGCATGTTAATGGTCTCTATTGCAAGGTGCTGTGATGAAATCATTGGTCAATCGTCGATGGGCCAAACTTATAGCTGTAAAGGAATTAGCTCTTATGGACTATAGTAAACCAAAAAAAGTCACACGGAATAAATGATCTGCCTGAAAGTGCTGTATCTTTACCTGGTTGCATTGGTCTCCGTCACAAACAATGTGACTTTGATGGCAGCAATGCAGTCAAACATAAACGGTTAAATAGAAAAGAACCACTAAACGTAAAAGAGGTTTGCTATGGAAGAAACTAAACAGGCCTTCGATTGGCAGGGGACACTGGTTGAAACTTATCAGGAGTTCACCCGTCAGGCGATTGATTATCTACCGCAGTTGCTAGGCGCGTTGGTTTTACTTCTTGCGGGTTGGGTCATCGCTTGGTTGTTGCGCCTGTTAGCGCGTAAATTGATTCGTGGGCTCGATGTACTGTTATTACGTACTGCTCAAAAACGGGGGTTGCAGCAATCGACAACCCGTTCCTATGCGCGGTTGGGTGGAGATATTGTATTCTGGAGCGTCTTGCTGTTTTTTATAGCGGCCAGCGCCAATATGTTGGATTGGAAGATCTTTGCTGGTGTGACTAACGGACTATTAACCTATCTCCCCAGTGTGCTCACAGGTTTGCTGATTATTCTGGCCGGTTTTGCTTTGAGTGGCGTCGCACGCTCGGCAGTGGCAAGCACCGCTGAATCCACGGGGATTGCTCAGGCTGACCTTCTGGCGCGTATTGCTCAGGTGACGGTGGTATTAACGGCCATGGTGATCGGTGTTGAGCAGTTGGGTATTAATGTCGCTTTTCTTACCACCACACTGATTGTTGTTGCAGGTGTATTACTTGGCGGCGCAGCACTGGCTTTTGGGCTCGGTGCTAAGCATTTTGTTGCCAATGTGATCGGTGTGCAGACAGCACGTAAGCATTATCAATTGGGTCAGTTGATCAAGGTTGGTGGGATAGAAGGGTATTTGTTAGAAATTACACCCACCCTGGTGATATTGGATACGCAGCAGGGTAGGGCCGCAGTCCCGGCAAAGCTATTTCATGAGCAAATTAGTGAGATCATTGCCGAGACCCCAGAGGGTGGCAGTTCAATGATAGGTAACTTCTTCAGAAAAAAAGGAGGACCTGATGAATCCGCGTGAATTGGATGTAGTCTTGACCTTTGTCCAGCAGCATCCTGAGGCTGCTGCGCGTGAGTTAGAGTTACAAACGCAGGAAACGACGGCCGAGCTGATTGAAGCTTTGCCGTTGCATCAAGGTCGTCAGTTGGTTGCCCATATGTTGCCACCCTATGCTGCAAGGCTATGTGCATATTTGTCTCTGGATACAGCGGCTGGGTTACTTGCGGAGTTTAGTGCTAATCAGGCCGCTGCTATTTTGAGAGGCATGCCCAAACCCAAACGAGACGATTTACTCAAGGTGTTGCCAGAAAAAACGACGATATTATGTCGTTTATTACTCAGTTATTCTGACGATTCCGTGGGTGCCTGGATGAGCGCCGATATTGTTATGTTGCCGTCGAACTGTTCGGTAACTGAAGCCTTGCAACGGTTCACTAGTACGAGCAGTTCCACTATGGGTGATGCACTACCTGTGGTCGATAATGACCGTTATTTGGTTGGGCTGGTTTGCCTAAGGGATTTATTACGCGCAAAAGGAGAGTCATCGATTTCTCATCTGCGTCAGGATGCACCTTCTACCTTATCAAGCAGAACGAGCTTGGCGGCAGCAGCCCATCATGACGGGTGGCAGCAACATGATATTTTGCCAGTACTTAACCGTAATAAACAGTTGGTGGGTTTGTTACGCCATGTTGATTTGCGTCGTAGTCTGGAGCAGTTCGGTGAAATATCCCGAGTGATACCTCAGGATGATTTTCTGGGCAGTATGGGTGAAGCCTATCTGGGTACACTGACGGCTCTGCTAGGTTTGGTCAACAAGCAGTCAGAGCCTAGCTCAATGTTGAGGGAACGCTAATGACAAATGAAGCAACCACATCTGAAGCAAAGGTACTCGAAGCGACAGAGACTGCAGTATCAAGATCAACAGAAATTTTGACGCAGGCGTTTTTCCGTGATTTTCCACGCGATGCTGCACGTAAATTAGAGTCCCTGATGCCAGAGGATGCGGCGCATATTCTGGCGTCACAGCCCCCAATGCTACGTCAGCGTGTCTGGGTTAACATCACTCCACCGGCAGCTAGTCAAATATTACCACTGACACCGGATGCTGTGGCCCTAGAGCTGTTGACCGCACTGGACGCTGGCCCCTGTGCCAGCCTGATCAGTCGCCTTGATGATAGCTCGCGTGATCGTTATCTAGCCTTAATGAGTGAAGCCCAAGCCCATGAGCTGCGCGAATTACTGGATTATCCCGCCAATTGTGCTGGCCATATGATGGATACTGGCGTGCTTACCTTTAGCATGGAAATTACGGTTGCAGAAGCCATGGCGCAGTTAACACAGCATCCCGCCACGATGCGGCGGCGAATTTATACCCTGAACAGTAATTTGCGTTTACATGGGCAGGTTGATTTGGTGGACATGGTCGCGGCGCAATCAACACAAACACTGGCAGAGCTCAGCACGTCAATTAGCGTATTTGTGGCGGCTTTGGACCCTAAAGAAGATGTTGCCGAAAAGCTCCAAAAAAATGCCATTGATATTCTTCCTGTTGTCGATATACACCATCGTTTATTGGGCATTATTCGCGGTGCCGACGCGATTGAAGTATTAAAAGAAAACATTGCCGCAGATTTACAAACTATGGTGGGTGCCAGCGCCGACGAAAGGGCATTGTCGAGTAGCTTTTTTGCTGTTCGTAAGCGCCAGCCCTGGTTGCAAATCAACCTGTTAACGGGATTTTTGGCGGCTTCGGTTGTTGGCTTGTTTGAGAACACCATTGCACAATTTACTGCGTTGGCAGTATTGATGCCAGTTGCTGCGGGACAGTCAGGTAATACCGGTGCCCAGGCGCTCGCTGTCACTATGCGGGGGTTGACCCTGCGAGAAATCACTATCCGCCACTGGTTTAGAGTGATGATGAAAGAGGCCGGGGCGGGTTTTATTAATGGTGTGGCCATTGCGCTGACCTGTGGTGCGGGCGTTTATTTGTGGAGTCGCAGTGTAGGGCTTGCCCTGGTACTAGCGATGGCAATGATTATTTCCATGACCATTGCTGGCATAGCGGGGGCATTGGTTCCTATTTGTTTAAAAAAGCTGGGGCAAGACCCGGCTCAGTCGTCCTCGATTATTCTGACAACCGTCACGGACGTTGCAGGCTTTATGTCTTTTTTGGGTATCGCCACGGTATTGTCCGGTATGTTGTCATGAGGGTCGTTATGCGTGCCCTCAGGCTGTGTACAAGGGGATTTTCGGTAATGTTGTTGTTGCTACTGCAAATGCCGCTAACCGCAGTAGCGGATGAACTTAGGTCGCCTGAGGTGACACTGAAAAATGTGGCGCTCGCGTCAATGAATTTTAATGTTGCTAATATTATTATTGATCTGGATGTCCATAATCCCAATCACACCAGTATTGTTGTCGAGGCGATTCGTTATCGGCTGTCGTTAAATCAAATCGATGTTAAGCAGGGTGTTATTCAGCAAGAGGAACACTTTCTGGCAGACACTGAACGTGCAGTTAGAGTCCCGGTGGCGTTGGCTTATGATAATCATCTACCGGGCATTCTCGCAGCACTCTCCAGTCCGGCATCACCGTCCTATGAAATCAGCGGGACGGTCAAAGTTAGGGGCAATACTGCCCTGTTCCCTTTTCATCATAAGGGCCAGTTGATTTCACCTCCCGCAAAAAATTAGGTTAATACATGCAACTAGCAAGTGTCACTGTGGTTCTGAAAATGGGAGTGATAGGGCTATATGCCCTGCGACTTTTTGCGTGTGACTTTTTGAATTTCACTCCAGTCTATTATCGCAATGAGAGGATTTGCTATGACCGATGAAGAAGAGCAATTACGCCGTCAGCTCCTAAAGGGGGAGGCAGTGCCGGAGCTACCCTCGGTGGATAAAATGATTACGGCAACGGTTCGGCAAGCCAATGTACAAACGGCTGGACGGGATTTATTAGTATTAGGGATTTCTTCGTTCTTTGCCTGCCTGTTAATGCTGTGTGCGCCGATGATGGCCGCCTCGGTGGCTAGAAAGAAAAGACGTACCGCCAGTAACATTGATACCCCTAGTCAAAATGAATACAGATAAAACAACGGCTACTGCTTGAATGACAACCTTACCCTGGAGGTACAGATCGTGGAAAAAGTGAATATTTGGAGTGAAACAGTACTTACTATAATGACGACGCTTTGGGGTAAGCTCGCTGGTTTTGTGCCTAATTTACTCGCTGCTATTTTACTGTTGGTTATTGGTTACTTCATCTCTCGAATGGTAGGTTTTATTTTGGCTCGAGGGCTGAACAAGGCAGGATTTAACACGCTCAGTGAAAAAGTAGGTGTTGCTGCGACCATGGCACGTGCCAACATCACTCTCAGCGCTGCTGATATTGTGGGCAAACTCGGATTTTGGATCATTATGCTGACCTTTTTGGTGACAGCCACCGAAACATTGGGCTTACCGAGGGTCTCGGAAACGATCGATGAGTTTGTCTTGTATCTGCCAAAAGTTATTGCCGCTGCATTAATTCTTATTATCGGCTTGTTCGTTGCCCACTTTGTTCGTGATCTGATTCGCAGTGGCGCTGAAGGTATCGGTGTCGAGTACGCAAAGCCACTGTCTTCGGCCGTCTATGGCATTTTGTTTGTCATGATTATCTCTCTTGCGGTTGGTCAGCTAGAGATTGATACGGGTTTGTTAAATAACGTTATCGCTATTTTTATGGCAACCATTGGCATTGCTGCTGCACTGTCACTTGGTTTTGGTTCGCGAGAGCTGTCATCTAAGATATTAGCGGGGGTCTACGCGCGCGATTTATATCGTGCCGGAGACCGTATAAAGTTGGAGGATATTGTGGACGGCACCTTGGTGAGTGTTGGTACGGTCAAAGCTCAAATAGAACAAGACGACGGAACCCTTGTTTCCGTTGCCAACACGATTCTTATTGATACCAAAGTCAGCGTAACGCGTTGAGTTGTATTCAAGCAGTTTACTTGCTGTAGCCACTCAAGGAGGCGGCATTAATCTATTGATACGGGGCGCACAGTGAACCGGAATAGACAAGGCGCTGACGCTGACGATGCTGTGTTAGTGGCCCAAGCTATTGAAGAACTGCCATATGTGACGAGGGCCTATGAAATATTGGTGCGACGTCACTATCGACTGATTTATCGTACCTGCCTGCATATATTAAAAGACCCCAGTGAAACTGAAGATGCTACTCAACTGATTTTGCTTAAGGTGTTCAATGGTTTGCCTCGGTTCCACGCTCGATCGACGTTCAAAACCTGGTTAGTGAAAATAGTGACTAATACTTGTTTTACTCGTTTTCAACAGCTTAAGCAGAGACGGCAGCGTTATAGGAGACTGGAAGAGAGCAGTTTGGAGCAGCTTAATACTGAAAGTGGTGACTCACCTGAGTCCTTATGGCTGGATAATTTTGAAACAATGGTCTGTTGTTTAAATGAGCAAGAGAAAAAAATTGTTAGTTTGCGGTTTGTCAGTGAATTGTCTCTGCCTGAAATAGCCGTCGTTATGGAGATGAAACTAAGTGCAACAAAAATGCGTTTTTATCGAGCATTGAAAAAACTGAAAAAACAGCTTTAACCAACATGTGGGCGATTAATAAATAAGCAGATATGCTAGATAAACTTGCTTGTCCGGAATTTCTACTGAACTAAAAATTAGTTCGATGAATGAGGCCTAGAATTTACACTGTACTTTTGAATATATTTTCAAAAACTTCCATTGCCAGTAATGCGACTAGCCCACCCATTAGCAGTGCGATTACAGCAACAAAAAGTCCGGCTACTATCATAATGCCATCTCGTTCCAAAAGACCTAGAGCCAGTAATAACAGTGAAATTGCCGGTAGGATATTACTAAAAGGTAACGGCATAGCGATTATGACAGCGAGTATAACAACAACCAGTCCAAGGGACATGACAGCCGGGGGGGATGTGAATAGCAACCACCTTGGTTTTACGAGTCGTTCTATGCGTTCAATCCAAGGTATCGCTTGGTCGCCAATAACTTTCAGTCGGTCAATACTGATTTCTCGCCCAGAGATTATTCTTGGAAACAGTGGGGAGCGAAAGCCAAGGAGCATTTGCAGTGCAGGCACAGTCATGACAATCCCCGTCAATATCGAAATGCCGGGTATTAAACTTAGCGCGCCAAAGAGCACGAATAAACCGCCAAATGAGCGACGACGCAAGCGATATAAAATCAGTCCTATCCGTACATTATTACCGGTTAATTCAGTCAGGTTTCGCTTTAGTAAGATCGACATTTTTTCGTTAACAAGAGATTCTTTGTTTTCCGTATGGCTAGTCATATTTTCCACTATAAAATATTGATAGAAACACATTACCCAATGTTCCAAGACATATCGCAGTCGACCTATGACGTATGGCTTGCTTGGTCTGCAACTTATCGCAGATATAGAGCCAAAGTACCCCAATAACGGCAAACCCCGCCAATAGTACAAAGCTATAGACCAATATTTCAGTGATCAACAGATAAATGGGTAAATGGTTTTTGGATATTTTACCTAGTGATTGTCAGTTGTCGCCGTGTCTTTTTTGCCCGGAGTATCGCGGTATACCCAGTTGCGCAAGACCAATGGCGCAAACACCGCGGTTAGCAAACTCATTAATACTATGGCGATATAAGCCTGCTGCTCAATAGCACCGGAATTGAGTGCGAATAAAGCCACCACCATAGCGATTTCACCACGCGGTGCCATGCCGACTCCCACTGTTATGGAATCTATACGGCTCATGCCCATTAGCCGTGCGGGTAAACCACAGCCGATCAACTTGCTGGCAATGGCCACCACCGTCAATGCAAGTAAAAATACTAGCATGCCTGAGGTAAAAGCTGAGAGATCGACCAAGATGCCGAGGGAGACGAAGAAAATTGCGCCAAAGACAATTCGTAAGTACTCGGCACCTTCATGAAAATTACGGCTGTGTTTAAGATGCACTCCCTCTAGGCTGACACCGGCAACAAAGGCCCCGACAATGGCAGACAGGCCGATCACTTCGGCGGCAATGGCATAAGCGAAAGCCAACATCATGGCTAGAATAAATACGGCCTCAGTATAGTGTTGGGCGAAGACGGTGCCATCGAGTTTGGTGACCCAATGACGGACATAACGTTGGCTTAAATAAACACCTATCACTAAAAATACGATGGCTTTTACTAACATAAATCCAATGTCAGGTAATGATAAGTCGCCTGAGCTTGCCTTTAGACTGATAGACAGTGCCAGTAATGCCAATACATCATCAATCACCGCCGCGCCAATAATGGCTTTTGCGGCTGTACTGTCCAGTTTGCCCAGCTCTCGTAATGTGTCAGCGGTAATCGCGATACTGGTTGCGGACAGTGCGACACCAATCAGTGACGCTCGCCCAGGCTCGAAATCAAATAGCAATGCCAAACCAAAGCCACAAACCCAGGGTACCAATACGCCAAAGAAACCAATGACCGCATAGCGTAGTTGTAGGAGATCTTTGACGTTAAATTCGAGGCCGATAGTAAACAGCAAAATAGCTGCGCCTAAATGACCGAGACTGGAGACAAAGTCGGTATAGGTGATCAAGCCTATGGCACTGGGGCCAATTAATATACCAGCGAGAATTTGTCCCACTACCGCAGGTTGTCGTAGTAACGATGCCAGTAAATAACCACTGAGTGCCACAAATAGCAGCACGCTCATTTGAAATTCTACGGAATGGAGTACATGCGTCATCATTACATCCCTCAAATAAACAAGAATTAAGTGGTGGCGTTAATGCCTTTCAATAATCGGCCAAGAATATCCGAACCGGTGATAACCCGGGGTTTGCTTGTCCACAATAAAACAATATCATGCTCAATCGCATCATCGCACAGCAGGTCTCGGTTCCTTTTCAAGTGTCCAATGACATCACCTAAAGGCATTAGTGGATCGGTGATTACGCTGGGACGATGGCAAAAATCATAGGCTGAAAACTCAGTCGATTGATTAAATAAGGCGGCTCGCAAAAACCCGTCGGCATCCAAGACCAACAGCGGTTGTTGTTGGTCGTTGACGAGCACAATCCATTTGTGCCCGGACCTTTGCACTTGCTGTAGAAAAGGATCATCTGCAGATGCCTCGAAGTCTGGCAGTGCAGGCAGGTCTAAACGGGTCGGCAGGACAATGATACTGGCTGGGTCAACTTCTTCACCCTCCTGGCCGACAGGAATATCATCAATTTGCAGGAAGTTGAGGGCACCAATACCCTCGATGGCATCAACTTCTGTCTCTTCAGCTTCGATGTGTTTCTTAATCACCTGGCGCAGGTCCCGTTCACGCATATAGATAATACCCTCTTTGCCCAGCCACAGATCCAGTATTAAAGCGCAGGGTTTTGCCACAGGAAATAATAAAAATTGATAGAAGCGCAATGCTGGCGCTAACAAGGAGGCGGTTTTAAGTGCATGACGGGAAAAATAGGCCTGTGGCGTAATCTCGCCGAAAACGGTAATAAAAACAGCTGAGAATGCAAAGGCACTGACTCCCGCCAACACGGAGTCAGATAATAAGGTTAATAAAACATTAATACCGACATTGCCCCACAAAATGGTAGTGAGTAAAAAGTTCGAGTCCTGACGCATCTTCAGCACTTTTGCCGCGGCTTTATCGTGGTCACTGGCTTTAACTTCGAGTTGCAGGCGATTCAGGCTGAAAAATGCCAAGTTTAAACCGGAGAACATTGCAGATTGGGATAAGCAAAATACAATACCCAGCCAGACCCAGAAATCCTGGGGTAATGTGTCAAACCACAGCGACATGCCGGTATTCTCCTTGTACTTGGAATAGGGTATTTAAAATTAAAACGACTTAAATAAGTGTATGGTCATCGAAGACAGGGTTGGGGGAATTTTCTGCCGTGGCTTGAAAGACTTCAACGGATGCAGCTGCCTCTTTAATATCCTCAAAACGGGCAATATGAAACAGGGCGTCCCCTTCATTTACCAGAGGAATGTTTGTCCTGCCGATCACTAGGCCACTATATTGTGCAGTGACGGGATATTCCGTTGGGTCAAACAGGTTAGAGGGATCTGATATCACGCCTAATAAATCGCCCTTGTTCACCCTTGAGCCAAGTGCAGCAACAGATCTCAATAGACCGCTCTCCGGTGCCCGTTCCCAACTGCTTGAGCGCGCAACAAATGGTTCATGGCGCTTACTTTGACTTTTTGTTGGTGCCAGCATAGCGAGCTTACGCATAACGGATAAAATACCGCGTACGCCAGCGCGAATGGATAGCTCATCAAAACGCAATGCTTCACCCGCTTCATAAAGCAACACTTTCACGCCATACTCGGCCGCCGATTGACGCAGTGATCCATCGCGCAAGTTTGCGTTGAGTAACACGGGGACTGAAAAAGCGTCAGCGAGCTCTTTGGTCTCAGGATCATCTAAGTTGGCGCGAATTTGTGGCAAATTGGAGCGATGTATCGCGCCGGTATGAAGGTCGATGCCATAGTCACATTGCTGTACCACTTCTTGTAAAAATATATGGGCCAGCCTTGCGGCTAGAGATCCTCGTTTCGATCCTGGGAAAGATCGATTCAGGTCTCGTCTATCCGGCAGGTAACGAGAGTGTTGGATAATGCCAAATATATTCACCACAGGAATGACAATCAGCGTACCGCGTAAACGCTTGAGTGCGCTGGTTGTGAGCAAGCGTCGCGTAATTTCAACGCCATTGAGTTCATCGCCATGAATAGCGGCACTGATAAACAACGTTGGGCCGCTGGTTTTCCCGCAAATAATTTGCAGCGGAATATTGACATCAATATGGGTATAGAGCTTGCCAATGGGCAGCTCAATCACGCGCCGCTCACCCGGTTGTATTGTGATTCCATTAATGGTGACGGGTTTATTTTTATTCGTCATAGGAATAATGGTTATCCTTTGCCACGAGTGCGGGTTTTATTAGGTTGCGCATTTTTTTCTATAAAGTCGATAATCATCCCAGCTACGTCCTTGTGAGTCGCGTCTTCAATACCCTTTAGGCCGGGAGAAGAATTCACTTCCATCACCAAAGGACCTCGGCTAGAACGCAATAAATCCACGCCACAGACATTAAGTCCCATGATAGTGGCGGCCTTAACGGCTGTTGCGCGTTCGGCCGGAGTCAGTTTGACCAGTTGCGCAGAGCCTCCTCGATGCAGATTGGAGCGAAACTCGCCCTCGGGTGCTGTTCTTTGCATGGCGGCAATGACCTTGCCTCCCACGACTAAACAGCGAATATCACTACCGCCAGCTTCTTTAATAAACTCCTGGATAAGGATATTACTTTTCACTCCCATAAAGGCTTCGATAACACTTTCTGCCGCTTTTTTGGTCTCGGCCAGTACTACGCCAATACCTTGAGTACCTTCTAACAATTTAATAACCAGGGGTGCTCCACCGACTTCACGAATTAAGCCGTCCACATCATCGGGTGAATTGGCGAAAGCGGTCACAGGAATGCCAACCCCTTTACGCGATAACAATTGGATGGAGCGCAACTTGTCCCTAGAGCGGGAAATGGCGACAGATTCGTTGACGCAATAGGTCCCCATCATTTCAAATTGACGTACCACAGCGGTGCCGTAAAATGATACTGAAGCACCAATGCGAGGGATGACCGCATCAAAGTCACCGGAATTAAATTCTTCATTTTTGAAATGCATGGATGGGTTTTCGGTGCCCATATCCATAAAGCAGCGAAGATGATCAATGACACGAACATCGTGACCGCGTTCTTTGGCCGCAGTGACTAAGCGGCTCGTAGAATACAGTTTGGGGTTCCTTGATAAAATAGCAATCTTCATGGGTTCTCCTGAGTTATTGGGATCGTGTCTTATGTAGTTTATTGGACTATTGGAAGTTCCAGAAAGTCACATTGAGGGCCGGCCTAAGAGATAAGATGCCGCTGGGTTGACACAATACACGTCGTTCAATGCGGTGCGCCCCAGTAACATACGAAATTTCATGGTGTCACGATTGGTCAGTGTTATCTCGATCATTCGGCTTGTACAGCCGATAATAATCGTTGTTTCTATGACAAACCGACGCTCTGCATGACCACCGGAATCGGTAATTATACGTTCTTCCAGTATTGCCGCATCACAGATAGTTTCGGTTTCGGTGTCATGTTGATTGGGGTGGATGCCAAACCTGACCCGGTGCTCGTCACCCTCATGATAAGGTTCTACAAAGTAGGCATGCAAAGCAGAAGTTCGTGCCCCAGTATCCACTTTTGCTTTGATCAGTGAAATACCTAAATCGGGTAAGCTGACCCACTCACGCCAACCCAGGGGGGTCAATACGGGTAGTGGTGTTGATGAGTGTGTTACATCGTTGTGCATGTTATTTGGCCTTTGAAAAGCAAGATCTGCTGATAAACGTAAGTGTTTCATGAAGAACGGTAAACGCAAACAGGTTTGTGACTTCGTGTCTCTATCAGATGTTGGCTTTCCTACCCTGTGAAGCAATAGATGTTATTCAGATAGAACTCTTTAATATCAATATTTTGATGCTTTGGTCTTAAACGACTAGCTCGAAAAATCAACGGATATGTTCTACAGGGTGCTTGAATCCAGTTTGAATTAAACAATGAGATGTTCACGACTTTGCGCCATTACTTGAGCGTACTATGACTAACATAGAGGATGTATGTCGAAAGTGGCTTTTAGTAATCTCGCTTCCATTTGATTTGTGCTCCCTCTATGCCAGAGGCTCCTCCCGTTGAGCTTTCTAGGTTCACATTCGGCGTCAACTCAATTTCAAGATTGCCTTTCCATGGCTGTGATGGGTTGGGTGTGCGTTCCAATTCGAAATAGACTTTTTCATTAAGGTATTTGCCAACTCCTACGTTAACACCGTTATCGCCTGCGTCAGTTTTTTCTGCCTCAACAGACAAGGTGTCCACGCCTAAAATATCTCTAGTTTTACCGATGGGGTCAAAAAACCCACTACCGCCGCGGCGTAGGGTCTGCACTGTATTGGCGAGCTGTATGGCTTCAAATGGCGTGATTTTTTGCAAAGATTTTCCAAAAATAATAAAAGCGAGTATTTCATCCTCTGGCATGATTGGAATGGCTGATAGCGATAAATCGATATTGTCATTGGTGCCAATAAGTTCTGCCCTGATCAGTCGGCCCTTTTTTTGGTAAACCCCGGGAATGGAGAGTGCGATCGTATTATTTGTGAAGGTGACTTGACCTTTTTCCAGTTTGAATTTTTTACCAAACACTTCAAAGACTCCGCGTACTGTTTCGAATTCCCCTTCATAGTGTGGGTTTTGCAGGTCGCCTTTGATCAGGATTTCACCTTGCAGCTCAGCATCAAGTCCATGACCCCGTAGGTAGGCTTGTCGGCTGACGGTTACCAGTAAGTCCAATGTTATTGAGGGTAATGCTATTGCTATTGCAGTTAATCCACTCTTGTTTGACGGTGGTTTATCTTCCCCCCTTTGCTCTCCGTAAACCTCTTCAACATCAATATGTGGCGTTCCATTTGTTAACGTGGAATCGAGAAGGGTGGTAAAAGGCGATACCTCCATTTTTCCGGAGGCGAGAAGCTCTTTGAAATTACCTGTCAAATTAATTTTTCCTGTTGCCTCACCTTCGATATTTGGTTGCCGTAAAATATTGGCACTGCTCGTTTGTAAGCCCAAGGTTATTCGGCCCAAACCGTCATCGAAGGGAAGTTGAACTTCACCGTCAATTGCATAGCTACCATCACTTCCATCGGTTGCCTGGCATGTGTCAATACGGAGCGTGGTTTGTTGAGTGATAACGCTACAGTTAATATCATTCACTGTTGTTCCAGTAATGGTGTTTTCGTAGCTTGCCTTGTCGGTTTTCAGGGAACCCTCTATCTTTGGATGTCGAAGAGTGCCGCTCAGCGTAAAGTCAGTGTATATACCGCCGCGGAGGCGATGCAAATCGGGGTCCAATAAAAAAGAGAGAGTTTGTAGGTCGAATGCACCATTAATCGTTGCCTGTAAGGGAATATTGCCTGGGTCCGATGAGACGTTATTGTGCAAAAAATAGTGAGCATAAAATGCTGTAGGGACTTTCAGTAGCAGTTCACCGGGAGTATTACTGTCTCGCTTGAATGTAGAGGCAATATTGAGGGAGTTTTCCACCGTGTTCATGTTGAGTTCCCAGCTAAACGTAATAGGCTTTTCTTCGCCTTGATCATCAATACCAGGTAGCACTGTTTTATAGGAAAGCACACCATCGATCAGTGGCTTTTCCAAAGCACCACGGACATGCACATTAGCGTTGAAATGGCCCGGTTGTATTTGCCAGCCGAGAGTGGAAATCAAGGTGGAGGGAAGCTGTTTGGCTTCTATGTTGGCTGTGATTTGCTGTGCCTGATAGCTACCTGAAGCCGTTAAAATTTCCTCATCAAAGGCATGTAATCTCAACTGTTCTAGCTGTATGTTACTTTCCTGGTAACTACCGGTTGCCTCGGTGTTGAAAGGAATATCCTGATAATGACCATTGATAGAAACTACTCCTTTGAGGGCAGGTTTAGCTAATGTGCCTTTAAGGCTTAACTGAGCGTTGACGGTAGCCGTTAATGTGTCGGGAAGTGACACACCTGCTAACTCCAGTAAAGTTAACTGAATAGCGTTAGCGTCAATGTTTAGAGTCCCTTTCAATGAGTCGGTGTGAAACTCGCCACGAACCTGGGCTTCACCATCCAAAGCACGCAACGTCAGTTTTTCTAACTGTAACGTGCTGTCCTGATAACTACCGATTGCCTCGGTGTTGAAAGGAATATCCTGATAATGGCCATGGATGGAAGCCACTCCTTTGAGGGCAGGTTTAGCTAATGTGCCCTCAAAGTTTAGCTGAGTGTCGACGGTGGCCTTCAATGTGTCGGGAAGTGAAATGCCCGCTAATTCCAGTAAAGTTAATGGAATAGCGTTAGCGTCAATGCTCAAATTTCCTTGCATTGAGTCGGTTTGAACCTGGCCATTTACCTGGGCTTTACCCTCCATTGCGGTTAGAAATGCATTTTTTATAATGACGGTATTCATCGTTTTGTTTAAGTCACCAGACAGCGCAAAGGGTTGCTGTTTATATTGACCGTTGGCAGAGAACTGCAACTTACCTTGAGGGTTTTTTATTGAGCCGTGAAGTGTTGCTTGTACCGTGGTGATAGTGGCCTGTAGTTCTTTTGGAATAGAGATATTGAGAAGTTTCAGTAGATCCACATCAACATGTTTGGCCGACAGTTCAAGCGTTGAGGTGTCTCCGTTTATATCGAGGCGTCCAACCGCTGTGATTTCTGCTTCGTCCCAAGAGGCGTTCAGTCGGTCGAAGGTAAGCTCATCCTTGTTTGCTGAGCCTATGAAGTCAACGGTGATAGGTATGTTGTTATAGCGGACATGACTGGTGATCTGTCCCCGAATTATCGGGTGGGTCATCGCTCCTTGAATCAGTATTTGAGCGGTTAAGTCTCCGCTGTATTGTGACGTTACCCAGGGATTAACCAGATCAAGAGGAAATTGATTTAAATCCAGATCAATATTGAGTTGCCCATCAACCAAGCTACCACTTGCAGTATGTTTTGTATCGTCAATGGCAAGATCGACCTTATCCAGGTAAAGGTCGCGCGTATTTTTTGTCAATGTAAACTGAGAGCTTAGGCTAACGTTCCGCTTTGCTAGGGGGAAATCAAAAGTTGCGATGTTAACGCTGAAGCGGTGCTCGTCCATCGTGATTAGGCTGTCGAAACTGGCCGCTATTTCCTGTTCTTTAGGTAACTGTAATAGTTGGCCGAAAAAACCACCGGCATCCTCCTGCAGTGACCCTTCAATGGTTACACTGTTCCAGTTGTTAGATCGGCTTCGAACTGTCAGTTTTGCCGGGGTTTCATTAAGCGCTTTGACTTCAATATTTAGTAATAAGGGCGTGTCTTGTTGCCATTTTGCGTCAGCGTTAATGGCGTAGTTATATGATTGTTTGTTTGACTCGTTGGGAATTAATCCGTGCAGGCTTAATGTGCCGATAGTCAGTGTTTTAAATTGGATAGCTTTGAGTGGAATACTGGCTAATGGGAATGATCTTTTGTGAGGAGAGTTGTCTTGTTGATCGCTGGTTTTATGCTCGTCTAATGGGCTGTAAAACGAAACGTTATTGGCACTTAGCGTTTCTATGACAAGGGCTTGATTAAGCAATGCGCTGGGTTGCCAGTGAAATTTGACATGGCGACTATCAATCCATATCTGACCATCGCGTTCAATAACCAACTTTTCTACTTGCCATTGTTCAATGCCGGGAATGGTCAGACCATCAATGGTAATGTGGATGTTACTGGAGGTATTGACTCTATTAACCAGAGTCTGCGTTAACTCTAACCGGACAGTCTCTGACGTTAGTAGCAGGGTGCTGAAGAGTAGTATCACAGCGACACTAAGACCCAGTACAAGTCCTGCAAACGTTACAACGCCTTGCAGTATTGTGAGGAGTCGAGTTTGGCTTAAAAAACGGCGTAGCATCAGAAAGCCTGCCCAATGCTGATATACAGTTGAAAATCGTCGTCTACTTCATCACGCTTATTGAGGGGCACACCGATATCAAAACGAATGGGTGCGAAACTGGTGTAGTAACGGAGGCCAAATCCAGCGCCCCAGCGTAAGTCCTGGCCTAGTTCAGGCCAGGCATCTTTGTAGGCGTAACCGCCATCCAGAAACACAACCCCCCCCCAATGGCTTCCCCAGCGAAGGCGAGTTTCCAGCGAAACTTCACTGAATGATAAGCCGCCGTCAGGGTCGTTATCAGTCAACGGCCCTAAGCTTTGAAAGGGATAGCCTCTCACCGAACCGCCGCCGCCGACATAATAACGGACTGTAGCGGGTACCTGGTCGTGTTCAATACCGCTGATGGCACCCAGTGCGCCACGAATGGCGAAGGTGGGTTGCCATGCCAAATCCTCAAAGGATAGATAGGCGCTGGCGGCCAGGGTCGATTTAATAAACTGTGTGTTGGTATCGTAGGTATCCCAATATGGTCGTACTTGGCCCGAGGCCACCCAGCCATGGCGTGGGTCTAAAGGGTCGTTGCGCTTATCATATTCCAGCGTGAGGGGCACAGAAAACAGGGCAAAAGTATCGGTTTGGAGGTCTTCCTTGACCTCGGAAAACTCCAATTCTGTACCGAGTGTGCCACGCAAATGACGATCCAATGACCGTGAAATTTCTATACCTACGGTGGCTAGTTTTGATTCGAAAGCGTCAGTATCCTCGTGTTCTAGATCTGTATAAAACGTGATGGATTGCTGGTTGCGACGAAAATGTGGGACTGTCAGGCTTGAGGACACTCTTTGTAGGTTCTGTGCTAGATAGGCGTCGACAGACATCTTTTGCGCGCGACCCTTGATATTGCGATGTTCCCAGCCAGCAGTTAGACCAAAACCTTCATCGGATCGAAAGCCTGCCCCGGTACTTACTGTACGGTGAAGCCGCTCGACGACATCGATTGAGATTGGCACATTGCCATCAGTAGGTTCGCCTATGTGGAAATCAGCGCGTGCTAGTAAGTTGCTTTGCATTAAACTCAGGTGGGCGGTATCAATGCGGTTACGTTTAAAGCAATCACCTTGTTTAATGGGTAGACGCTCTCGAAGATAGTCTTCATCCAGTGATTGCAGTCCTGTGAATGCAATATCACCAAGCGTAACGGCTTGGCTATCTTCAACACGCAGAATAACTTGGGCCGAATGAGTTTTATGGAAAACGATCACGCGGTAGTCGATGTCTATACGGTAGAGGCAAAAGTGCAGGGCAATATAATCAGCAAGCGCTTTTTTGGCGTTATGCACGGCTTGTGAACGAAGTGGGTCGCCTTCCTGGAGACCAAAATCATTGGTGGCTGGCAGGGTGATGGCTGCGGGGAGTTCTAAAACAAGCGGTTCGATATGATAGAGGGGGCCAGGGTTAATCGAGTAAATAATCCGATCACTTTGTAGGTTTGATCTGATCTCCCCAGCATAGTAACCCTCTGCACGTAGCCGCTCATTCAGTAGCTGACTTTCGTAACGGGCAATTTTACTGCGCTTTGAATACTGCTGTAATCGGCGGTTATTTTGCCGCTGTTGGACAAGCTCTCCCTCAAGCAAGGTGGATAATGTTTTGTGGGTTGAGGTTTTATTGCCCGTTAGCTCGATAGTAAAGTCGGCCTTGTTACCCCAAAACGGCGACTTTGGTAGGTCTAGCGCATTGCACGCAAAGCTAAGAAGCCAGCTAGCCAGTATAAAGCATAAAAACTTGAAGCTCATAAGGTATGGGTGCTGTGGGGTAGGGTTATATTGATCTTATCCCATAGGTTAACTGGAAACCCCACCGTGGTCATAGTGTTAATGTTGGAAAAAAGGTCAGGGGTGTCACCCTTAACAATCTACCGAGATGTCTACCTAGCTAAAAGTTTGATAAAAGGATCATAGTTTTTTAGCGGTTGTAGCGCTGGGTCGGTTGCTAGCTCTTCTCTATAAGCCTCGCTACGCTGCAATGTTTCGGCCAGATAATTGACGGCTTCTTCAAACTGATGCATTGCGGTATAAGCGCAAGCTAATTGGTAAAAGGCATGAGCATTATCGGGGTCAATAACCAATGCCTGATTACAGAGATTGACGGCCCATTGAGGTTCTTCCAACTCTAATGCCGCATCAGCCTTGTAGGTCAGTGCCTCAATATACTCGGGCTGTAATTTAAGGATTTGGTCATAAATAATAATCTTGTTGTGTGGACTGGTATCCTGTCCTGCACGTAACCACAGTGAGTGTATTTCTTGAGTGAGCGCAATTTCTTCGCGGTTTTCCTCGATCAATTCCGTTTTGTGGTTGAGCTGACTTTCTATACTGTGTAATCGCTTCTCATAGACTTCGATCAGCTTGGCAATCTCTTGGTCAGCGACGGAGTGGATTCGTTCTTTGATGTCGCGTATCGATGTCCAGCCGACCAATACCAGCACTGAGCTGGCCGCAGCGATTAAATAGAAAAAGTAGGTGATGGTGTCGGTAGCATACTGCACACCGCGGTCAATGGAGTTTATCTCTCGATCAACGACTTGCTGAATCAATTCATGCTTTTGGTTGGCCATGTCGGAGCGTAATTGTTTAAGTTCTTCGAGAACATAAAGTTCAACAAATGGAGACTCGGCAATGCGTTTGCCAAACGGGGGCTTGTTATCTGCGGTCTCACTGGCGATGCTGGTAATACTCAGCAACAAACAGATTGAGATAACAATAAATTTTAGGCTGCGCATATTGTTCTACCGTGGTCATGGACTTCAACAAGACAATGATGAAGGCTCTGGACAGCCAATTCATAATCGCGCTCATGGACAATAAATTGCATATCCACCTGACGCATCGACTGATGCATGGCCTGTACATTGATGCCCTGTTCAGACAGTGCTGTGACAGCTTTTGCAAGAATACCTGGGACCTGCATATCACTACCAATAGCAGACACGATAGCAGATTTCCGTTGATTGATTTCCGCGTCGGGGTAAATGCTTTCGAGTTCTTTACACAGACGTTTCATGGTTTTCAAATTGGCCGAAAGATAGTGCGCAATGGTATTGGCATTAATGTCTTTAGTGATAATTTTAACCTTAAATCGACGCAACATTGTCAGGATTTGTTGTTCATATAAATCAATTTGTCCCACCATGTCCTGGTCAAACAATTCTAATACATAAATGCCTTTGCTACCGGCAATGATTTCCACACAGGGCGAATCACTGATGTAGTCTTGAGTAATGATGGTGCCTTCGTGATCTGGCTCAAAGGTGTTTTTTATTCGGAGTGGGATCGAATTTTGCCGCAAGCCCTTAGCGGCCTTTGGATGAATTGCTTCCATGCCTAGACTAGCCAGCTGATCGGCGACATCGTAATTGGTGCGTCCAATGGGAATGGCATTATGCTCGCCAACCAGGCGGGGATCAGCACTACTCAAATGAAATTCCTTGTGGATAATGGCTTCGGCTGCTTGGGTTAGTACCGCAATCCGACTAAAAGTCATCTCACTATAACCGCGATTAAAACTTGCCATAAGACCGCTTTCGGTATGCGCATAACCGGTCACGATAGGGAGTTGTGTCGACAAATCAACGGATTTAAACGCTTGTACGATACGCTCATCTAATGAGAGACCACTGTTTTCCTTCCAGCCGCTAAGATCGACAAAACAGGCATTGATGCCGTCGCGCTTCAATAATGCTGCGGTACCCCAGGCGCTATGTACTTCACCGATACTCGCCAACATTTCTCTTACAGAGTCGAGGTGTTTGGCCAGTGAGAAATGACCGTGTTGGCAAAGTCGTTGTAAATCGGTCAAACAGGTTTGAGCAGCGTTGAGGCGCTCATCGATAAAATTATTGGCACTCTCTAGCTCCTCGCTATCAATGAACAGTTTTTCGTTAATTGCGTGTAGCTTCTCTTTAAGTAATTGCATGGCATCAAGCCAGCTTTCATCATTGTTTTCACCACCAGCAAAAAGACCATAGATTCCTGGCCGCCCAGATTTTTTGTGTTCTAGGATGTCGTTAGTCACACCGCCGTAAGCTGATACCACAAATATACGCTGGTAAAGTGTTTTCGAATTAGATGGTTTGAAGATGATATTATCGCGCACGGCACTATAGTCAGTCATTGAGGTGCCGCCAATTTTTTCGACGCTATGTTGTTTCATTGTTGTAAAATTCATTGCTTACCTTTTTCTTTTAAGCACGGGTTCTGTTGGGCATAGCTGGGGGGATAGTTTTTTTGCAGGAACAATTCTTTCAGGAAGAATTTCTATTGTGCACAGTTAATGCAAAGCCGGGTGATCGGCACAGCTTGCAACCGTGCGAAGGGAATGTCATTACCACATTTTTGACAATATCCAGCCTCATCACTTTCCAACCAGGGAAGATTCTGCTTTAGTCGTGCCAATTCCTTTTTCTCATTTACGGTGATTTGTGCGTTTACGGCAGAGATCATCATAGCATTTGCGTTGGATGAATCTGCGTTGGTATTTTTGCCACTGTCTGCCGGAGTTAGCAGTGTTTCCAGTGTTTCAATCCGTTTTTCAATTTGCAATTTAAGCGTATCGTGTTGACTGTTATTCATGAGTATTCCCTGTTATAACAGGTCGTATCTGTCGTCGCGTACAAATAAATTCAGGTCGTGGTGGCTGCTGGCAGAATGGTTGGCCAACTTGGTTGCTAATTGCGTTATAAACAAAAAATGCGTTAGAGCGGGGGAAGGGCGTAATGTTGCCATTGGAGCCATGTAGGGTATTACAATCAAAAATAATTACGCTGCCGGGCTTACCTGTCGCTGTGGTAATACCGCCTTCGGTTACTAGCTGACGTAGCTGGTCATCATTGGGTACGCCGAATTCCTGTTTTTTAAGGGACGATTTAAAGTGTTCGTCTGGGGTATCGCCTTCGCACACCACATATTTTTGGTGTGAGCCGGGAGTAAGCATCAGCGGGCCGTTGTTATTATGATTTTCGGTGAGTGTGATTGACATACTCAGTGCGCGCATCGCGGGCATACCATCTTCTACATGCCAGGTTTCAAAATCGGAATGCCAGAAAAACTCCTTGCCACGAAAGCCGGGTTTATAGTTGAGTCGCGACTGGTGAATATAAACATGGTCATCGAGTAAGAACTGAGCCAATCCTGCCAACCGAATATCGGCGGATAGCTTTTTAAATACGGTGCTTACTTCGTGAATTCTAAATATCGACCGAACCTCACCGCTGCCAGGTTCGGTAATGGTTTCGTCCGAGGCTTTAATAGCATTATCGTGACGCAATCGGTCCAGTTCTTGACGAAAGCCTATGATTTCCTGTTCGGTAAATACATTGTCTAAAACAACAAATCCTTGTTCTTTATACTGCTCTACAAGATGCTCATCGATGGGGGCGTCTAAATGGTTTGGTGCATAAACGACAGGATCTTTGCGTTCAACAAGCCGGGCTTTAAGCGCACCTCTCGAGGGGTAACGATCATGTTGCGCAAGGGGCTGGTTTGTTGCGGCAAGATTCATGTCACTTCCTTATGACGCGACAGCTTCTGCTTCAAGTTCATAGGCTCCCTCGGTATTATGGATTTCTTTGCCGTTTAAGGGCGGGTTGAAGACGCAGGCCATTTTCATTTCTTTAAAGGCCCGTAAAATATGTTTGTCATGTTTGTCCAAGTTATACAGTGTGCCCGGACTGATGGGATGTTTTTTGCCATCCTCTATTGTTTCGACTTCCCCCTCACCGCTAATACAGTACACAGATTCCAAGTGATTCTGGTAATGCATCTGGAAGTCGGCACCTTCGTAAATAGTGGTGATATGGAAGGAAAAGCCCATATTGTCGTCTTTTAATAACAATCGCGTGCTTTCCCAATTACCATCGGGAGAGACAATACGACGTTCGGTTTGTTCGGCTTGTTCTAAATGTCTAACAATCACTGATCTCATCCTTTTGAGCTAAATTTTTAATTTCAAATAACATGGTCTCAATGCCACTCAGTGTGGCCACTTCCCCGCCAGCGATGACAGGTTGATCGCCTGCCTTTAAAAGCTGTCGATGGGCTTGATTCATAACTCTTAGATACGCCTTGCCGCTAATGCAATGCAATAGCAGTTTTCGGCCATCGGGCACCAAGGGTAGTAACTGCCTTTCGCCCGGCCAAATGCGCATTTGTTCGCTACCTACTTTCATTTGTCGGATCAATCAAACGCCCACGGCTTGCTTTTCATCGAAGTAATAGATCTCTTCGGGGATTGATTCTTCATTAGCGCAAACCTCTTTGATCGCCTGCTCAACAATATCAATACCTTTTTTCAGGTTTTCATCACTGATAATCAAGGGGCATAGGAATTTGACCACATGATCGTCTGCGCCACTGGTTTCAATAATCAAGCCATTTTTAAACGCTTTTTGTGTAATCGCTCCGGCCAGCTCACCGCTAACGCAGTTAATACCTTGAAACATACCGCGGCCGCGGGTGGTAAAATTACCTTCACCATACTGAGCAACAATGGCGTCGAGTCGCTTAGTGATATACCTGCCTTTATGTTTAACGGCTTTGGAAAAACTATCGTCTGACCAATATTGATCAATGGCGGCTTTTGCTGTGACAAAAGCGAAATTGTTACCGCGAAAAGTCCCGTTATGTTCGCCTGGTTTCCATTGATCCAATTCCGGTTTCATCAGTACCACAGCGAAAGGTAGACCATAGCCACCTAGGGATTTGGACAGAGTAATAATATCTGGCTCAATACCGGCTTCTTCAAAACTGAAAAAATCACCAGTACGACCACAGCCTGCCTGAATATCATCAACGATAAGCAGAATGCCGTGCTTTCTACAGACGGTCTGTAAATTCCTTAACCACTCCGCGCTGGCTACATTAATACCGCCTTCACCCTGCACTGTTTCAACAATCACTGCTGCAGGTGAATTGATACCACTACTTGAGTCAGACAGCACTTTGTCCAGGTAAACAGTTGTATCAATATCATCGCCCAGATAACCATCAAAGGGGATGCGATGTGTACCGTTCAGACTTACCCCTGCGGCATCACGGTGATGGGAGTTACCCGTCGCTGCCAGCGCGCCAAGACTGACGCCATGGAAGCCATTGGTGAAGGTGACAATATTTTGCTGGCCAGTCACATTACGGGCAATTTTCATGGCAGCTTCGACAGCATTGGTTCCGGTTGGCCCGGTAAATTGAACCATGTATTCCATATTGCGCGGCTTGAGTATTTTCTCATTAAACGCTTCAAGAAATTCACCTTTAGCTTTGGTGTGCAGGTCTAGGCCGTGAGTGATGCCATCATCATGGATGTACTGAAGCAGTTTCTCTTTAAACAGTGGGTTGTTATGCCCATAGTTCAAGGTGCCAGCGCCGGCCAGAAAGTCTAGGTACTGAGTGCCATCTTCATCGTAGAGGAACTCACCCTGTGCCTTATTGAATATGCGGGGAAAGGACCGAGCATAACTTTGTACTTCTGATTCAATTTCTTCAAATATTTTCATCGTTTATCTCTTGTGAGCTGTATTCAGTTATATGAGTGGCTTTCACCTTGGACTTAAAGGCCCAATTCTCATCAGATATTCTGTGTTATGTTCGTTGTTGAAGTGTTTTTGTTTATCAAACATAACGGTTCGTTTGACCATGCCTCCGCGCGCTCTGGCTAGGCTTTCAAACAATGCCCATGAAGCTGCGTTGTCGGCAGTTATGGTTGTTTCCAGCCAAGTGATTTCGGCATTGTTAGGGCGGTCAATAATTTTTTGAAGCATTTGTGTGGCCAGCCCGTATCCCCGGGCATGTTCGGCGACGGCCACCTGCCATATAAATAATGTATTGGGTTTGTCCGGAATCAAATATCCGCTCACAAAACCCACCAGATCTTCCTCCTTTTTTGCCGCAACAGAGGTCTCAGCAAAATGATGGCATTGCAAGAGGTTGCAATAGGTCGAATTTCTGTCAAGAGGAGGGCAGGCCTTTATCAATTTGTAAACGGACAAGCCATCCTCTGAGGACGGTGCATGGAATGTGAATTTCTGTGTCATTTTAACGTCATTCATCCGTAAATATTGTTTATATAACTAACTAATATTCTGTAAAAATTGTAATTTTTTATAGTGTATAACCCTATTATTACTAATAAACCGCCATAATTAGGCGGTTTTAAAGTAATTTCCTTTTAAATTGTTTAGATTTGTAAGTATAGTACACTAATCATTAATATTGATCCACCTTGTCAGCCGAAGCTGGCAAGATACTGCCGTAAGATTTTCTCGGTTGTTCTTGCCTGTTGGCGATATAATCTCAAGCGAATACACTGCTGAGTTGGTTATTAGGAGAGTTATCTGAATAGCATTGAAGAAGTACTGGTTGCCTTGCGTCGTGTTATTCGAGCAACGGACTTACATTCTAGGCATCTGGTAAAAACCACAGGCTTAACCGCTCCTCAGATTTTGTTGTTGCAGACCATTCGCAATAAGGGAGAGGTCACTATCGGCGAGTTGGCAAGCGAAATCAGCTTAAGTCAGGCGACGGTTACGACCATATTAGATCGTCTGGAAAAACGAGACTTAGTGTTTCGAGTACGATCTAAGGAAGATAAGCGTAAGGTGCATGCTTATTTGACTGATCAGGCGATTGAAACGTTAAAAGAGGCTCCAATCCCACTTCAGGATCATTTTGCCCGAGAGTTCTCGGGTTTGAAGATGTGGGAGCAAACGATGATTATCGCATCGCTGCAGCGTATCGCCCATATGATGGATGCCCAAGACATTGATGCCTCTCCGGTATTAGATGTGGGGCTACTGGATCGGCAGCATATGGCTGTGGATCAACCGTTTTCTTCTCAGCATGCGGCATCTTTTCAAGATATAAACAATGAAAAACCAGAAGTCACATGATTGTCCATTCTGTTTTGGAAAAATATTTCACTAGAACGGGGTTTTACCGCACCTCTCTAGGCGGATAGTTTCAGAGTGGATCAAACATGTGTATCCAACACATAGCAGCTTGTATGCCTCTAGCACCATAGTGATAGTGGAGGATCAGTGACTGTGCATTTCAGAATATTCGTCCTGGAAACAATTCCCACCAAGCGTCTACTGTCTTCGACGACTGGAACGGCATCCAGATTTTTCTCTACCAGTAAGGTTGCAATGCGTCGAACATCTGTCACTGGGTCGGCACAGTAGATACGGCTATTGGGAGTGACAAAGCATTCTGCAACAGAGCTGGACGGGGTGCTGAGCAGAGCATCTTCGCTGAGTAAAAATTCGTAAAATTGCCTTCTCGATAGAAGCCCCACTAGTTGCTGACGGTCGTCGACGATGGGGAAGACTTGAAAGGCGCAAGAACGAAACTGTTCGATTGTCTGCGCTAGAAGCCAGTTAGAGGCAATACACTGGGCGGGCTGCGTCATTTTTGATACGCGTGATAGACAGCCTCTCGACTGCCTCGTTGTGCAAGCATATCGCCATACTGTTTGGCGTGCTTGCTTGAAACCATATAATCCGCAGTCTCACCACGTTGGAGGGAGCCACCTGATTGATTCTCAATATTAGAGGGGTCAGCTACCGTTCGTACTGAACGTATGGCTGATGTTTTTTCGACGCGACGGAGTGTCTCTAATGTACCGTCAAATATTCTTCCTGTGCTGTCGAATACATAGAACATAGTTTCTCTATGTCAGAGTGTTTACATTAAACTGCCTCTCAATCATACATATTGTTGAGGGGGAAGTGTGTCTAGATCAACCTTATGACGAGGTTTCAATACGCTAATAGTTATTTGTCTGAAGTCCACCTCAGGGCGAGATTCCGTTCTCAAGTAATTTGTCATAGCTAAGCTAGAAACGAAGTGGTTGCCCGAACAAATTCTTGTCTGGGTCAAACGCCTTTACCCGTTGGATTTGTGCCAAATCGGTCGTGTTATTCTCTGGGAGATTACAACAATGGTTGAGTTGCAGGGCTTGATAAGGTTTCACTCCGCTAGTCTGACGCCAGTGACGGCAACGCCAGAACGTGGGTCGACAGCAGGGCCTTCAGGGACGAAATTCGCATTCGTTGGCTGATTCCAAGAGAGGAAATAACCATCCTTTGATGCCTGGAGGTCAAGGGTGTCAGCGATGGCGGGTATCGCTCCCAATCGGCTCAAGTAGGCGGCAATGTTGGTGTATGCATAGATAAAGTTTTTGTTGAGGCGATACAGTGAGTGATAAATCGCGTCGAATCGTGACAGGTGTGGGTAGGCATGTATATCGGCAAGGGTCAATGTTTCACCGGCAATGAAAGGGCCTGTGTGCGCTAAATGCGAGTCAAGCTTGCTCAACGCTGTGAAGACTTTGTTAAAGTTCACGTCGTAGTCAGCTTGGTCGCTAGCAAAACCAGCACGGTAGATGGGACTGATAAGATCATCGTTCAGGGACCGAATGATCTCATCGATGTCGGTGCACTGTGATTTTGGGTACAGCGTATGGTGATCAGCAATCTCGACTGCAACTGAATCAAACATCTGAATGATTTCAGCGGACTCATTGTTGACGATGGTTTGCGTCTTCGTGTCGAATAGTACGGGGATGGATGCTTGACCAGTGTAATCAGGCGATGCCAGTGTGTAGATACCGGGAAGATGATCGATCTGAGCAACCGGGCAGGGACTATTCCCGTCACCTGTATAGATCTCAGATAGGTTCCAGCTCTTCTCTGTTTGCACTGAGCCGGCAATCGTCAAGCCAATGTGTCGGTCCAGTCCGGTAAGCTTTCGTGCAAGCTCGGTGCGGTGTGCAAACGGGCAGAGTTTTGAGGTGAACAACCAGTAACGCCCCGATTCAAACGGATACTTTGTGCTTCCCAGTGTATTGTGAAACGAAGTGGTCGTGACGTGGCAAAGTTCATTCGTACTCATGGTCAACTCCAAATTGGGTAGTTTTTCATCTGGTGAGCCCTGTCGATTGATGCATGCCATAGACCTCACCCTTTTAGTCGTATCTGCTAACCACTGTAGTTTGATAAATCGTAGTGTTGAGATGTATTTGTCTTTTGTTCGAAGGGATCGTATCAGTTCACTAAAACCAATAATAGAGCGTAAATCAACTGGAAGTTTCCAGCGAAAATAATAGGTATTTGTTCTTTTTAGTAGCAGAATCTAAATGTCATTTTTAGAATGCCAAATGAAGTAGTCAAGCTACCTGAGAATGCAGAAAATATAATGAGTAAAAGGTAGTAGTTGCTAACCTTTTTAAAATTTTGGTGCCCAGGAGAGGACTGTACACTATTTAAATATAACCTATTGATTCAACGACTTATTTTTTCAGTAAAAGTAATACTAATGGGTGCGCTAATGGGTTGTAAAGCCCAAGTTTACGACACCATTCTATCCAGTGGACTTAGTGTGCCTGTGTAATGTTGATCTAGCACACCAGTGTGGCCCAGAAATTCTTGTAAAGTTTGGGGCTCTGTGTCAGCCTCCAGTGAGAGTTCTACATTCTGTACGGTAAAATCGTTGCGGTTAGGGCCATGGCCATCGGCTTGCAGGCCTTCCCGTTCGTCATTATCCTCCTGCTGCGAATCCTATTTACAAAGGGTTGCCGGTGTCTTTAGGCGGTATTTGTGTGCGGGCAAGCGAGTCTTCTGTAGCAGGGACATCTTTTTCTTCCAGTTGCTTCAATCGCCGTTCGAGAAGGTCAAGCTGGGATTGATAACGGCGCTGTATTTGTAGTGTCTTTTTTTAACTCAATTAGTTTTTGCCGCAGGGCCTGACTGTTTTCTTCTGCTCTCGCGGGCAAGGAAACGGTAAGAGCACCAATGAACACAGTCATTGGCACAATTCGATAAAGGTGGCCAAACATAATGAATTTCCTAAGTCAATTTTTCGCAAATACACCACAGCGCCCACGAGTAGCTTGAGACTATTACTGGCGACTGTGACAGATAAAATGTGGGAGAAAATGACTGCAGGGGTGGCGCTCGCGCTTTTCAGAACCAGGAAATGGCTGGTTTTGCAGTGGGCCAAATAATAAAAGTGATGAGCGGCAGTAGGCCGAATAATAGAGGCGGCAGCGGTGGTGTCGATAACAGGGCCCCGGGCTGCTTGGAAAGTTGGCAGTCTGATGGCCTACTTCAGAGCCTGAATCGCCCCAATCATGCTGTGAGACATGTGCAGAGGCTCCGAGTGCGCCAATGTCAGGCAAGCACTATCAGTTGCTTAACTAACGGGCTTGTACTCTGTCTTGTTAGGTTTATCACCTTGAACCGACTGTGCTTTCTGTAATGCGTGTTGTGCAGATAAGCTCTACCAGGTTTCGATACCCTTACATCGTGCTTTTTGGTAGAACTGCTTATCGGTTAACGTTAGCCCGCATTTGGGCTAACCTTGGACAAGAAGGATTATAGAGACACAAAAACCCATTGACTATCGGTTTTTTTGCCTCTACCATTCACCACGAATTGATAGTGCAATAGAGCCGTATCGACCGATGGTAACAAAATCCATGCAACTGGGTGACCTTGAAAAATTGGTGCTTAATTATCTGTGGCGCGAGCACGTAGCGGATGCCAAACAGGTACATAGCTATTTTGAGCCACGCCGTGGTGGCACCTTAAACACCATTCAATCCACGTTGGACCGCCTGTATAAAAAGGGCCTGTTGACACGTGCAAAAAGTGGCCATGCGTTTAATTATGCACCAGCCGTGGAACGCAAAGCATTGTTGGGCTCTCTCATTCAAACCATCACAGAAGAGCTGTCCAAAAATGATGCCGACGCAGTGCTGGAAGCCTTCGTGGATATTTCCGTCAATCTTGACGAGGGAAGTTTGCAGCGCCTAGAGCATTTAATCGCCAGCAAAAAGGCGGAGCGCAAGGAAACCCAAAAACAATGAGTGCCAATATAAGCTTGGTGATGCATAGTTTATTTGTTGTTGCAGTCGCGACTCTGGGCTTTAGTCTTGCCTGTGCGTGCATTGCCAGTGCATTTTTGCGATGGTCTAATCGGTTTAATCCTTACTCACAATTATTCTTACTGCGTCTATTTGCTGCTTGGCCGCTGTTGGGTGGCTTGGCAATCGGGGTCATGGTGTCATTGCCATCAATCAATCATGCCTCTAAATTGCCATTCGATCATTGCCACAATTCCGGCGGCTGCGTGATGCAACCCGTATCACATATGCTTTCTATCGGTGAATTCACTCTTTTCATTGCGCTATTGGGATTTATCTTCTGGGCCGCCCTTAGTGCGCTATCACAGTGGCGTCGTGCTCATGCACTGGCCGACTCGATAGAAACCATGTCCCATGCAACGCTGGCACCAGATATCCATGTGGTGGAGGCGACGCAGCCTCTGGCGTTTTCAGTGGGTCTCTTTAAGCCGGTCGCAGCCCTGTCCACCGAACTTGTACGATTATTAACACCTCAACAGTTGGGCATTATCTGTGACCATGAACAAGTACACATGCGTCATTATGATAACGGGTACAAATGGGCCTTACGTTTACTATGCTCTTTTCATTGGCCCCACGTTAAACGAGGCCTTTTATCAGAACACGCCGTTACCTTGGAGCTGCGGGCGGACCAGCAAGTGGCACAACACATCCAAGACCCTATTGCTGTCGCCGAGACAATCGTTATCATGCAGCGGCTCATAAAACCGCTCAAAACTAGCGAGCCACTGTGTCAATTTACGGGCTCGGCTGTAGAGCAACGTGTGCGGTATTTATTAGCTCAGTCGTCAGGTTACCAACTTTCAAAATGTTCAGCGACACTTTGTTTGATAACGGCTATTGTCATTATCGCTAGCGGTGCCGTGCCGCTGCACAATGCCTTGGAATCTTTATTAACTTAACTGGATAAAATTGACCGATGGAATCTTATTCTAAATGTATAACTACGCACAAAATACCGACCAGCGGTCGGTATTTTGTGCGTAGTTCCTCGGAGTGGTTAGTCGAATTTATCGCATCGGCAGCCAATAGCAATAAGAAAACTATCGAGTAAAGAACAAACACTTTGACTGGAAAATGACTATTTCACTTTAATGAAAGGAAACCATTATGCGTTTAATGATTAAGATCGCCTCTATTTTTTTGTTGGGCCTGTCACTACTGACACCCAATTTAGCCTTAAGCCACTTGAGCCATGGTGCGCCGCTCAATGATCAGCAGGCGATAGAAAAAGCAATCGAATATACCGGGATGATCATTGAAAAACCTGAAGCCATAAAAGGCGTCACCCTGGATGATAGTTGGCAATCGGGGACCGAAACCAAAATTCATAAAAAAGACCTACGTTATTTTATCGTTTCTCTCTATAACGCTAGCCAGAATAAAACGCTATACCTACTTATCAACACAAATGGCGAGCTTTATGACGCAAATTTTGATGGAATTTTCGAAGGGTTGTGATGCCTGTTGACCGAGTTGTAGCTTAACTAAGCAAAACAGGAGTGAATTCGAATGTTATTTAGGTCAACACTGGCTTTCCAATTGTTGTTGTTCGTGTGTCTATATGGATTGTCAGGCAGTCTTTTTGCCCATGGTGTTGATGATAGCACTAAGCAATTTTTACTGGCCAATCAGGGCGTCGCCATCATCCCCTATATGTATATCGGGGCTAAGCATATGGTGACTGGATACGACCATTTACTCTTCTTAGTCGGCGTGATCTTTTTTCTCTATCGGCCAAAAGATGTGCTGGTGTATGTCACCTTTTTTACCATCGGACATAGCCTGACACTAATGCTGGGCGTTTTAAACAACATCGCAGTCAACCCTTACATCATCGATGCCATTATCGGTTTTTCTATTATCTATAAAGGCTTCGACAATTTGGGTGGGTTCAAGCGTCTGCTGGGTTATCAGCCCAATACCAAACTGGCGGTACTGATCTTCGGCTTATTTCATGGCTTTGGTTTGGCGACCAAAATCCAGGAATTTAACATTCCACAACAAGGTTTGGTCGAAAACTTGATCTCCTTTAATGTCGGTGTGGAGTTAGGTCAGTTTTTAGCGTTGATCTTAGTATTTATTGCCCTCAGCTTTTGGCGGCGTCATCGAAGCTTTCAGCATTTTTCAACGACAACCAATACACTGCTTATCAGTGGCGGCATGATGTTGATGGGCTTTCAGCTAACAGGCTTCTTCGTAACCACTTAGGGAAAAATTATGACTGAACTGACAGAACTAGAGCACACAGGCAAAGCCGAGCATGAGTTGGATCATACGGTTCAATCGACGGCGACCTTGTTAAAGGCCAGTGTCTGTGCGGGATTATTAGCAGTAGTAGTTTTGATAAGCACGATACTGCCTGCTGAATACGGCATCGACCCAACGGGTATAGGAAAGGTGATGGGGTTAATACCCTTGGCGAGTGCGGCAACCCCCGTGAAAGACACTCAAGCAGCGCAAGATCTGGCGTATCAAGAGAACAGCGTCGATATCACTGTCCCTGCTCGGACGGGACTGGAGTACAAATTTCACTTAGTGAAAGGCGATACCATGCGGTATACCTGGACTTCTACCGATGACGAACTTTTCTTTGATTTTCACGGTGAACCTGAAGGTGATACGAGCGGTTATTTCGAAAGTTACACGGTGAGTACGGCTGATAATGTACGCGGCTCATTGACGGCATCCTTCAATGGATCGCATGGTTGGTATTGGAAGAATGAGGGCCTATCTCCGATTGTTGTGACATTAAAAACAGAAGGCCGTTACAAAATAATTGGCATTAAATGATGAGCCCTTTTAATACGTAGCCTCTGAACTATTTTTACATTGTTTTGGTGGCCTCGTAACTTAGATTTTACGCATAGTAGGCTGGTGAAGGTCTCCCTGACTCACTGTCATTGATTGCTATTTTGCTTTTCGAGCCCAACGGCTCACACCTTCACAGGAGTAGTTCATGTTTAGTTTGGCTCAACCGCAACCGAGGTTCGTGCTCGTGGCAATATTATTGTTGCCCATAACCGTGCTAGCGCAACAAGAAGAGTCCAGCCTGCCTGACCTATGGACACTTGAAAATAGCATACAGCGTGTACTCGACATTGCGCCGGAAATAAAAACTGCCGAAGCGAAAGTGAATGCCCGCGAAGGTGCTTTGCAACAAGCGGGGGCGTGGCCCAATCCAACCATTTCTGTTCAAAATGATGAAAAACTGGGTATTGAAGATGGCTCGGGAGGCAACGATATAACCCAGTACGCATTCAGCCAGCCCTTGCCACTAAGTGGTCGCCTCTCTTACCAAAAAGCAATAGCGAGCGAAGCGCTACAGGGTGCAAAGGCCGAGCGTCGCTATCAGCACTTAATGCTTGAGCAACAGACGGTAATGCGATTTCGGCAGTTGCAATTGACGACGGCAAACTTTGAACTCGCGGAGCAACGCCTAAAACTGGCTGACGAACTACAAGCGGCTAGTTTGCGGCGTGAACAAGCCGGCGAATTATCCATGCTTGAACGCCTTCGTCTGGATCTTGTCCGTGAAGAGGCGCAACAGATTCTGGACAAGACAGAAGGTGAATACAACGAAGCGTTGAGTCAATATCGCGCTTATTTGGGACTGCCCTTAGACGTTAGTTTAGCCCTGGTGCCGTTGAACCCCGTGGAGTTAGTGCCACCACTAGCCAACTTTGAAGAGAGTTTAGCTGACCAACCGTTGTTAGTGGCAGCAAGGCATCGTATAGATGCTGCGCGATCTAACGTAAAGCTAACTCGGGCGAGTCGCTGGCCTGACCCGGTTCTCAGTGTGTTTCAAGAGGAAGATTTTTTAGGTGGGCGCCGTCAAGAATTTACCGGCATTGGCCTCAGTATTACGGTGCCACTTTGGGACAGAAAAAGCGGACAAGGACGTCAGTCCCTTGCCGAGGTAAGCGAAGCCCAATCAGAGCTAGATTCTTTACGACGAGATATCACCAGTCGGGTAAGACAAAGTTATCTTCACCTTAACCACCTGGTGCAACAGGGTGCGCATTATCGCGCTCGCGTATTTGAACCTGCACAACAAGTCCTGGACCTCACCAACAAAGCCTACTTGTCGGGTGAAGTGGAGATTCTGTCATTAATTGATGCTAACAGCACATATTTTAATGCACATACCCGGTACCTGGAATTACTTCAATTGGCATGGCTCGAGATGGCTGAGCTTCAACTGACCGCTGGGCGATCCTCCTTGAATACCGAACAGGAAAAATAACCATGAATTTCTTCATTAAAAGTCTACTGATCATTGTGCTCCCCCTCGCTTCGGTTCATGTGTACGGAGCCGAGCTAGAGTTGAGTCCTGAACAACTCAAGACAGCCAGTTTGGCTACGATTACCGTCACTTCCCGTGAGAATACTTCACGCGTAAAGCTGACGGGGAGTTTGACGGCTGATCAGCGTAAAAGCCATCGCATCGCGTCGGTCGTGGAAGGTATCGTGACTGAGCTACAGGTGGTGACGCACGATCGTGTACGCAAGGGGCAGGTACTGGCCAAGTTGCGCAGTAACACCTTGGGCCAGGCCCAGGCCGATTACCTGGAAGCCCTTTTCCTGTTCCAGCTCACACAGACCGAAAAAACCAGGATTGCAGGCTTAAGACGAGAAGGCATCGTCTCACAGAGTCGCCTGCTCAAGGTAAACAGCGACTATAAATCAGCTCGTGCCAACTTGGAACAACGGCGACGTCTTTTGTCTTTAGCCGGACTTTCTGACCAACAAATAAAGAGCTTAGAAGATAAACCCGACCTACTGGCTGAGTTTGAATTGACCAGCCCCATTGACGGCATTGTGTCAGTCTCAACGATCGAGTCGGGTCAATTGTTGTCGGCTGGTGAAGCTGCCTTTCATGTCGATGACCTGTCGAGTCTTTGGGTTGACGTTCAGATTCCAGTCGCGAGTTTATCGCTTGTTACCGTGGGGGCTGAGGCCTTGATTCAAGTCCAGTCCACTCCTGACCACTCCTTTCGTGGCAAGCTGCTATCACTCGGCGCAGAAGTCAACAGCCAAAACCAAACGCTAGCGGGCCGCATAGTCGTGGCAAATTCGGAGGGGTTACTCTACCCCGGTATGTATGCCGAAGTGAGCTTATCAGTCGCCGCCAATCAAAGCCTGATGGTACCTGCGAGTGCGGTGTTTAGGATTGGTGATCAAGCTTACGTATTCCAGGCCCTAGGCGCGGGACGTTTTGAGCCCACGCGAGTGGGCATTGGGTCTGAAACAGACAAGTTGATACCGATTTACAGCGGTCTGGACGTAGGTGCCACGATCGTTACCAATGGTGTTGCCGAGTTGAAATCTCATTGGCAATATCAGGGAGGCGAGTAACCTGATGATTGCTTCCCTTATTCGTTTTGCCTTGATACAGCGGTTAATGATACTGCTGTTAGCAGGAGCCCTTAGCGTTGCAGGCCTGTGGGCTTTTCGCACGCTTCCTATCGACGCATTTCCCGATATCGCATCGCCACAAGTATCGATTATTATCAAGGCGCCGGGGCTTGCTCCTACCGAAGTAGAAAGTCGAATTACTTTCCCGATTGAAGTGGAAATGCAAGGATTGCCGCGACAGACCGTATTACGCTCGATGACAAAGAATGCACTCAGCATTGTTACCATCGACTTCGAAGATGGTGTTGATATTTATTGGGCGCGTCAGCAGGTAGCTGAACGCTTGAATCAAGTCTGGAGCGAACTACCGGATGGCGTTGAAGGCGGCCTGGGTCCGGTTACTACACCCTTAGGCGAAGGCTATATGTATCGCGTTCAGGGTGTCGGCTACAGTAATCAAGAATTGCGCCGCATTCAAGATTGGGTCATTCGTCCGCGCTTGCGTTCGGTTGCCGGTGTGGCAGAGGTCAATTCACTGGGTGGCGATGTAAAAGTATTTGAAGTGGTTGCCAGTCAGGAAGCCCTAATGGCCTATGGGCTCGGCATCAACGATTTGCAAACCGCACTGGAAAACAATAACCGTAATGCTGGCGGCGGTCGCATTAATCGCAACAATGAAGTGTTACTTGTACGCACTGAAGGCCAGCTTTCTGGTTTGCAAGATATTCGCAGCATTACCGTGACCAGCCGCAACGGCACACCCGTGCATGTGGATGATATTGCCGATGTGCGCATCAACTCGCTGACACGTTACGGCGCAGTCACCGCTGACGCGCAAGGTGAGGTTGTCACGGGGTTAGTGTTATTGCGCAAAGGTGCTAACAGTCGCAGCACAGTAGACGGCGTTAAAAAAGAGATAGATGCATTGCAAGCAGCCTTGCCGGAAGGTGTTGAATTAGTCCCATTCTATGATCGAACCGATTTGGTATCAGCGGCGGTGTGGACCGTAGAAAAAGCCTTAGGCGAAGCGGTTGTGCTGGTGTTATTGGTGTTGATTGTAATGCTTGGCAATTTGCGTGCGGCATTGACCGTTGCTTTGATCTTGCCGTTATCTGTGTTGTTTACGTTTATTCTGATGCGTCTTTTCGGTGTATCTGCCAACCTTATGTCGCTAGGAGGATTGGCTATTGCCATTGGTATTCTGGTAGATGCAGCAGTCGTTGTGGTGGAGAATATCCACTCTCAGCTTCACCGCGCACCTAAGGGCGTGAGTCGTCAACATTTGGTTTATCGAGCAACCTTAGAAGTTGCTACTCCCGTTATTTCTGGCATTTTGATTATTATTGTCGTCTTTCTTCCGCTCTTCAGCCTCTCGGGACTTGAGGGGAAGATGTTCACGCCGCTAGCAGTGACCATTTCCTTTGCGCTTGTGGGATCCCTTATTCTATCGCTAACCGCTATACCGGTACTCGCAAGCTTATTGATGAAAGGAGGCGCTGAAAAAGAAGGGCGCGTATCAGACGCTTTGAAAAAGGCCTACTTACCCGTAATGAATTGGGCACTTAATCAACGAAAAATCGCGATTGTCGTTGCCATCGGTGCCTTGGCTTTGGCCATGGCTATGTTCCCTTTTATCGGAAAGGAATTTATGCCGGTAATGGATGAAGGTACCACTGTGGTCATTATTGAAAAACTACCCAGTGTTTCCCTAGAACGCTCACTAGAGCTAGACGTCCCTTACCAAAAGGCAATGATGGAACTACCGGAAGTCACTGGTGTTGTGTCAAGAACGGGTGCCGATGAACTACGTCTTGATCCGATGGGGCTTTACCAAACGGATAACTTCTTGATCACTAAACCGCGAAGCGAGTGGACGGTGAGTTTAGAGGAACATAAGGACAATCTACGGAAGAAATTGGATCAATTTATTGGCATTGACTATGCGTTTACCCAGCCCATTGATATGCGCGTATCAGAGATGTTAACTGGTGTGCGAGCCGCGATGGCGATTAAACTCTATGGCGATGACCTTTCGGTTCTGGAAGAAAAGTCGAAGCAAATCGAAGCGTTGGTCAATAATGTTCCCGGTGCTGTAGATGTGTTTCGTGGACAGCTGTCAGGGCAGAGTTATTTGGAAATTAATATTCGCTCTCAGGCTATCGCTCGCTTTGGCATCAACAACGAAGATATTAATCAGCTGATAGAAGTGACTGTCGGTGGGCGTGTTGTCACCGAGGTGATCGAAGGCAATCAGCGTATCGGTGTATTGCTTCGCTATCCAGAAGAAGCGCGTTTCTCACCGGCGGCTATCGGAAGCTTGTTTGTGGAAGCGCCAAGCGGTAACAAAATACCATTGAGTAGCCTCGCGGACATTCAAGAAGTGGATGGCCCTGTGGCTATTACACGTGAGTCGGCTAAACGACAGGTCGTCATACAGTCCAATGTTGATGGGCGCGATGTGGTCAGTTTTGTCGATGAGGTGCGTGCATCTATTGAGCGCGATATAACACTACCACCAGGTTACTACGTTACATTCGGCGGGCAGTTTGAAAACCAACAACGCGCCTCTGCTCGATTGGCCCTCGTAGTTCCTATTGCAATCGCGTTAATATTTTTGATGCTATTTATTACGTTCCGTTCGTTGGGGCAGGCAAGCTTGATAATCTTAAATATCCCCTTCGCGATGATCGGTGGTGTCGTCAGCCTCTTTGTGTCTGGCCTGTATCTTTCTGTCCCTGCCTCGGTTGGCTTTATTACCTTGTTTGGTGTCGCAGTACTTAACGGTGTAGTAATGGTCAGCTATTTTAACCAGTTACGAGAGTCTGGGCGAAGTGTTATTCAAGCTGTGCAGGAAGGTGCCGAACGTCGTTTGATGCCGGTACTCATGACTGCCTTGATCGCAAGTTTCGGTCTGATGCCATTGTTGTTCGCCACCGGTCCTGGGTCTGAACTACAACGACCTTTGGCTGTTGTAGTTATCGGTGGTTTATTCACCTCGACGGTACTGACTCTAGTATTGCTACCTACACTTTACGCGTGGTTTGAAGGTCGGGCCGAAGCCAGATTGCATACTGACAAAGAGGAGCTGGTATGAAAGTTCTTATTATGATTGTACATAGCAATAGCCAGCAGGATTTATCCGATTTATTACGTAGTTTAACGCAAATAGAGGGATTTACCTTTAGTCATGTTGAGGGACACGGAGTACAGGAGGTGCAGGATCCTTTCCTCTCGGCCCGCGATAAGGTGGTGGGCTACGTTCCCCGAGTACGCGTGGATATTCTACTTGATGATAACCACGTTGATATCGTGCTTGAATTGGTGCGCGCAATGTCAAAGGGAGGTAATGAGCTGGGAGTCTTTTGGGTAACCGATGTACAAAACAGTGGGCGGCTTTAGGATGCGATCTGCTCGCAACTATATTGTGTTTCGTATTTGCTTTAGTTGGCTTCGATCAGGTTACGTTCACTAGGCTTTAACCAAATGGATTAGCTCAGACAAAGAACATTTATTGTAACCGAGGAGAGGGATGGCTAACGCCATCCGGATCTAAGGCAATAGAGAATATTACCTCCCATGATAGATAAAAGAGAAGGGGCTGACCCAGATAACTAAGCCGTATTATCTTTAACCCATTGT
>TARA_R110002110_G_scaffold415719_1_pt1 | contig 61862 bp, 56 predicted proteins | sample TARA_R110002110 | Tara Oceans TARA_R110002110 (sample SAMEA4397330) | marine metagenome | biome: Polar Biome; feature: [SRF] surface water layer (ENVO:00010504); material: water (ENVO:00002006), including particulate matter (ENVO:01000060) such as... | depth 5 m | reverse complement strand
GAAAAGACTCCAGAAAAGACTCCAGAAAAGACTCCAGAAAAGACTCCCGATAAGGCGCCCGATTCTCAACTGAGGAAAGAGCCAGCTGTGGATACACATGCCAAGCATGTCAGCATCATCATGCCAGTCATTCAAGAGTTAGAAAAAAATGAAAAAACTTTTAGAGAAGGACTTTGGGCGTTTAATAGCGTATCGGATGAAATTTTAAAGATCATTCAACAATCTAAAAAACTATCTGGCGATCAAAAGCAAAAAGTCGAATCTTTGTTTACAGTGGCAAAAATTATTCATGAAGTTAATGAAGGTTTAGAGGAAAAATATAAGCTTCTACAAGTGGCATTAGCAGAAGAAAATTATGTTAACGCACAAATTCATTTACAAGACATTTTAAAGATAACGGAAGAGAACAAAAAGTTTTTTGCTACTTATTCCGTATTATTTGATGAATGCACTTCATTTATTTCTAGTGAGGAATTTGCTAAAAATAAAGAAAGTAAGTTGTTTGAAAAAATAACGAGTAAGTTGAAAACCCTAAATAGGCCTGAAGGAAGTGGAATGAGTGCTTTCATACTTTTACCCGTTCAACGGGTTACGCGTTACCCTATGACAATGGAGCAAGCGGAGAAACAGATTGTTAAGTATAAAGAAAAAACCGGTCAAGAACACCCATTCTCTGCAGAAATATCAGCGGCACACCAATCTCTAAAAGAGTTTGCAGCAGATATTAATCAAGCTAAAGACGTTGCCGAAAAACAAAGATTAAGAGAAAGGATTCGTGAGTATGAAGCGCAAAAGTCCAAGAAACCACTAAAAAGCAGAGCAGACTTTAATATTAAAGCATTAAGTTCAGACTTGGTGGATAAAGACAAAGTGTTTTCTGCGATCCAGTCTGTAGAAAAAATTAATGGCTATAAAATTACGGTAGAAAAAAATCCAAAAAATGAAAATGAGTTATTTATTAGAAATGCCAAAGGAAACAGAATTGCGCATATTACTTACAATGGTAAAAATGCTAGTAGTGTAACCTGCAAAGTGAGACGTAAGCACATGGATTATGATGCGTTAGAGGCGATGACGGGTTTGATGCAGCAAGCTTTGCCAGGTAAAGAGCCAGCGATTACAAGAGAATGCTCAGATAGTAGGGTAAAAGAATTATTTAATATTATTCGTGAACTACCTTTTAAAATCGGTATCATCGGAGGGGCAAAACAAGAGGGGAAAGCAGACGCATCTGTTCAAAAGACCGATACAGATATCGGGAAATTCCTTCAAGCTGAACAAAAATATGTGGATGGTTTAAATGCATTGGTTGAGAATAAAGATAAAATTGAAACCTACTTGATTGAAAGTAAATCAAAAGATATAACCCTCAGTCAAAAGTATGCGATAACAAGTTTAATTATTGTTGCGAAAGATATTGCAGCGGTTCAAGATGATATGAAAAAAGCATTCAATGAATTGGATCGGGCCATTTCTGATCAAGATTATATTCAAATTGCAAGACAGTTAGATACTATAAGCAGATTGAGAGAAAAATCAGAGTTATTACATAGTCATTATGCTAGAAAATATCAGAGTGAGTTTAAACCGGATGACAAATTATGGTCTGAAATAAATAGAGCAAATTTATTAGGCGCAGATATTTCTCTGCAAGAAGTATTGCAAAAACCTAATACACATTTTGATGCCTATGTGGATGTCATTGATAAAGCAAATGCTGCGACTGCAGATGATTCTGTTGTCAAACCATTAATGGAAAAATTATCTAAAGCATTTTTAGTATCTAAGGAGAAGATAACGCCATCTAATAAAATAGGGCCTTTAACCAGTCTCAAAGATAGTGCTCAGCAGAAAAGCTTGTTGCAAGCATCAACGGAAATAAGGGACACAGAAAAAACATATTTGGACAATCTTAAGATATTAACATCACAAGAAGGTAATATAATTAAGGTTATAGATGATGATAAAACATCTGGTGCGAGCGATGAACAAAAGCAGGGATTGAAAGATCTTATACAGTTGGCCAAAATTATTCGAGGCACAAATAAATCAATAGAAACAGCTTTTAGTAATTTACACCAAGCTTATCAAAATAATAATCAGATAGAGATAGCTAAAGCATTAGATGAAATTTCAAATTTGACAGAGCAGTCAGAAAAATTACACTCTGATTATAATCGGATTTTTGCCGTAAAGTTGAATGTCTATGACCGTAAAGTAAAAAATCTGATGCAAAAGTTAAGTCCTATTTTTACCAAAATTCCTGAAGCAGGAGGTAAGGGGGCGGATAGCTTTTTGATGGAGCCGGTGCAGAGGTTTCCGAGATATTCTATGTTAACCAAAGAGCTAGCAAAGCATACAAATAAAAGTTCACCTACTTTTCATTTGCTTGATAAAGTCATCAAGGGATTTGAAGAATCAAATACCCGAATTAATGAAAGATTACCTCACAGGGGCCCACCTAAGAAAAAGAAATAATCAAAATAATCAGGACAGCCCTAAAAAGTTGTCTTGCTTTCTTAAAATGATCAGACACCCATGACAAGTTGCGTGGCTTATCTATCTAAGCGTATTGTCGTCTCAAAATATAATATTAAATATAAATGAAGATGATCGTAAACGACATTAATCTTAATATACATATTGAAGGTGAAGGAATACCTATACTGTTGCTGCATGGTTTCCCCGACTCTCATGCTGTGTGGCGCAAGATGACACCACTATTAGTTCAGGCCGGTTATAAAGTTATTGCCCCTGACTTGCGGGGCTTTGGTCAATCTGATGCGCCTAAGGGCCGTAAAAATTATACGATTGAAAGAATCATGAAGGATATAATAGCTCTGTTGGATAAACTACAGATAGATAAGGCACATTTAGTGGGGCATGATTGGGGGGCTATGATAGGCTGGTTTTTGGCAGGGCATTACTCTAATAGGTTTTATAGCTATACCGCGATTTCAGTCGGTCACCCTAAGGCTTATGCAACAGCCGGATGGGCACAAAAACGTAAAAGTACATATATTTTAATATTCCAATTACGTGGTATTGCTGAAAAATTATTTAAAATAAATAACTGGGCTGTTCTGCGAAAAAGCACTAATAACCATCCAGAAATAAAGCGATGGATTGAAGATTTATCTAGAACTGGCCGACTGACAGCGGGTATGAACTGGTATAGAGCTAATTTAAAGACTTTTATATTTTCTGATTTTCCTCGTTGTACAATTCCTACAATGGGGGTTTGGCCCTCAAGAGAAGTGGTTTTATTAGAAGAGCAAATGCGCAATAGCCAGATTTTTGTTGATGATGTTTGGCGTTATGAGCGGCTTGTAGGGTGCGGCCATTGGGCGTTGTTAGATGCCCCTAAAACAGTAACAGAGTTAATTTTAGATTTTATTAATTTTCCGATCCCGGGTACGTTGGCCCAATACAGAGGGATGCCTGATACTAGCGAATGATTCTAGGCTTGCGGCGCCCATATTTAAAAAATGCGAATACCAACAAACCTACTCCAAGTAGAATCGCGTTGGTTTTTATAAAGTCCATGGATGAAGAATCTTCTTTCTTTTTATCTTTTGTGGCGAGGTCATAATAATAGACAATACCACCTACACCACTTTGCAATATAGTATTATAGCTTCCAGATTGAATATTCTGGCTTACTCTCTTCACAATTTCTTTTTTTATGTCTTCTGGATAATATGCGGCAATAGAATTAGTCGGTACGACAACGGCAAAATTGTCTTGAATTGAGACGACAAGCAAAATAGAGTTTTCTATTGGTGGCTCTCGTTTCGCCATCTCAGCCCAAAGATGATCAATAATTTCTTTCGGTTGGTAAGGGCTAAATTGCTTAACGATGACTGCTTCTACTCTTAATGCTGATTTGTCCTCTATATCTTGCAACAACTTATCATATTGAGCGATTTCCTCTGATGAGTATATTTTAGCATGGTCATAAATATGCTGGTTTTTTGCAAAGGTATGATTAGAAAAGCACAATAAAAATAAAAAGCTTAAAGCCAATAAAAAATTAAATTTGACCAGATAATGAATGCTGAAAACAGATTGCATAATATAAAACACTTATGTAAAAACACTTATGTAAAAACACCGATGCGGTTATCAAATAGATCACTGCATCGGTAGTTAGTAGTTAAAAGTACATAGAGATTAATAACGACCGTAATCGCTATCTCTTTTACCTCTGTGGTATAAGTACCCCGCACCAGCACCCGCACCAGCACCAATAAGCGCACCTGTGGCAGTACTGCCAGTTGCTGCGCCTATCAATGCGCCAGCACCGGCACCTAATGCAGTCCCTGTTAGCACACGTTGTTCACCTTTAGTTGCAGCACAACCAGAGGTTAATAAAATAACACCGACTATAGCTAGTGGTTTTGCGATTGTTTTCATTACAATACTCCTGAAAAATATAACATATTCAAATTATGTAAGTACTTAATTTGATACTATCTTCTGTCTTTGTGATATAGATACCCACCAGCTGCACCGGCTCCCGCGCCAATGAGAGCACCTGTACCTGCATTTCCAGAGGCTGAGCCTATCAACGCTCCAGCACCTGCGCCAATGGCAGTTCCCGTGAGGACACGTTTTTCGCCTTTTGTTGCAGAACAACCTGTTGTTAATACCAGAATAGATGCTAGGGCTAATGTTTTTACAGTGGTTTTCATTAAATTTCTCCAGTTTATTAGTATGGATATACATAAAATATCTACCTGGTAGGAGTTAAATATTAGAGATGAAGTTCAAGAAATTTTAAATTAATTGAAAAAAAGATAACAACATAAATGGTGATAGGTTAGATGAGGCGAGTATTCACTAAGCGGCGTAATATTTTATCCTTCGTTTTGCCAATCAAAGTGTCGTATTATAGACTGTGCAACAAACAGGACAATACCAATGCCCATCATTAGAATGGATTTCTGATGCCATGTGATTTCTAAATCATAAATATACCAACCTGAAAATAATGCAGCTAAGCATAAGCCAAACCCTACCATAATGAGGTTTGCTTGTTTATAGCTAGTCAAGGCTATGAGGATTGAGATAAGTATTGCTGGGTGAAGCAAGCCGCCTAATGCAGATAAAGCAAAAGACAAAGTAAAAAATCCAGGGTTAAAATTAAAATTGTTATCCCGCTTTAATGTGAATAACTGCATGGTCATAATCAGCAGCAAGCTGACATGTAAACCGATATTTAATGTTACAAATTGATGATAAAGGGGTTGAATGATGCCTGTTAGTGTGAGATGAGCACATTCAAGTCCAATGGCCACAAAGCAACCTATTAATATAGGAGAGAGTGACGGTGGTTTTTGCGGCAAAAAACTCGAGGTAAATAAACCGGTGGTCAGTATAACAAAAGCCAGAAGTTGGTGTTTTTCAGGAACAACTTGATTTAAAATAAAAATCATTGCAATTGAAGCAAAAAGAGCAATCGACAGGTTCGCTGGTTGAACATGTTTTCTAAGCGAATTTATACGTGATTGCGCATTTAAGTCACACAAGATAGTCGCTTCAGCATAAGCTCTATCTTTCAGAAAGCCTTTAAAATCTAACCAATCTAAAACACTTTGAATACTATATTGTCGCATACATGACTCCCAATATGGTCAAACTACTAATAATTATTGCAAAGAGCGCATATCTGTAAGTTTGTTGTAATAATATTAACCAAGGTAAAGTAAAGAATAATCCCACTTGAAGTAAATGCATGAGTGATAGTGTGGCATGTTGAAAATAAAATAGGTGACCAATACCAGCCGCACTAAGCAGTAGCCCTAAGCCAATAAAAACTTGCCCAGCACAAGTTGTTGATCCTTGGCGTGAAGCGTTCCAAATAGAAAATAAAAGCATTAATTCAATACTGAGAGACTGGTATAAATAGGATTGTAATGGCCACTTTTGCTGAAAAAATATAATGGCACCAACAGTTAATAAAGCAAAACCGAAGACTTGACAAAAGAGGCTTAATATAAATCCCCAGGTATACTGTTTATTAATAAAGCGGCTGCCTAAAAATTTTGCATATTCTTGAATATGTCCCATGCGATATAGCTGGCGTATAAATGATTGATCTGCAGGAATAGACATGAGTGTTAAGCGCGTCACATCTAAAGTGTCTGAGTGCTGTTGCATCTGGGGTGTATGAACATCCATGTTTGGGTGTTTTCCTTCCTTGGAAAATATAGCCTTGTATATATTGTAGTAGAAATAATTATAATAAATTTCGGCTGATATGAATTTATCAATAAGTGTATTTACGTCAAATTGAACTTTTACTCCATATATAAGGTCATACGCATAGTTTCGTGATTTTGAATATATTAGTAAAAGGTGTAATAGCATGCTTGGTTCAGTAGACACAGTTTTAGAGCAGGTAGAGTCTGACGTATTTGAGTATCCATCTGGGGAGCCTGTTAAACATGATGGTTCCGTTACCGTAGGTGATATGCATGGGAATGCAATAAAACTAACCCAGCTTTTAATGCATTACGGCGTTGTTAGTCTAGATGAAAATTCCTTTAATTCAATGGTTGAGCTATATGGGGAGATGGAATCACTGCTCAGTACACGCGAGATTGAAGATCTGCATTATGCCCAAGTGAAAATAAACAATAATAAAGAAGCTGGCATTTCTCGAGGTATGAAGTTGGTGCATGCGATTGTAGACTTGAAAGATAATCAGGAATTTTTAAAAGGTATTGCAGATAGAAACAAAGATAATAGTGAATACCAAAATATTTTTAAATGTCTTACTAGGGATTCTTTAAATAACCTGAAGAATCTTGAATCTAAAGAGCTTGAGAGAATTGTTAAAGCCATAATAGATGCTAGAATTGTTTTTAATAATTTGAATGAAGGGGCAAAGACCTCTAATTTAGAGCCATTTTTCAGCTCAAATTCAAATTCAAATATGAATCCTTTGATTGATATGATAAGAGGCATAATTGAAGAAAGAGCAGCAAGGGTGGAGTTAGACGCGAAAAAACAAGCATTAGAGAAAAATATAAGTGCTTTTGATGCATTGCTAGATAAGATAGATGTAAGAGATAATACTGCATTAGTACGTTTGATTGGGGATGAACTAGCTGATAGAGGTAGTAATGATTATTACACTTTAAAAATCTTGGAACGATTAAATGAAAAGGGAGTCAATTTTAATATTAACGTTTCTAACCATAGTAATGAGTTTATTATGAGTTATGAGAGGCGTAATGCTGCCAGCGCTGAAGCAGACGCATCAATAGGTGAAAAAACAGTTGTTAGTAAAAAGCAAGGTATTTCGCTAGGTAGGCTTGAGTATTTGTTAAGCAATGGCATCGTACAACAAGGTGACCTAGATAGGATTATTGAAAATGTTTATAAACCATCTTTGCGTATTATTGATTACAGTCTTACAGACGATGGTATTAGTCTCTTTACGCATGCGCCTGTTCAATTTCAGGTTATTAAATGTTTAGCTGATAAAGTGGGTGTTGTTTATGATGACTCAAGCAAAGAAGCCTTAGCTGAAACTATCGAAAAGGTAAATTTAGTAGTTCATGAGACTTACATCAAGGAGAATAGGCTTTCTGAATTGTTCGCAGCCGACACACATGCAAGCATGGAAGAGTATCCTTTAAATCACATGGCTTGGAACCGCTGGAACGATACGCAAGAAAATGATGCATCAGATCTTAGGCCTAGTGTCGTGAATGGGTTCTCAGTAGATTATTTTCATGGTCATGATGATTATCAGTCTAAAAAAGCGCATGTGCATAACTTAGATACAGAAAGTGGGAAGTTTGGTCAAGCGTTTAAGCAGCAAGAACGGCTTGCGCTGGAGGAAGAAAAAGCTAAGATATGGAAAAAATATGGGGTTGTGATAAAAGGCTTAGAAAAGGGACATTCATTAAATGAGGTTGGGGTTCAGCAGAGGCAAAAAGCAGCCTATGAAGCTGTGCGGAAGTTAGTTGTTGCTGGTGGAGAAGGCTTGGCACAAAATATTCAAGGGCTTGGTGAAATTACCATTGATGAGAGTATGGTTGAGCACTTGGTAAGGGAAATTAAGATGCTTGAAAATGCGGCTGCTCAGTATGCCGAAAAGCAAACAACAAAATATTTAAATGTTGAGCAAAGGTCATTAGATCCGAAGATTATTGCTGAGTTAAGTGTTGGTGACATTAAAAAAGAATTTTTAAGAGAACCAGCCCAACGGTACTTTGATAATCCTTCCGAGGAAAGTCTAGGCGAACTATGGACACTTGTTGGACAGATACAAGCCAAAAAAGGTGTATATGAGCTAGCTGCGCAACGTCAGCTAGATGATCCCAGTTCTAAAAACCTAGAAAATTTAGCGACACTTGTAAGACAAGGTAGTAAACAAGCACAAAAACAAGCTAAAATAGATATCTCTAATTATTTGAAAGTAAATCAAACTGATGCTAATAGTTTAGCGGCACGTCAAATAAAATCCATCGTAAAGTCCAGAACTGTGCGGATGAAACATTTTTTCAAAAAGAAAATTATTACCCCCCAATCCATAGAGAATTTAAAGCGTGAAGCGGGTAATATTTTGCCCATTCTTCGGGGCGCAGCATATATGATGAGAGATAAATTAGCTGATACCAAAGAAGCTAATGTTGAGCGTAAGGCAAGTCCATTTAAGGAATTGGCTCAAGAGGAGAAGCAAAAAAGTATGCAGTCTAAGACTCATTCTATGCCAGATGTCAGTTTGCTTGACTCTATCCTTCCTGCTGGAAAAAATAAGCATGAAGATAGGCTTTTAAGTGATATTAGAAGTGCCCCAACAGTAGGGTCAGCTCAAGCTAAAATCACTCGCTTGTTAACTCAAAATAAAGAAATATACTATACAAAACAAGATGGAACTGAAGTGACAAAAGAAGGCAAGAATGAATATTTTGCTATGAATGATTTTCTTGAAAAGATACAAAAAGCCTTAGCTAAAGTGTCTTTAGATATAAGGCACCCTACTGCACCGTTGCAAACGCAAGAGCAAAAATCAGCCCCAGTGACAACTAAATTTAATTCACAATTTCAAAGTGCGCCAATAAGCCATGGCACACTAATAGATGAAAGTAAAAAACATGTTTCAGACTTTATGATACACGCAGAGCAAGCAGTAAGAGTTTTAAAACGTTATGAAAATAAAGATCCATTGCCTAGTAACATAAACAACTGGAAAGACTTAGTGAAAAAATATAATGAAGAGATTGGAGAGTATTCTCAAGTGACATTGCCTGATGATTTTAAAGTGCCGTTTGTGAATTCCTTGGAGCTAAAGACAAATAGATTAAAGTTAGAATCTTTTTGCCGCACTATAATAGAAGCTCAGACTTTTGCTGAAACGAAAGGGACAGATGCAGAGGCGGCCACATATTTTCTAGCAGTCATCAACCGGGCTGCTAAAGAATCAGGTTTAGCTGTGGCGAGTCAAGTTGCAAAAAAAGTAGAGTCATCTCTTAAAACAAACGAGCCAGAACTTGGGGATAATCAGGATTCACATAAAAGGCAGAAATTATAGTTTTGAGAAGTAATACGCGCTAAGCGGCTGCTTTAGCGCGATTGTATGATTATTATATTAGAGTGGTTGCTTCTTCTCCCATAATCTCTAATTGGTATTTTTTAATTTTTTCTTCGGCTTGTTTTAGCGCTTTAGGCGTACCCATATCAATAAAAGGTGCGTTAGTTTGTTCTACGCTGATATGTTTTCCCGCTTTTAGCCAGGTTGGAAAACAATCATACTCAAGGCTGGTTTCTTTATCTGAAGAAATATTTTCAAATAAATGACTACGGAATAAATATAAGCCTGCATTTACGGGGCCAGTGCCGGATTGTTTTTCATGAAAGCCTATTAAACGCTGATTGGCATCACATTCTAATGAGCCAAATCGGCCTGCATTACTAATGCTGGTGCTTAAGATCATGCCATCTAGATTTGGGTTACTTTGAAATTGGTTAATAGTGGGCTTTAAGTCGGTCAGCAAAAGTGAGTTACCATTAATAACTAAGATTGTTGAAGCAGGATAACGTCGAAGACAGCTTGCTGTTGCTCCTGCTGTACCCATAGGTCTAGATTCTGTGACAACATCAATAATCAAATCATCTTCTTGGCTAGAAAATTGGCTTGCCCAATCTCTAAATTCATCTGCGCCATATCCAGCTGAAAAAATAATGTGTTTGAAACCTTGATTTTTAAGCCAATAGGTTAACCAGCTGGCAATAGGCTCGCCTGCAATTGGTACGAGAGTATGGGGAATATTTGGGTGGGTGTCACTTAATATCCTGTGTTTACCACCAACTAAAACTATTGCAATCATTATTTTTACTAACGTCCTTGTGTACAGTAGACAGGGGAAAATACCTGGCTTTTTGATTAGATGCAAGCCTAATTATATTAGCATATTTGTATATTTGTAAGCTGTTGTCCTGTTAACAATACGAATTTAATAGGGGTGTCCTATTAAAAAATAAAAACTACCTCTCTAACTAATATGTAATGCAGATTGATAACATAGTTGTATTTGGTTGTAAACTCGGTACAATCTGCAAGGTCATATCATAGGAAGACGGCATAATGAGAAGAAAAACAGCGCTAATAACCGGCATTACCGGACAAGATGGTTCCTACTTAGCAGATCTACTTATTAAGAAAGGCTACGAAGTACACGGCATCAAACGTCGGACCTCTATGATTAATACTCAGCGTATCGATCACCTTTATAAAGACCCACATGAAGCAGATAGACAACTTCATTTGCATTACGGTGATGTTGTTGATGGTACAAGCTTAACGCGTATTATCCAAAAAGTGATACCAGATGAAATTTATCATTTAGCCGCACAAAGCCACGTACAAGTTTCTTTTGATTCTCCTGAATATACAGGTGATGTAAATGGCTTAGGCACATTGCGCATATTAGAAGCAATGAAAATGTTGGGTTTAGAACAAACAACTCGCTTTTATCAAGCCTCCACTTCAGAACTGTATGGCAAAGTTCAAACAATTCCTCAAAACGAAAAAACCCCTTTTTATCCACGTTCGCCTTATGCTGTGGCTAAACTGTATGCTTATTGGATTACAGTTAACTATCGTGAAGCCTACGGTATGTATGCTTGCAATGGCATATTATTTAACCATGAGTCACCTAACCGCGGAGAGACTTTTGTGACGCGTAAAATTACGCGCGCTTTAGCACGCATTAAATTAGGTTTACAAGATTGTTTATATTTGGGTAACTTAGATTCTAAACGTGATTGGGGCCATGCTAAAGATTATGTTGAAATGCAATGGCTGATGTTGCAACAAGACAAGCCGGATGATTTTGTTATTGCAACCGGCATACAAAAAACGGTGAGAGAGTTTGTTGAACTAGCAGCCAAAGAGTTAGGTATTCATTTGGCTTGGGAAGGTCAAGGTGAGAATGAAAAAGGCGTGGATAGTAAAACAGGCACTACGATTGTGTCCGTAGATCCTAGATACTATCGCCCAACCGAAGTAGAAACACTTTTAGGAGATGCTACGAAAGCAAAAGAACAACTGGGTTGGGTACCTAAAATTAGTTTTGAAGCGCTAGTGAAAGAGATGGTGTTGTCCGATAGCCAAGAAGCGCAAGACGAAGCAATTTTAAAAGGGCTTATGCCTGTTAGAGAACAGGTTGTATCTTAAATGGCAGGCAAAATGGATAAAACAGCAAAAATATATGTTGCAGGCCATGCCGGGTTGGTTGGGCAAAGTATTGTTCAGCAATTAAAAGCGCAAGGCTATCAAAACTTAATCACGCGAACCCATGCTGAGCTAGAGCTTTGTGATTCAGAGAGCGTGCAGAAATTTTTTGCTGAAACACAGCCTGAATATGTGATTTTAGCCGCTGCTAAAGTGGGTGGTATCTATGCCAATAGCCACTACCCTGCTGATTTTATTTATCAAAACTTGGCAATACAAACTAATGTTATTCACCAAGCCAAAGAGTTTGGTGTTGAGCGCTTATTATTTTTGGGCTCATCCTGTATTTATCCTAGAGAGTGCCCTCAACCGATTAAGGAAGAATATTTACTTACATCACCTCTTGAGCCTTCTAACCGACCTTACGCTTTGGCCAAAATCGCGGGGATAGAAATGTGTTGGGCTTATAACCGTCAATATCAAACGCAATTTATGGCCGTCATGCCAACAAATTTATATGGGCCTGGTGATAACTACGATCTCAAAACCTCGCATGTCATTCCAGCACTCATTCGCAAAATGCATGAAGCCAAAGTCAATAATCGAGAATCAGTTGAGATTTGGGGTACAGGTACACCCAAAAGAGAATTTATGTATAGCGCTGACTTGGCAAATGCTTGTGTGCATTTATTGAACTTAGATGACATGAAATTTAAAGCCATCGTGGGTTCTGAAACCCAGGCGCCTTTAATTAATATTGGTGTTGGGGAAGATATAACTATTGCACAACTGGCAAAACAAATTGCTAAGACCGTGGGATATAAAGGCCAGCTTAAGTTTAACCCAGATTACCCAGACGGCACACCTAGAAAAGTATTGGATGTCTCTAGAGTGGCTGAGTTGGGGTGGAGTGCTAAAACTAGTTTTATTGATGGCTTGGAGCAATCTTATCAGGCATTTAAACAACAAAATATCAAATCATCTCAGACTCAAACTAGTACAGTCGGTGTGGCGTGAAGCTATTTTTCAAAAAACTAATCAGCTTTTTTGACGCAAAAGATCGGAAGAAAATGTATGGCATTTTGCTTTGTGTGATTTTCATGGGTTTTCTGGAGATGGTGAGTGTGGCAGCGATTTTGCCATTTTTGGCTGTACTCGCGAAGCCAGAGGTGATTGAGACGAATGCATATTTAAATTTTACCTACCAAAGTTTATCTTTTACGGATCCTAAGTATTTTTTATTGTTTTTAGGGGCTAGTGTGTTCACACTTTTGGTCGTTGGTAATTTATTTTCTGCATTTACAACGTGGATAATGATGCGCTTTAGTTATGCGCAGGGCTACAAAATTTCAACAAATCTTCTCAATAAATATTTGAGTCAGCCTTATCCTTTTTTTCTCCAAAATAACTCAAGTCATTTACAAAAAAATATTTTAGCAGAAGTGGATAGGCTGATAACAGGTATTGTTATTAATTTGGGGCTAACTGTTTCAAAGGCCATAGTCGGCGCTTCCATATTGCTTTTACTATTACTAGTTGATTTTAAACTGGCAGCTATTATATTTGTTTCTATGGGTGGGGCTTATTGCATATTTTATGGTTTAACGGCTAAGAAATTAAGAGCTGCTGGCATATTATCCTCTGCGGTTAACGGGGAAAGATACACTTTAATTCGTGAGGTTTTCGGCGCAATAAAAGAGTTGAAAATTCTAAATAGAGAATCATTATTTATCAACAGTTACCAAAATGTCTCTAAACGGTATGCACAATATGAGTCTGCCAGCCAGCTCACGCCTTTGGTGATACGTTATTTAATTGAGATGCTCGCCTTTGGAGGGATGCTTTTAATTGCGCTGTATCTAATTTGGACCAAAGACAGTTTAAATCGTTTTTTGCCGCTATTAGGACTATATGCTTTGGCAGGTTATAGATTGATGCCTGCAGCTCAGCAAATATTTTCTGGCATCACCTTGGGAAAGTATCACAGTAGTGCTGTTGATATTTTATATGATGATTATAAATTGCTGGGCAGCAAGGAAGAGATTAATCAAAGTCAAGATATTATGAAGTTTTATAATGAGCTGTCTTTGCAATCTATAAAATATACTTATCCCCAGGCAAGTTGCCCCTGTATACAAGACATATCGTTGTCAATCAAAAGCTGCACAACGATTGGGTTTGTGGGTTCTTCTGGTGCCGGCAAAACCACATTAGTAGATATTATTCTAGGCTTGTTGGCAGCGGACAAAGGTACAATAACAGTAGACGGCAAGCTACTAGATAATAGTAATATGGCTGCTTGGCAAAGAAACATTGGTTATGTGCCGCAAACTATCTATCTAACGGATAGTACTATCGCTAGCAATATTGCGTTTGGTGTAGACTCAGAAAATATTAATATCAACAAGGTCAAGTTAGCTGCAACATTGGCGAATTTAGATAAATTTATTTTAGAAGAGTTGTCTAATGGCTACGACACTATGATTGGTGAAGCGGGTGTACGCTTAAGTGGCGGGCAGCGTCAAAGAATTGGGATCGCTAGAGCTTTATATCATGACCCTCAGTTACTAATTTTTGATGAAGCGACGAGTGCACTTGATAACCAAACAGAAAAAATTATTATCGATTCTATCCATAGTTTATCTAAGAAAAAAACCATAATTCTCATTGCGCATAGATTACAAACGGTTAAAGAATGTGATGTGATTTATGTCCTAGACAAAGGAAAAATTGCTGGGCATGGCACTTATAATGAGTTAATAGACAACAACAATATCTTTAGGTCTTTGGCCAGGAAAACTAAGTATGCGTAGGAACTATTATGTTTAATAACAAAGTTGTATTGATTACGGGTGGTACAGGTTCGTTTGGTAAGGCATTTACTAAAAGGTTGCTACTAAACTATACGCCTAAAAAAATCATTATATATTCTCGAGATGAACTAAAGCAGTCTGAGATGCAGCAAGAATTCAATCAACCTTGTATGCGTTATTTTATTGGTGATGTACGAGATGAGGCTAGATTAGATTGTGCTCTCAATGGTGTTGATTATGTTATACATGCAGCGGCATTAAAACAGATTCCAGCTGCTGAGTATAATCCTATGGAATGTATTAAAACAAATATAATGGGTGCTCAAAATTTAATCCAAGCTGCTATTCGTAATAATATTAAAGATGTTGTGGCTCTCTCTACCGATAAAGCAGCAAATCCTGCTAATTTATATGGCGCAACTAAATTAGCTTCCGACAAATTATTTGTTGCGGCTAATAATATTGTGGGTCAAAATGAAACAAGATTTTCAGTTGTTAGATATGGAAATGTGATGGGCTCCAGAGGCTCAGTTATTCCCTTTTTCAAAAAACTAATAGAAGAAGGCAAGCAAGAACTGCCCGTGACGGATCCTCGTATGACACGTTTTTGGATCACTTTAGATCAGGGCGTTACTTTTGTTGAGAAAGCTTTTCAGCGGATGCAAGGTGGGGAAATATTTGTTCCCAAATTACCTTCCAGTGGCATGTTAGATTTGGTCAAAGCCGTATCTGAAGAGGTTGGTACTAAAACCATTGGCATCCGGCCCGGAGAAAAACTCCATGAATTAATGTTTACCGCTAACGATTCAAGACAAACATTAGAATTCCATGATCATTATGTCATTAAGCCTAGTATTAACTTTGCATTCAACTGTGATTATGAGCTGAACCTTTTGGGGGAAAGAGGCAAGTATGTTGAAGAGGGATTTGAATATACTTCAGATAATACTGATTGGAATTTGTCGGTCGAAGAAATTCGGGCTTTGATTCACTAATGGACTTTATACCCTATGGCCGACAAAATATCATACAAGAAGATGAGGCCCAAGTCCTAGATACCCTTAAATCAGAATTTCTGACCCAGGGCCCGAAGGCGAAGGCGTTTGCGGAGCAAATGGCGGCCTATACTGGGGCAAGCTATGGCTTAGCGCTCAACAGTGCAACCAGTGCATTACACCTTGCTTGTTTGGCATTAGGTCTAGAGTCAGGAGATGTTTTATGGACATCCCCTATCACATTTGTCGCTTCAGCAAACTGTGCTTTGTATTGTGCTGCAAAAGTTGATTTTGTCGATATCGATCCAAGAACCTATAATATTTCGGTTGCGGCATTAGAAGAGAAGCTCGCCAAGGCAAAAGCAATAAATTCAGTACCTAAAGTTTTAGTGGTTGTACATTTTGCCGGGCAATCATGTGAGATGAAGGCGATCAAAATTCTATGTGAACAATATGGTGTGAGCATTATCGAAGATGCCTCTCATGCAGTTGGTGCCGATTATCTGAACAAAAAAGTTGGCTGTTGTGAATACTCAGATATTTCTGTATTTAGCTTGCATCCAGTGAAAATAATCACGACTGGAGAAGGTGGGCTTGCCTTAACCAATGATAAAAATCTACATCAAAAAATGATACTTTGCCACTCTCATGGCGTCACGCGAAATGAGGAGTTGATGACTGAACCCTCACATGGACCTTGGTATTACGAACAAATTGATCTGGGATTTAATTATAGAATGACTGATTTACAAGCTGCATTAGGCTTGAGTCAATTAAAACGGGCAGATCAGTTTGTAGCCAGAAGACGCGCCCTTGCTAAACAATATTTTGAAATGCTCAGTGACTGCTCAGTCACGTTACCTTATCAACATCCTGATTCAGATTCTAGTTATCACTTGTTTCCTATTGTGTTAGAGCTTGAGAATCGAGCAGAGCGTAAGCAAGTGAGAAAATCTGTATTTGTTAAGTTGCGAGAGGCTAACATTGGGGTCAATGTGCACTATATTCCCGTACATACTCAGCCATATTATCAAAACTTAGGTTTTCATTGGGGCGATTTTCCCAATGCAGAAAGTTATTATTTTGGGACAATTTCATTGCCATTGCACCATGGAATGACGGATAAAGAGCAAATATATATTGTTCAATCTCTACAAAGAGCATTAAATGAACATTAGGGTATTGCTACAATCTCGCTTAGCTTCAAAAAGGCTGCCTGCAAAAGCACTATTACCGTTAGCGGGTTTGCCTTTGATTGTTTTAGCTGCAAAAAGAGCTGGCAATCAAGGCGCAGATATACTTGTCAATACAAGTACCAGTCAATCAGATGATGTCTTAGTCGAAGCACTGAAAAAATATAATATTCAGTATTATCGAGGGCCAGAACAAGACGTTCTGACTCGATTTCAGTTAGCAACCGAGGATTTAAATTCAGAGGATTGTGTTGTTCGATTAACAGGCGATAACCCTATCCCTGATGGTTTCCTTATTAATGAGGCTATTCAAGCCTTTGAAGGTAGCAAGGTTGATTTTCTCACAACGACTTTTCCTAGTTCAGTATCACCTTATGGTCTCAGTCTTGAAATATTTAAGGTGAAACTGCTACATGCTTTTGAAGCCGATATGTTGGATGACAGTGATAGAGAGCATGTCACACCAAAGCTCTACAGTTTGGTAGAAAACAAGTTATTCTACACGCCCAAATGTATGAATAATAGAGACTTAAAGCATATACGCTGTACAATTGATACTTTTGCAGACTATTTGAGAGTATGTAAAATTTTCCAAGAGCGGGAAGATTCTATTGCCCAATCCTGGACATCATATGTTGATCGTTTGATTAAACAGTACCAAGACATTACGCCTTGCCCTGTTGTTCAACATAATAATGTTAACCATAGCCAGCTAATTTTAGGCACGGCGCAATTTGGGATGGACTATGGCATAGCGAATAAAGTTGGGATGCCAGGACAAATAGAAATTAACAGCATTATTCAGCATGCTATCGATGCAGGTGTAACACATTTCGATTCCGCCAGAGCCTATGGAAGTGCGGAAAAAAATATAGCGGTGGGTTTGGAAGGTGGTTTAGATTCTCAAGTCAAAGTCATAACAAAACTATCACCATTAGAGTATTTATCATCTCAAAAACTAAGTAAGAGCTTTGTAGAAGACGCTGTAACATCTAGCGTATACCGTTCAATGGCCAATCTTAAAACTAACAAGCTAGATATATTCTTACTGCATCGTTGGGCGCACCGTCATGAATTTGATGAGCACATTTGGGCATGCTTAAAAAAATTGCAATCTGAGGGTGCTATAGGAGAGATAGGCGCTTCGCTTTCGACTGTAGAAGAGGCATATCAGGCTATATGTGATCCGGAAATAAAGCATATTCAGATCCCTTTTAATATTTTAGATGGAAGATGGTTAGAGACAGATTTTCAGAATCAACTTAAAAACAGGCCAGATGTGAGGGTGCATGTCCGCAGTGTATTGCTACAAGGTCTTTTAGTTGATAATAAGCTTATTTGGCCCAATATTAATTTTGAGCTATCACAGGAATATAACCAAATTTTAGATCAATTTGTAGTTGATTTTAAAAGAAAAAATAGAATGGATTTGTGTTTTGCTTATGCACGATCATTTGATTGGATAACTGGGATAGTTGTGGGTGTTGAGACAATAGAACAATTAAAACTAAATTTAAAACTTTTTAATGAGCCAAAGTTAGCGCCTAAACAGCTAGAAATTATTTCAAATGTGTTTCAAAAGGTATCAACTGAGGTGCTTGATCCCGCTAGGTGGTAATATGACAGATAACAATGCAGTTCTTCGTTCTTTTGGACTTGAAAATCAAGTTGCTTTGGTTACAGGTAGTTGCGGGTACTTAGGTCAAAAAATGGCAGAAGCACTATGTGAAGCAGGTGCGCATGTTATTTTGAATGGCCGAAATGAAGAAAAAGTATATGCCCAATATGAATTATTAAAATCAAAAAAATTCAACGTAAGCCATTGTGTTGCAGATATTACTGATTTTGAGCAAATAAGAGCGCAATTATTACCACGACTTACTCAACATGAGAAGTTAGATATATTGGTAAATAATGCCTATTCTGGACGGCCTAGTTCACTAGAAGATAGTGTATTAAAAGAATTTAGCCAGGCATATCATGTCTCTGTAGAGGCTAGCTATCATTTGATTGATTTATGTCTGCCATATTTAAAAGAAGCGACATTAAATCTGACGAAAAGTGCAAGTGTTATTAATATTGGCAGTATGTATGGTGTTGTCAGCCCCAACCCTGAAATCTATGGCGACTCGGGGATGAATAACCCCCCATTTTATGGCGCCGCGAAAGCAGGGCTTATTCAATTAAGCAAGTATCTAGCTTGTCATTTAGCGCCATTTAATATTAGAGTGAATAGTTTATCGCCTGGCCCATTCCCACCCAAAACCGTGAATACAGACAATCCTGAATTTTACCAGTCGCTTTGTCATAAAGTGCCATTAAAGCGAGCTGGCAAGGCAGAAGAAATCAAAGGTCCGTTATTATTTTTGGCATCGAATGCGTCCTCTTATGTTACGGGAACGAATTTGATTGTCGATGGTGGTTGGACGGCATGGTAGTGTTATGATTTGTTCAGAATATAATATAATTATTAGAGTTGATGCAACGGCTGAGATGGGCGCTGGACATTTTATGCGTTGTATGGCTCTAGCACAATGGTGCCAAGAAGAACGTCTTAAAATATTATTTGTGTACAGTGAGCTACTCCCGATTGCCAATAAATTCCTTATTGAAAATCAATTTGATTCTGAGGAAATAGAAAAATTCGACTCACTAGTAGAAGATGCGATGCAAGTGCAGAAAATTGCCTTAAAATATCATGCAACCCTGGTCGTCATAGATGGGTATCATTTTACAAATCAATATTTTAATAAATTAAGACATCAAAAATTTAAGATAATAAAAATTGATGATTTTGGTAATGACGTTGATTATGTGGATATTGTTATTAATCAGAATCCATGGTCAAAAAAAATTCACTACCCAGATAATATCAAATGTTTTTTGGGCTTAGAATATCTACTACTTAAAAAAGAATACTGGTCATTTTTCAAAAATAGCAAGACCAACCGTGGTGAAAAAAAACGGGTGCTTGTCTCATTAGGGGGGAGTGACGTAATCGGTGTTCTAGAGAAAGTCGTAAAGTCAATAGATTGTGATTTAAAGCATGAAGCGTTAGATATTGATGTATTGCTGCCCTGCCAATATGATGCGATGCCAGAATGGGAAAAGGATCTAGTGACCTCAAAGCACTCTTATACATGGCTTAAAGATATTGTGAATATGTCTGGGTTATTGAATCATATTGATATTGCAATTTGTGCGGCTGGCAGTATTTGTTGGGAACTTGCCTTTATGAAAATTCCTATGGTCGTTTTGGTACAGGCAGAGAATCAAAAAGCAGTTGCAAAATCTATAGAGTTTATGGGGTTGGGTGTGATTTTATCACATGATGAGCCGATATCCACTGCAAATCAAGGTTTCCAGTTACAGGGTAATTTTAAAATGCTGGGACAATGGACTGACAAACAATCGTTTGAAAATTTACATATAGCTGAGAAAACGAAGTCTATTGTTAAATGTTTGGTATAAATTTATTTTTGATTTTTTTCGGGTGAAATTTTAGAAGTCATGGTTATTGAGTGGTATACAAAGAATGATTAATTTTAAAAATATAAAAAGACCCTTTATTGTTGCCGAAATGTCAGGGAATCATAATCGTTCATTAGAAACAGCGCTTAAAATGATTGAAGTGGCGAGCGAATGTGGGGTAGATGCGGTTAAGTTTCAGACCTATACACCCGATACAATAACGCTAGATGTTCGAAGTGATGATTTTCTCGTAAAGAGTGAAGCAAACCTTTGGGAAGGAGAATATCTTTACGATCTATATAAGCAAGCATTTACGCCATGGGAATGGCATGAACCTATGTTTAAACGATGCCATGAGCTAGGACTCTCTGCGTTTAGTTCACCTTTTGATCTTAGTGCGGTGGATTTTTTAGAAGAATTAAATGTTCCATGTTATAAAATTGCCTCTTTTGAAATTGTAGATTTGCCTTTAATAAGATATGTTGCCCAAAAAGGTAAACCTATCATTATGTCAACAGGCATGGCTTCTTTTGCTGAGGTTGAAGAGGCGGTTCAAGCGGCCAAAGGGGCGGGCTGTACAGATATTGTTTTATTAAAGTGTACTAGCAATTACCCAGCCAATCATACTCAGGCTAATTTGAGAACATTGCCCATATTGAAAGAGGCTTTTAATTGCCAAGTTGGGATATCTGATCACACAATGGGGCTGGGTACATCTATTATGAGCTTGGCTTTTGGCAGCATATTTATTGAAAAACATTTTACCCTATCGAGAGCTGATGGTGGTGTGGATGCAGCATTTTCGATGGAACCACATGAAATGAAGCAGTTGGTTTTAGAAGCGAATAGGGCTTTTGATTCTATCGGCCACGTACAATTAGGGCCTACTGAAAATGAGTTGGGCATGAAAAGATTCAGACGGTCACTATATGCTGTGAAAGATATAGAAGCAGGTGAGCCTCTAACCAAAGAGAATATTAGATCCGTTAGGCCTTCAAAGGGGTTAAAGCCTAAATATTTTGATTCTGTTATGGATTCTAAAGCAAAACAAAATATTTCAAAGGGCACAGCTTTAGAGTGGGAATTATTAGAATGATATTGAGAGATAATCATATTTGTATTCTTGATTATGGTTCAGGAAATGTAATGTCAGTATTCAATTTGGTTAAAAAAATAACTGATAATGTGACTATTAGTAATGCAGTAAATGATATTAAACTATCCTCTCATATTATATTGCCTGGTGTTGGTGCTTTTGGAGAGGTTATGAACAAGATGAAAGCAACGTTGCCTCTAAAAATCTTGCAAAATGAAGTTGTGACTCATCAAAAGCCATTCTTAGGGATATGTGTGGGGATGCAGGTTTTGTCAGATTGTAGTACCGAATTTGGTCAGCATGAAGGGCTTGGGTGGATTCCTGGCACTGTTGACTTAATAAGCAGTGATGGACAGCCATTACCCCATGTAGGTTGGAATGATATAGACTGTCGGAATTCTCATAGATTATTTAATAAGTTGCCCCAAGATATAGATTTTTATTTTGTTCACAAATACGGCTTCAAGACTAAAAGCAAAGAACATACGCTAGCAACAACAAATTATGGAGAGAGTTTTGCTAGTGTTATTGGAAAAGATAATATTTATGGGGTGCAGTTTCATCCTGAAAAAAGTCAATTGGCCGGGGAAAGTTTAGTTTCAAACTTCTTATTGTTATGAAAAAAAATCGCATTATTCCACTACTATTATTAAAAAATGGTCACTTAGTTAAAAGTAAGCGCTTTTGTCGCTACCAAAATTTGGGAAACCCTGTTATTGCGGTTAAACGTTTGAGTGAGTGGGCATCTGACGAATTAATCTATATGGATATAACTAAATCCTCAGATTATGATTTACGGCGAGGTGACTTAGCCTATCCAAATAGAAATTATATAATCGATATTATTAAAGATGTTTCAGAAATGACCTTGATGCCAATAACAGTGGGGGGCGGAATTCAGTCAATTAAAGATATTGAAATTCGCTTGTTAAATGGTGCAGACAAAGTCGTGGTAAATTCGATTTTATTTGAAGACAAAAATCTTTTGCTACAAGCAGCTAAAATTTTTGGTTCTCAATGTATGGTTGTTTGCATTGATTATAAAATACAAGATGGGAAGGCTTATGTTTATTGCCATAAAAGCAAAGTGCTAACAAATATACTTGTGACTGACTGGGCAAAAGAAGTTGTTGCAATGGGCGCAGGTGAAATATTGCTACAATCTGTCGAGCTTGATGGTAGTTTACAGGGCTATGACCTAAAAACAAACCGTGAAATTTCGGAACAAAATAATATACCAGTGATTGCTTGTGGAGGCGCAGGTGAATGGCAACATATGGGGGATGTTTTTGACTCGACATCAGTTTCTGCTGTTGCAGCAGCTAACATTTTTCATTATACCGATCAAAGTGTATATTTAGCGAAAAAGTACTTATTTGAGAAAAACTATCCTGTTCGAAATCCTAATGTATTAAAAATAAAGGAAGAGGAAAATGCGTTATTGTAGTCGTTGTACCTATCCAGTCGTTTCTGTAAATTTAGAGTTAGACGATGAGGGGGTATGCTCAAGCTGTCGTGTATTTGAAGAATTTGAAGCAATTCCTCAAGATGTTTGGAATTTGCGCCGGGAAAAATTTGTATCTTTAATTCGGGATATTTCCAAATCGAATGATGCAAACTATGATTGTATTATTCCTGTTAGCGGCGGGAAAGATAGTTATTATCAGACAAGCACGATGATTGAGGAATTTGGTTTAAAGCCTTTGCTTGTAACATATCATGGAAATAATTATTTGCCTGAAGGGGATTATAATCGAGATAGAATGCGACATGTTTTTGATGCCGATCATTCAGTCTTCGGTCCAGGTATTAATGTGCTAAAAAAGTTAAATCGAATTTGTTTTAAAAAAATGGGTGACATGAATTGGCATGCGCACTGCGGGATATTCACTTATCCCATACAAGAGGCTGTAAGACATGAGATTCCTTTAGTTATTTGGGGTGAAGTCGCCTGGGATATTTCAGGAATGTATGATCCTGATGACTTTGTGGAATTTAGTGCCCGAGTTAGGCATGAGCACTCTTTAAGAGGATTTGAATGGAACGATATGCTTAGTGATCCTGTTGATCAGCTGTCTGAGAAAGATATTCTATGGGCTAAATACCCCTCTGATGAGGCTATTCTGAAAGTGGGCGTTAGAGGCTTATATCTAGGCAACTTTTTGAAATGGGAACCTAATGTTCATACTCAACAGATGATAGATAAGCATGGTTGGAAAGAAGCTTCTCAGCCATTTGAAAGAACTTATAGAAAAATGTCAAACTTAGATGATCGCTATGAGAATGGTGTGCATGACCTGTTAAAATTTATTAAATTTGGATACGGCCGAGCTTCAGACCATACCTCAAAAGATATTAGGCAGGGCTTATTGTCCCGAGATGAAGGCATAGCTCTTGTTAAACGTCTAGATCATATTGTCTCAAAAGATCTGTACCACTGGTTAGATTATGTTGAAATGAGTGAAGATGAGTTTTGGCATATTGCAGATGGCTTTAGAGATCCTAGAGTATGGAGAATAGAAGATGGCCAATGGGTAAAAGATAATATTTGGGGTGGGAGCTCTTCATATGGGAGCGTTAATTTGCCTAAAGAGCAATGGTCTAAATATCAAGCCCATGAAAGCATGTTAGTAGGTATTTGAATTAAAAAGATTTGCTAGGGGTTGCTGTCTCAGCCCCAGTGAATTTTTTAAGTTGGATTATGTATGGTACAGCTGGCTCTTTTTAACTGCCCCAAACGAAATTAACTTTAGGGAGAAAAGGAAGTTTTCCTAGTAAATGTTAGAGGGCTAATTTGATATATGCTATAGTGATTAACAATAAGAATTAATTAATGTTGAAGTTGTCTGTTTTAGGTGAGAAATGATTACTAGTAAAGTTAAAGCTGAATTAAGGCATAAATACTATCAAATAAGACCGCCTGAATATATACGCCAACTAAATATTTTAGAAAAGCAGTTGCTAGATATCTCAGACAGCATTCCAAAGTCAGATATACGTATCGTATATGGACCCAGCTTTAGTATTTATGAACCTTGCTTTATTCATGACAGAATACTGTCAATTGCTTTACGGCTACGTGGGGCAACAATATTACCTATATATTGCGATCAGGTACAGGAATCTGAATGTAATGTAAATGCGGGGGAATGGATGGGGGCTTCGTTTAATGAAGCTTGTCTGAGATGCAATATGTTTTCCAAGCTGTTATGGAATAAGTCATTTAAACCTTATAAACTCTCGCAGTGGTTACCTCAAAATGACAGTGCGGCAATAAATCTTAAAGTCCAGAAAATGCGATTTGACGAGATTATCAGATATCAAGAAGATGGTTTTCCTCTTGGGCAATGGTGTGAAGATATTATTGTGAATAGCTATATGGTGGGCGATTTCACACTAATTGAGAATTATGAGGATATTTTCAAAACACATTTAGAAAATATCTTACGGTTAAAAACAATTTATAAAAGAATGGTTTCAGATTTAAAACCCGATAGAATTGTTTCAAATGATAGCTTTTACGGAATGTGGGGAATATTAGAGAAATTATCCATTCAAGAAAACCTGGATTTCTATTCTCATTGGGAAGGCGATAGAAAAGATGCTTGGTGTTATGCTTACCAAGATGCTGCAATGAAGCTAGATTTTAGAAAACCATGGGAAAAATACTCTAAGCAACCGCTATCAGATTCTGCTAGAGCTAAAGTGAAAAACTGGCTCGAAAATCGCACTCAAGGTTTGGATATGATCTTGAATACCGCGGCTATAGGAGAACATCATACCGATGAGTTTTCTTTGTCTACTTTAGAAAATAGTGATAAGCCAAAAGCGTTATTATGTGCCAATGTTATTTGGGATTGTGCAGCATTAAATAAACAAATTATATTTGAAGATATGATGGATTGGCTTATCCAAATCATTAAATGGTTTGAGTCGCGCCCTGAATACGAGCTGATTATTAAACCTCATCCTGTGGAAGAAAATCCTTTATTGCCTCAAACTGTTGAAACAGTACAGAAGAGTTTGTTAAAGCGGGATATTAAGATACCTTCTAATGTATTTTTGTTATCAGCGAAAGTAAAATGCACAGTATATGACTTATTTAGGTATGCGAAAGTTGGACTTATGCATACCTCTACTGTTGGGATGGAAATGGCTGCCTTGGGTATGCCTGTTATCACCTCTGCAAAGGCACCTTATCGAGGCTATGGCTTTACAATTGATTGTTCAGATAAGAGCCATTTTTTTAACCAGCTAATAGCGACGCTAGACGCAGAAGCAGGTATAAGAACACAGCAAATAGAAAATGCATATAAATTTATCTATTTCTACCGTTTTCACTACTATACAAAAATAGATATTATGTCATATGAGTTTAGCAAGGAGCCTAAAGTACTTATTGAAAACATTGATGAATTACGACCTGGGAGTAATCCTGCCTTAGATTACATTGTAGATAAAATTCTGGATGGCAAACCAATTATCGATGAAAATAATTGGATGGCAGAGAGTTGATTTTTTTTAACCTTATTTTTGGCTAGAATGGTTAGGTCACAGTCTCGCCATTATAAGGATTTTCAAAGTTGAGTCGACTATCAATACAAAGCTAACATAGATATTTTTTAACTTAGCTCGTATTTGTTTTTAATTAGCTCTGATAGTTCTGTAGTAATATCTTTATTATCTAGAATAAATTTATCATACTCTTTCCCTTCAATATTGAGCTGAATATCGATATTATAAATATCAACAAGTTTGCCTATTGTAACTTTTACTTCATCAGTATTATATTGCCCAAGTATTTTATCTAGAATTAAGTTCCCTAGCTGTTGTTTGTAATGAGAAGACTCCCAATACCAAGTCATTTTATAATTTGCATCACCTTGTGCCGGAAATGTTTCAGTCGTCATAGTGTTAATAATCGTAAAATCCCATATCTCATAGGGCTGCTTGCTATGTTGTTTTGCTTGGGTATAGTTTTCCTGTATAACTTTTTTTTTCCAATTCTGGTAAATGTCCCACAGGCCTATTTTTGAAATAAGTACTCTGTGTCGAATATGGGTTGGGGAGAAAAACATTGTGACTTTGATGTTTTTTTCATAGCAAAGAGATAATATTTTCCCTAAGTATATTGGTGTACTTTCCGATTTGCTTTCATCGTTGAAATTATAACCTCGGACCTTTGGGGGTAACCACACATCATTAACATATGATTTTTCTGAAATTAGTGTTGTGTTATGGTGGCCGCCATGTATTTTTTGGTATGTGTGTAATGAGTCTTCCAGAGTAAGGCCAGACTTATTCATTACTGGTAAAGTGGGATCAAACTTATTTAATAATGTTTTTATACTATCCTTGGTTGCTTGGTATGAGGTGTATTGGCTAAACATTTCAGTTTCATATGCTATTTTATTTTTTTTTGTTTTTAACCTCTTTAATGAGAAGTCAGGCTTATCTTCCATGTGTATATTAAAAGACATAAAATCTAAAGCTAAGATAACCTGCTTTAAATTCCCAACCTGGTAAGCATGTAAAAAGTTGTAGTAAATTTCTCGCATATTGGCACCATCTATACCCATATTAAACACAGGCAAATGGATGAAGTTTGGGTTATCAGGATTTAAACCCACTGCAGCTCGAGAGCTTCCCAATATAATAGTTTGGGGCTTAATTTGAGTTACAAGATAAGGCTTAGATAATCTTACATGGGTTTGAGCTGCAGGTTTTTTTTCTAAAGGTACAATATTATGAGAATGAACACCATAGGGGTCTACTGCCCAATTAAATACTATGAGTAGGGTGAGCAATGTTAAAAGGTAAATAATATATGATTTTATGTATTGATTCATTATGACATCTAAAATTGATAGTAAAGAAATTCAGTTACGTTGTTCATCATCATGAGTACGATAACAGAGACTAAAGCAAATACCATAGCCCAAGTTTTTGCTGGGTGCCACATTATGGCACTTGCTTTTTGTGGGTATAGACAATCTTGATAGGCAGGTAATTCATTATAAAAAAATTGATTTGTATTGGGGAGTTTCCATATAAGAATGAATCCTAACATGAGAGCAGAAATTTCAAGTGTTCCTTGAAATAGTGGGATAGTACCAGTATGTATATAAAAAAATTCAAGCCAGTGTGATTTATTTGGAATAGGTGCCCAATTTAAATAATGCTCAGGGATTATGATTCCATTGATACCCGTCATGCCTTGAATAATATTGATGGCAGCAGAAAATGATTCCGCTCTAAAAAATACCCACGCGTACATAATGGCAACAAAGGTTATAATTAGGGATAAATAGCTATACAATCTACTTTTCAAACAAAAGATTGCATATTTTTTGGCGGATGAATCAGTCCATGCGTGGTTCAATATTAAATATATACCGTGAAGTGCGCCCCAAATTAAAAAGTTAAATCCTGCTCCATGCCAGAGTCCGCCTAGTACCATCGTAATAAAAAGATAAGAATATTTTCTTGGGATACCATTTCTATTTCCTCCCAAGGGTATATAGATATGATCTTTTAAAAATGTTGATAATGTAATATGCCATCTATGCCAAAATTCAATGACAGATTTAGCTTTATAAGGAGAGTTGAAATTAATGGGTAAGTGAATGTTAAACATTCGGGCAAGCCCTATTGCCATATCTGAGTATGCAGAAAAATCAAAATATAATTGAAACCCATAACATAAAACACCTCCCCAAGCTTCAATTAAGGTGATATTAACGTTCGATGGTGAGTTAAAGACCAAATCAGCAAAAGGTTTGAAGTTATCGGCAATAAATACTTTTTTGAATAAGCCTAGCAGAAAAATAGAAAATCCAATTGCTAGGCTGTTCCGACAAACTCTAAATGCGTTACTTTTCTTATATTGAGGGAACATATTTGGCCCATATACTATTGGACCCGCAATCAATTGAGGGAAAAAAGTGATAAATAGTAGGTAATCTTTTAATTGAAACTGTGTTGTTTTTTGGAAATAGCAGTCACATAAAAACGCAATTTGTTGAAATGTGATAAACGAAATAGCTAAAGGTAATATTAGTGTTTTGGTTTCGATATATTGGAAGCCAAAGAATGTCAATGTTTCGATGGCGAAATTATAATATTTAAAATAGCATAGTAAGCTAAGGTTAAGGATAATACCAAAGGAAAGCTGAAGTTTTTTAAGTTTTTGAGTTTGAGTAGATATTAGTTTCGCTGAAATTATATAGTTACTTGCCAAGGAGAATAAAACTAGCGTTAAATAACTAACATTCCACCAACCGTAGAATATGAGTGAGCATATAATAAGGCAATAAATTGTATTGTCTTTAGATGTCCTCCTAGCATAATGGCATGCCATCAATGTTAAAGGTAAAAAGACTAGAATAAATGCAAACGAATTAAATAACATTATTATGAGACGGAGGGTGATTGTGTAACCACAGCAGTCAAATCTTGAATTTTTTCATCACCATAATACCAATAAAAGTAATTTTTATCTGGTAATAGTGGTAGAGAGGTCATATTGAGAAAATTTAAGACCACACGAAAAGAATTTACAGGCGTGATAGTTGGGTATAATTTTTCTTTTAGTTCGTCGGGGCCATAATAGGCATTAAATATTGAAAATCTTTCATTGGCTTGTTCTATTGATGGTGTACCCCCTTTATAACTTTCTAAATAAACTTCAGAGCCATGATCTGCTTGCAGAATAATAATGGGTATAGATTCAGATTGCGCAATGATAGATTGTACGATACCGGAGATCTTGGTATTCAGAAATTGTATCTGTTCCACATATAATTCTTTTTCTGTTTTAGTTGTTTGTTGCAAAGCAACAGTATTTCCATCTTTATCAAATAAATATGGTGGGTGAGGCATGACAAGATGAACAAAAGTGAACTTAGGTGTCTTAGATAATTTGGGGATACTTTTGATTTGGTTAAGTGCATTTAACCTTAAGCTGATTTCGTCCGAGTCAATAATGTTTCTAAAAGCAGTCATGCGCAATATGGCTTTTTGATAATCTGACAAGGATATTCTTTGCCCAAAATGAAAATCAGATGTTGACCATTTATTATTTGTTGGTCCCCAACCACTAGAAAAAGTGATAATTTTATAGCCGAAACTTTTTAAACATTTAACAAGTTGGGAATTCTGTATTAACTGAAAATAGGGTTGGTAATTTTGGTTACCATTTATCTCAACTTCTCGATTGATATAATTCATGTTTAAGGACGAGGGTAGCGACAAATGGGTCATAGTATAATTGCTAGTGCTTTTTGTCGGTATATAAAATCCTTGAGATTTCAAGTCTTCTAAAAAGGGTTGGTTATCATAACCATGCACGTTTTTCAGACTATCATGTCTTGCGTACCCATCTAGTATGATGTAATAAATATCAGGTTTTTCTTGTACGTCAGATTCAGTGTCTTGGTGGTAACTTAGCTCATAATTCACTTTAGGGTAATCATTAGAGCTCGCAGATGGTGTGTTTTTGTTTTGTGAAATATAACTCATACTTCCGTTAAAGAATATGAGGGCTAAAAATACGGATGAAGTAATAGTTATGAAAGAATTAATTGTCTTTAGTGCATTTTTATAGCATGAAATGACTAGCACGAGAACTAGTAATATAACCCCTATCAGCGCATAAGATAAGTTCAGCTGCAAGCTACTTTGTACGTGATGACGTATAGTCAGGTAGTCAATATAGTGACCATATAAAAAAGAAAATGCAAAAATTGCTGAGCTGAGCAATATAGCACTTTGTACTTTTTTAGTGAAAAGAAAGCACACCGCGGTTAGTATGGTTGCCGAACCAAGTGATAAGAGTAGTGGTACAAACAAATCTATAAACATTAACTCGTTTAAGTTACGTGCACCAATAAATAGTACCGGAATGCTGGCAATCAATAAGGGATGAAGGTCAAATTTTTTGATCATATTTTTCGAGATTAATTCTTATCTAGTGAGTTTTGATTAATTTCATCATCACTGTCATCATTTGTTGGTGAATGACGAGAAAATAGTGTGCTAAATTTCTCTTTTATTTTTCTAAAATACATTTTAATCGTAAACATGGCGCCAATACATGATGCAAATATAATTTGTAACATAAAGCTACCTGTGCCTGGATCTATATAAGCATGAGATGTCATTGGGATAGCTATAAGTGTTACTAGAAAAAATATTTTGTTCATAAACATTACCTTTTATCTTTATTTAAAAATTCTGCATTTTTATAAAATTATTTGACAGCTTTTCACAAGATATGCTCTAACTTTTCTTTAACCTTGTTCCTTAAATTATTGTTATCGTGAGTGTAGTTTGCATAGTTTATTGCCGAAATACTGTTCCAATAGGCGTTATTATTGTTCTTAATGGGGCTTTCTGATATTGATGCAATAATTGTGAAGCTTGATTCCCTTGAGAAAATATAGTCAATTTTAAAACCACAAGTATTTAATAGTCTTTCAACTGTTATAGAGTTAAAATACCAAAGATGTGCGATATGTAAAAAATATGCAAACCCGTTTGGTGAATATTCAGAAGCGGTTTCTAGATTAGGAATGTCAATTAATAGCTTTGTATTAAGAGCATTATTGGAAGAATGTATTTTTTTACTTAAATTATCCAAGAATGAATGGGGGGAGTTTAAGTGCTCTAAAATATTACTAAGAATAATATAATCTATTTTGAGAGGCAGTTTAAAGCTTTCATCCATAGCATCTTTCACATAAAGGTTGGGTACATGTTTCTTCCCAACGTCAACTCTATAAGGGTCGATATCAAATCCTTGAACATGAGCACCTTGTTCTTGAAGGGCACGTAATATACCTGCTGAACCACAGCCAATTTCTAAAATATGTTTATTTGTGATTGGGATATTAAGCTTCTCAAATATATCTAAAAAACATAGAGAGTTAACTTGATATTCAAGTTGATAGTGCATTTTATCATCTAGATTATTCATGCATATGACTTGATACTCGCCGCTTTCATAAAATTTATTTAGCGCTTTGGATTCAAGTCTAGCGTAAAGTTGTAACAGCCCACAGTTGGTGCAAACACCCCACTGAAAACCTTCTGGAGAGCGGGCAACACTGCTGAAATTATTGTGCTTGCAAATAGCGCATGGATAGGAACAAATCGAATAACTTTTTGATTTGATCTTATTTTTAAATGAGGAAACTTTTTCAGAATCTTGTAGGCTTGGGTCAATATATTGAAAAATATTAATGTCAGCTCTATGAGATAGGAGATGTCCAACTGTGTTGCCATTTTGTGACGTAGTTGGAATAGTTTTTTTGACTAGTTCATAGCCAAAATATTGTGTGCATTTTTTTACTATCTTTTTCATATTATTAATAATTTATTCAATTGAGTTATTGTGGCTACAATAGTTATATTTTAGTGCGAGTTGATTATATGCTGTAACGAGATCGCTTTCAAACTGTTCACGCTAAGTAAGTTTACATAGTGCTAAAGTTTTCTGATCTAGGGAGAGTGTTTCAAGAGAGGATATATAGATTTTCAGTTAACACAACAAGCAAGTGTTAACTTTCAAACTTTTATTCTGGTTTACTATATGTCAGTGTCAGTAAAATACAAATACGTCTAGTTTACAACCAGATGTTGTGTTAGATATATTTGTATTTTAATTTCGCGAGACTTATCCCTTTCGAGTGTAATAATAAAGCGTTCTAGAAGAGCCCTCTATACTTTGCTTCGATATTAATGAAAAATATTGATCAAAGCATTGTTCAAAATTTTCTATATCATATAGATCAAAAATATCTTCACGAGAGCTAAGCAGCTTTTCAACTTGAGAATCTTCCTTGGGTATGAATTCAATGATTAGCTCTTTACTGATCTTTTTGAAAAAATGTGCCAATTCATTTAATGGTACATTATTACTTATTGCGAGATGATGAATGAGTCCAAGAGCCATCGTGCAGTCTGCAGGGCCTCTTTCTGGGAATGATAATCGCTCTTCATTGCCCCACCCAATGCTTGGGCTTGGATTTGAAAGGTCTAGATGCAGGGGTAGAATATTATGAATATTGTTTTTTTTAATACTCTTAGCAAGCTGTTCTATACAGTTAAAGTCTATGTCCCATGCGATAACATTTTGTGCATATTTGGCTGCAACTTGACTGAATACTCCCGTGTTGGCACCTAGGTCCCAAACCATGCTGGGTTTAGACTGATATAAAAAAGAATCTATTATTTCTAGTTTTTTCTTGAATGAATCTTCGACATAATTATTATTAGACTCATAATAGTCATACCATTCTGACTGAGCTTGGATTGGGAAGCTTAGTTTTGAGATGGTTTTATGTAGCCCTTGTATTAAGTGAATAAAAGCTTGCTTTGAAAAGTTATTTGTATTGACTTTCTTGTGGTGAGAGCCATACTTATTTTGTAACTTTGCATGAATATGGATATGAATTTGTGCCCCCAAATGAAATTTTGTTCTAAATGGCAAAAGCTTGCTTGCCAGGTCTAACGGAATACCATCAATATAATTTTTTAATAATTGCCCTAATCTTTGATCAGTATATTTTATAAGATATAGAGGGGCTAAAAAATGTTGGCAAAACTGCTTGTATGCTTTCCATGGTTTATTCTTTTCATATTTTTCAAATGACAAGGTGTCAATAAAAATAGGCTTGCCACGGTAGAATTGAATATTGTAAGCACTTGCATCTTTTAACGACATATTATTTCTCAATGCTGACAGCTGTATGTCTAGCGTTAGTAGCGCAGCATCTTTAAGTTGCTCAGCAGACCATTCATAGGGATATGAGATAAATGGAATTGTTTCAGGTTTTATCACTTTATAAGCATCGTTGGTGCTTGCTAGAGTTAAATCCTGTTCAGAATGGGGAATTAAGTCCGATTGCTGCGCTAAAATATCATATAGTCCACTGGTGACAAGATGCTCATAATGCGGCTTATATATTTGGTTGATTTGCCGCAGAAGATTGTTCTCTGTACGGTAGAGAAAACCTGCCGGGTCTCTAAAAGAGCTTTTTAATTTATCTTGCTTGTTAGTCATATGCATTATTAGATAGGTTGATGTATGGGCAGATTACAGGAGAAATTCTTTCCATTCAAATTTTATACCGGCAAAGTTTGGTTTATTGTTTAGTTAAGCAATTGAAAGATTAGTCCTAATTTTGTTGCTTTATGTTATCCTGTCTCGCTAGAGAACAGGTACTAATTATGCGGCGGAAATGATGCCCCAAAAAGCTTTTATAACCGGAATTAATGGACAAGATGGTTCCTATCTAGCAGAGCTATTATTAGAGAAAGGCTATGAAGTCCATGGATTAGTAAGGCGAGAAACATTTGAAGGCGCTGGAAACAAGCTTTTCAACTTACATCGCATCCTTGACAAAATTACACTTCATTATGGCTCTGCCAGCAACCAACTGTGCATCTCAAAATTAATCAATGATATTCAGCCTGATGAATGTTATCACTTAGCGGCGACTAGTTTTGTTAGTTATGATCTGGCAGCTGAAACTGAGATCCTTGCCAATAATTTTAATTCAACCCATTTTCTACTGGCCAGCATTAAAGAGAGCTGCCCTAAATGTAAATTTTACTTTGCGGGCTCAAGCGAAATGTTTGGTGCGCCTTCTGAGTATCCACAAACTGAGAATACCGTGTTTGAGCCACGGTCTATATACGGTATATCAAAATTGGCTGCAGCTCAGTTAAGCAAAAGCTATAGAAAACAACATCAAATATTTACTTGTAATGGTATTTTATATAATCATGAATCACCTCGAAGAGGTGAAGCCTTTGTGACGCGTAAAATTACACATCAAGTCGCTCGTATAGCCAATGGGTTGGTTGATAAATTAGTGTTAGGCAATTTAGACGCTAAAAGAGATTGGGGCTATGCGCCTGAATATGTTGAGGCTATGTGGCGAATGCTCAATCATGATGAGCCAGGCGATTATATTGTTGCGACAAATCAGCTACACACGGTAAAAGATATTGTGCAATGTGCATTTGAGTGTGTTAGCTTAGATTATAATGACTATGTCATTGTTGATGAGAAGTTTCACCGAACGAATGAGAAAATACCTTTAGTGGGCGATTACACGAAAGCGAAGCGCATTCTAGAATGGCAGTCACAAAAAACAGTATTCCAAGTGATAGAAGAAATGGTTGCTTGGGATTTATACTTAATGAAGCAGGCACATGTCGTATGAAAGTTTTATTTACCTCTCCCATGATAGAGTATCCACCCAAGAGTGGACCACATTTACGCATTGATAATACGATTAAAGCATTACATCAAATTTCTGATCTACATATTATTTCTAAAGTACCTAAGTTTTTAGTTGGTGGCGATATTGCAATTGATTTTTATCATAAGCAATCAAATAAATTTAGTTTTTCACCATCGGTAAAATCATTATCTAGCAGTAAGTGGGTTCGTCGTGCACAAAAAGTTGTTAAAAAACTTTTTGTGAATGACGCAGACTACTTGGTAAAATACGCAAAGCAACACAATATAGATGCGATTTGGTTTGGATATGGTAATCTTTCCCATGATTTAATTGAAGCGGTGCATAAGCTGAACCCAGGCATTCCGCTTATTTGCGATACAGACAGTGTTTGGTCACGTTTTATTGCTCGAGAATTACCCTTCATAGAATCTTCTTCTGAGAAAGCTAAAATTCAGCAGGCAGCAGAAGATAAAGAAAAAGAAGAGCAAAAGTGGGTTCAATGGTGTGATGTCACAACGGCAGTATCAGATGTTGATGCAGCGTATTATCAGAGTTACACAGCAGACACGACTAAAGTAGCTGTATTTCCTAATGCCATTGATTTAGATTTTTATAAAACTCTAGAAGCGCCGCCTCCAGGTTTCTCAGATAAAGCGATTATATTATCCGGCTCTTTTGGTAAGTCAACCAGTGCTATGAATAGAGCCGCAGACTGGGTGCTGAAAGATATCTGGCCAAGAGTGGTTGAAGAAATTTCAGATGCACATTTATATATAGTGGGCACACACTCCGATGTATCCTATGCCCAAATTCACGACCCTACTATTACAATTGCAGGACGCGTGCCTTCTATATTGCCTTATTTGCAACATGCAAAAATGGCGATTACACCACTACAGTTTGAATCTGGGACTCGCTTTAAAATATTAGAAGCAGGGGCTTGCAAATTACCAATGGTTTCGACCACTTTAGGGGCAGAAGGCTTGGATGTAAAACATATGGAGCATATTTGGATTGCGGATGAAGCTCAAGATTTTGCTGATGCCATTATTTCATTACTCAAAGATCGGGGCTTAGCCAAATCGATGGCAGAAAAAAGCTATGAGTTGATCAAACGTGATTTTGGATTACGCTCTCTGGAGCGACGTGCAAAAAGTATTTTAGAACAGGTAGTATAATCATGATAGAACATGTCAATTTCGCTGGTCAAAACTATGCCGTCATTATTCGTAGTCAATACGAGAAACCAGGTATTACATTTGTAACGCCCAATGAGTATTCTCAACAGTTGGCTTATATGCAACATGAGACAGGCAAAAAAATCATGCCGCATGTGCATAATCCCGTACCGCGTCAAGTCACCTATACCCAAGAAGTTTTGTGGATTAAGAAGGGAAAATTACGTGTAGATTTTTATTCTGACGCCCAAGAATTTTTAGAAAGTAGAGTTTTAGAGTCTGGCGATGTAATTTTACTGGCCCAAGGCGGACATGGCTTTGAAGTGCTCGAAGCCGTTGAAATGTTTGAGGTTAAGCAAGGCCCCTACGCTGGGGAAGAGGATAAGACGCGTTTTGAAGGCAAGTTTTCTCAAAATGTAGAACTAGGAAATATAAATGAGTGATTTTATTCCTGTGAACACGCCGCTACTGATTGGTAATGAAAAAAAATATTTAAATCAATGTATCGATACAGGCTGGATTTCATCAGAAGGTCCGTTCGTAAAAGAATTTGAAGAGAAATTTTCAGAGCGAGTGGGACGGCAATTCGGTGTGGCAGTTGCCAATGGCACGGTGGCTTTAGAATGTGCAGTGCGTGCTTTAGGTTTGCAGCCCGGTGATGAAGTCATCATGCCGACCTTTACGATAATTTCTTGTATTCAAGCTTTAATCAATAACCAACTTAAGCCTGTATTGGTGGATAGTTTATCTGATACGTGGAATATGGATACGGCATCCATACGGGCCAAAATTACAGACAAGACTAAAGCGATTATGGTTGTGCATACCTATGGTTTGCCAGTTGAGATGGATGCCGTTTTATCTTTAGCAAAAGAGTTCAATTTAAAAGTAATAGAAGATGCTGCTGAGGCGCACGGGTTAATGTATAAAGATAAGCCTTGTGGCTCATTTGGTGATATTGGTATATTTAGCTTTTATCCTAATAAGCTGATTACCACGGGCGAGGGTGGGATGATTGTTATGAATGATAAATCTCTTTATAAACAATGCTGTTACTTGAGAAACTTGGCTTTTGATAACCCAAGATTTGTACATGAAGATTTGGGCTATAATTTCAGAATGAGTAATATCCAAGCTGCCTTAGGCTTGGCACAGTTAGAACAACTGGATGAGTTTATCGAACGAAAGCATAATATGGGCTTATATTACCAAAACAATTTGCAAGAAATAGAACATCTTCAGTGTCCTATTGCAGAAACACCCTATGCTAAAAATATTTACTGGGTTTTTGGTTTGATTGTGGAAAAAATGAAAGCAACTCAAATTATGCAATTATTATCAGAGAAAAGAATTGGTACTAGACCATTTTTTTATCCTATGCACTTACAACCTGCATTAACAAAAACAGGGTTGTTTAAAGAAGAACAATATCCCCAAGCAGAACATATTAGCCAATATGGGTTTTATTTACCCAGTGGCTTAGCTTTAACTAAATTAGAGCTAGAGCGAGTTGTTCAAGCTGTACAATCAATATTGACAGAAATATAAAAAAAGATACGGATATTCATTATGTTACAAAAAGCCGTGAGATTTCTAAAGCGTCAGCAAGCACTATCTAGGATTAATTTATCATTATCTAGAGCCGCAACAACCAGCCAGCTACGGAATATAAACCCCAAAAAACCAAATAGTTGGGAGTTTGCTGGATTTTCCCAAAATGGAGAAGATGGCATTAGTGATTATTTAACACAAAATTTGTTGTCTCCTAACCGATATTTTTTTGAAATTGGTGCAGCAGATGGCTTAGAGAATAATACAAGTTGGTTTGCCATTGCTAAAAAATATTCTGGTTTGATGATAGAGGGCGACAAAAAACTCAGTAAACGGTTAGATCAGTTAATATCCGGGTTTAACTTAGGCGTGACGGTGCAACAGCAATTCGTTACGGTCGATAATATTCCATCGTTGGTCAATTCCCTGCAATACCAAGATCCAGACTTCTTTTCTTTGGATATTGATGGCAATGATTATTATATTTTAGAAGCTTTATTGGAAAATAAACTCAGACCTAAAATTATTATTGTGGAATACAATAGCGCATATGGGCCCGATAATGCACAAACGATTCCTTACGACGAATCTTTTTATTATTTGGACGCACATGCTTCAGGACTATATTACGGCGTGTCGATTCAAGCTTGGCAGACACTGCTATGCTCAAAAAATTATCAATTTATCACTGTGGATGCAAATGGTGTTAATGCTATTTTTGTTGATAAGTCCGCTTTTGCGCCCGAATTTTTAGCCGGTATCAAACCGAAATACTTTGCTGAAAATTTTTATCAATTTAAAAAATATGGCAGTTGGGACAAGCAATATCAGAAAATTTGTCATTTGCCATTTAACAAAATTAAAAACATCAAGGAAACTGCCGCATGAACGTCTTTCAAAATTATGGAAAATATTATGACTTGCTCTATCAAGATAAAGAATACTTAGGTGAGACCAACTTTCTGATTGGATTACTAAATCATTTTGGTGTGGCAAAGGGTGCAAACTTATTAGAGCTGGGCGCCGGTACGGGCAAACATGCATACCATCTGGCTGAGCAAGGTTATTATGTCACAGGCATTGAGCAAAGCGATATGATGCTAGAGATGGCCGGTCAAGCGTTGTCTCAAAAAACGCCGAATATTACCCAACATGTTCAGCTATTTAAAGGTGATGTCCGTACTTGGGTTGCAGAGCAAGTGAGCCCAGAGGCGCCAGCAGAAAAATACGATGCTGCTTTTTCATTGTTCCACGTTATGAGCTATATGCAAAATCTAGCTGATTTGCAATCTGTGTTTGCTAATATCAAAAAGCAAGTAAAGCCAGGCGGCGTGTTTATTTTTGACTGTTGGTATGGGCCTGCGGTCTTAAATTTAAAACCTGAAACGCGATATAAAGTTATGACGGATGGAGACTATACAATCGAGCGCATAGCGCAAGCACAAATGAATACAACACAGCAGCAAGTCACCATTGATTATACATTATTTGCTAAAGACAAAAATGAAGAAAAATACCAGAAATTTGAAGAACAACATACCATGCGATTTTTATTTAAATCCGAAATTGAATTATTATGCCAACAATTTGGTTTTCAATTAGTGGATGATTTTGAATGGATGACTAAAGCGGCTTTAAGTGAAGATACTTGGGGTGCCTGCTTCGTTATTAAACTATGAAGATCAATAAAGTTGGGATTTATTTAGAGTCGGGGCCTGCTTGTGGTGGGTCTTATCAGTATAATCGATTTTTATTACAAGCATTAGCCGATATTTGTCAGGATAAGATAGAGCTGGTGACGTTTTTAGCGGCTGATCATTGGCAAGAAGCAGTGGCATCCTATCAGCTCAAACAAATTAAAACCCCCGTTTCTAATTTTTGGCAAAAACTTGCAGGTGTTTGGAGGCGCTCTAAAACGCCTCTTGCTGTATGGCATTGGTTTGCAAAAAGATATCATCCATTGGCCCGTAAGCTGATTCAGGAACAGTGTGATGTAGTCATTTTTCCATCACAAGATGCTTTGACTTATCTTATGCCTGTTCCGACTATTGGGGTTATTCATGATTTAATGCATCGCTATGAACGCCAGTTTCCTGAAGTGGGTAATAAGAAAGAATATTTAAAAAGAGAGTTCCACTACCAGAAATTATGCGAATGGAGCACGGGAATTTTGGTTGACTCAGAGCTTGGGCGAGAGCAAGCTGAAGAAAGCTATGTGGCTGCAAAAAATAAATGCCATGCCTTACCTTTTATTACGAGTGTGGAAGCTGTTCAGAGTATTGACCTGAAAGATAAATACAATCTGCCTGAGAAGTATTTTTTCTACCCAGCTCAGTTTTGGCAACATAAAAATCATATTAGATTATTAAATGCACTGGATAATGCTGTTCAGTCATATCCAGATATGAAACTGGTATTAGTGGGTAGCCCTAAGAATGGCTATGATGAAGTCGTTGAGACTATCAGTAATCTGAATTTGCAAAAAAGCGTCAGTATTTTAGGTTTGGTGCCAGATGAAGATATGGCTGGATTGTATCAAAGCGCAAGAGCATTGATTATGCCGACTTTTTTTGGGCCTACAAACATACCGCCATTAGAGGCATTTGCCTTGAATTGTCCTGTTGCGGTATCAAATATTTATGCAATGCCAGAACAGTATCAAGATGCAGCACTTTATTTTGATCCAAATTCAACCGAGGAGATTCAACATGCGTTGACTCGATTATGGTCTGAGGATGCACTATGCGAAGATTTAATTAAGAAGGGGCGAGGCATCCATGAGAACTGGCATTATCCACAGTTTAGAAACCAGCTAGAAAGCATTTTAATCTCGATGGAAATACATTAAGTTATTTTTTGCAGGTTGAAATACCCAAAATTTTGTACAGCGGACAAAAGTTAAATAAAGCGGTTACAAATAATATAATGGCGACAGCCAGCAATATGATGCCCAGTAAACCTGAAATGATTTTTAGGGAAAAGAGGGTGCATATTACAACAGCAATCATGACTCGACCGGCTTTATCGGCTAACCCAACGTTTTTAGGCATATTCACATCCATAAAAAATGAGATATATAGTGAATAATAGAAGTTACATCTTAACTTGGCAATCCTAATATTATTTTTTAACGAACAAACACTTTGAAATCAGCATTCCAACTAACATGAAAAATATAAACCCTATAATTTTTTCATTAAGCAAAAATATATTTGCAATACCAGGGCCAGGACAAATTCCAGTTATACCCCATCCAATGCCAAATAGAGAAGAGCCAATAACAAGGCTCGAATCTATTTTAGGGAGAGGACGTGGTGGTATATCGCAATTCAGCATGGATTTTTTTCTTTTTTGAATGAAGATAAAAGCAGGGACGCTAATGAGTAAGGCACCCCCCATAACAAACATCAGCCTGGGATCCCACTGTCCAAAGATATCTAAAAAACCTAAAACAATATTAGGATTAACCATACCTGAGATAGATAGACCTATAGAAAAAAGAATGCCTATTAAAAAGCTAGATAATAATGTTGCAGTATTTTTCATCATAATAAGTGTCTTCTGACATAAACAGTAACTATAGCCACAGACATGAATAGGCATGTTGCTACAAGGGAGCGTATAGAAAATCGCGATAAACCACAAATGCCATGTCCACTCGTACAGCCGTTGCCCAGCGTTGTGCCCAATCCAACTAATAAGCCGCCAAATATAACACCATACCAAGATAGCGATATAGTATAATCAAAATAAGTCGGGTTAAAATATTTGACGAACAAGCCACCCGATAATAACCCCAAGATAAAACTGTATCGCCATGTATGCTCAGATTTAATTTTAGATAAAGTAGCAGAAACAATGCCGCTGATACCTAAAATCTTGCCATTAATGAGTAACATCAATGAGGTGGAAATGCCAATAAGTATGCCGCCAATGAGTGCATATTGAAAAAATTGTAAAGTCATAATATCGTTAAAATCTTACATTAAATAATTGTCTATATTTTATCACAATTGCGAATACACGTTACTTCCCTAATGACAACGCCACCACAGTTTTCATGGCATAGACGATGGATGCTGTCGCAACGAGACATGCACTTTTGTTCGTCTTTTTGGCAGTCGGTTTGATGGCTACGATACCGAGTTGCTGACGGGTTATGTGGCTTATCAGTTGAAAGAGAGGATTTTTTCCAGCTCTCAACCAAGGCTTCTGCTAGATTGGCAACTTCTTTTCTAGATTCACATTGAGCCGTAATATTTTGACATTGGTGGTAGCATTCTTGTTGTTTGCTGAGACAGCGATTTGCACAATTGCGGCCGTTTTCAGTAGTAGGTGGTTTAAATAGGTAGCTTGTTTGATAAACAGGGCCACAGCCCACTAAAATTGAGCAGATGACTAATAGAGTTATTAAGTATGTATTTTTCATTTTCAAGGCCTAGTCTGGATAAATCACATTTGGAATACGATACCATAAGACAGAGTCAAATAGAATTGAAGCTTTCTGACTAATATGATTTAAAGGGCCTGTTTATAGTATGATGCTGAATTATTAATATTGGCGAAAAGTTATATATGTTTTTACCCAAAATTTCTATTATCACGGCGGTTAAGAATAACTTAAGCGGCCTGACTTCGACTATAAGAAGCATTAGAGAACAACAATACCCAGAATTAGAGTTTATTGTTATTGATGGTGTCTCAACAGATGGCACGTTAGACTTAATCTCAGATAATAGAGATGTCATAACCCATACGAGCAGCGAGCCTGACGACGGAATTAGTGATGCTTTTAACAAAGGTTTAAACCTGGCAACAGGTACCTATATAAATTTTCAAGGCGCAGGTGACACTTTGTATGCACCTAATAGCTTACAAAATTTGTTTGACCGTGCTTCCCCTGATAGTGAGCTAGTTTGTGGTCAAGTTGCCAGAGTGACACAAGATAATAAATTAATGTGGATCGCACCCAAAAAAGTACCATTGTTTTTTAACAAACGTTCTTTATTGACCAAACTAACCTTGCCACATCAAGGGCTGTTTACGCACAAACGGTTCTTTGAGCGTTGGGGTCAGTTTGATGAAAGCGCAAAGTTTGCGATGGATTATGATATTTTATTGCGCGCATATCATGATTTCCCTAAGACAGATGTAATAGATGTGATAGTTGCTAATTGGCAAGCTGGTGGGATAGGGACTAATAGAATATTGGCTGTATTGTCAGAATACCATCGCCTAAAAAGTAAATATCAAGTAGCGAGCCCAATAATATTAAATAGCATACATCAATTAAACAGACTGAAGTATTTTACCAAACAGACTTTAAAAATGGATTATTAAATGATAAAAACCTGCTTTAATATTGTAAGATATATATGGGAACATAATAGATTTTGGCAGTTTCCTATGCGATTGCTTCAGGCGTTGTATTGGCAAGTTGAAAAACGAATGTTTCATAGAATTAAAAGCAAAACGCTGTTTAATGGCAAACAAATTTTCCTATATCCTAATACGCCTAGTTCTTCCTGCCTGGTTTACACTCAGATACCAGATGAACCTGCTATTTTAAAATTAAGAGACTTAGCAGATGATAAAACCATATTTTTAGATGTGGGGGCGAATATAGGCTTGTATAGTCTATGTTTGGCAGATAAAGTATCAGAGGTTTATGCTTTTGAAGCACACCCACGTACGACACAGCTACTAAAAATGAACTTTTTGTTAAATCAGATCCCAATGGGACATATAGAACAAAAAGCTGTGACTGACAAAATCGGTTCTTTATCTTTTTCTAACTTTTCTGATGGAAGCCCTATTAATGCTATTGCAGAGGCGACTGAAAACACCATAGATGTTGATGCCATTAGTTTAGATGACTTTATTCAAAGTAAAAACTTCTCTGAAGCAAACAATTTTATTTTAAAGCTAGATGTTGAGGGCGCAGAACATTTGGTTTTAGAAGGGGCACAGAGATTTCTCACCGAATACAATGTGAGAGCTATACTATTTGAGACGTTTTCCGCGTATTCAGATAGGATAGTTGCGCTATTAGAGGCACTACAATACTCAATTGATCCCATTATGGAACACAATATTTTGGCTATTAGAAAAGTTCAGTAGGGCTCAAATTATACTAATCTGATTCGTGAGATTAGTTCTTAGGGAGTTTTAATTCGAAATGATTTTTTTTCTCTTCAAAACCACATTTGATAAAAGCTTTTTTTGAGGCAATATTTTCGGGCAAAATGTGTGCAGTGACCATGGCTATATTTGGATGATTGCTTTTTAGCCAATCGCAGCCCTGCTGAATAATAGTTGTTCCCAAACCACGGTGTATTCTATTTGGGTCTAAAAATATAGAAATCATTGCAGTTATTTCAATGGTATTCTCACTAACGTCAAATCTTAATACCCCTATGGGAGATGAATTTTGCTCAGCAATGAGTAACTGTTGATAGGGATTTTGGATAACGGCTTTAATCCAGGTGCAGTGATTTTTCCAGCTTAGCTCGGATGAATCGATAGAAAACTGACGCGTTTTAGGGTTGTTACGCCAATCAAATATTAACTGAGTATCTTTTTCTGTGGCAGAACGTAGTCGTATATCCATATGTTTAGCTGGATGTGATTTTTGCAATATCGTTGGCTATAATATCACCCCAAACTCGATGACCTGCTTTGGTTAAATGGATTTCATCGTGGAACAACGCATCAATATTTTCGATGTTACGCTCTTCTAGTTTGTCTTTAATGTACACCACTTCAATATTGTATTTTTTTAATGCTTGTTTAATCTCGGTATTGATAGTTGTTTTGCCCTGCATTTGACTACGTGAGGGTGAAATATAAAGTAAATGTTTTTTCTGGTGGTTATCAAAATAGGTGTTCAAATCTTTTATGGATAAAGCCGCCAGTTCAACAGCACGTGTTTGACTTGATTTAGAGAGTGATGTTTGAGTCTGCGACCAGGTTTTCTTTAGGTTGACCTTATAGGCTAGGTATTGCCATAGCTCTTCTAGCGCATATTTAGGTGTTTGACTCCAAAAAGGTTGGCCACCAATACGCATCAGCCCTCTATAAAAATCGCCTTCTGGGAATACGCTCACATAGACATCCGCAGGAAGAAAATCCATTTGTTTGACTAATGCATGTACGTTTAATACACCCCAGGCATTAACCCCAGCATTGGCACTTTGCCAGTTTTTGAGATTTTTAATGGCTATAGTAGAGAAGAGTTCAGAATTGGCAATATAGCTGCCACCATAGGTGACAGAATCGCCTAAAAATAATATTTTGTTCTGTGGTTGGGTAAGATCCCAATCTGTATCTGCTCTTAAGCCTAAGTTATTAAATCGTAATACCGTATTTTTGTTTCGGCTGGCGTCTTGATTAGGAATAGGTCTATAGCCGTAGACAGGGCTTGTTTCATAGACAACAACTTTACCTAAGCCAAATGATTGGGCTATTTTCTCAAGGCCACATACAGTTGCTAGGCTCAAGGTAATAACGACGCCACACAATGTTAGTTTGGGATGGCGCTCAAATATACTGCTAGTCATATTAATACTTCATTATTTAAAATAAAGTATAAATAAACGGCGCAACAGCAGAGCCTTGGGTAAAGACCACTAATGCACCCAGTAAGACAAGTAAGCCCATGATAGGGGCAAGCCAAAATTTCTTTCTCATACGCATAAATTGCCATAAATCAATCAGTAAATCTACCATTAGTAAGGGCGCTCCATATGCTCAATTTTTTGATTTTCACTTTTTATTTTATATGTGGGGATATTGTTATCTAAAGTTCGATTCAGTGGGTCATGTTTGACACATTTTAAGACAAAGCCAATTGGGGTCATAATAAAAAAGAATATAAATCCAAGAATAATGCGGGTATTGACCCACCCCAAAATTTCTCCTAACTTCATCCAGGGGGTATAAATTAACTTTAACGCTTTGGGGAGTAAAAAAGCGATTAAAAACAACCCAATGGCTATTGCCCACGGCCAAATAGAGGAAGGTTTTTGTTTTAACAAAGGAAATAAAACACCGAATAACATCATAATGCCTGAGGCTAAAATAAAGCCAAAATTTCTCAATTGTTTGTTGTCGCTTGTTTTTGCTTGCATACTATATCACCTTGTTATTAAGCTTAATCTAAAGCGAACTCTTCACGCCAGTTATGGGCTTCTTCCCAGGCAGGTTGATCTTGTTTGGCCAAAATCACATTCTCTAGAACCAAATAATCCATTTCCGTGCGCATAAAGCAGCGATAGGCGTCTAACGGTGTGCAAACGATAGGTTCGCCCCTGACGTTAAAAGAAGTATTAATTAAAATGGGACATTGGGTAATAGATTCAAAGTGATCTAATAATTTGTAATATCGGGGATTAGTCTCTGTAGAGACACTTTGTATTCTTGCAGAATAATCGACATGGGTTATTGCTGGTATCGTTGAGCGCGGGATATTGAGTTTTTCAATACCAAATAGTTGCTCTTGATCTGCTGTCATGGATTTTTTATGCTGCTCCTGAATATTAGCGACCATAAGCATATAAGGACTAGGATCGTTAAAGTTAAACCATTCGGAAACTTTATCTTCTTTGATAACAGGAGCAAAAGGCCTAAATGATTCTCTGTATTTGATTTTGAGATTCATAGTGGATTGCATTTTAGTACTTTGTGGGTTTCCCAGTATAGAGCGGGCACCCAATGCACGTGGCCCAAACTCCATATGGGATTGGAACCAACCAACAACATTATCCTCAGCTAAGAGTTTTGCAACCTTGGGTAACAAAATATCATCGTCTAACACTTTATATACAGCTTTAGTCTTATCTAAAGCTTCTGTAATATCTGTGGTGGCAAATTTGGGGCCTAAAAAACTGCCGCGCATATCATCAGAGGCGTGTGCGCTACGAGGTTTGTCTAAGTATTCATACCAGGCACTAAGTGCTGCGCCTAAAGCACCTCCGGCATCACCAGCCGCTGGTTGGATCCAAATATTGTCGAATATGTTTTCTTGGTAGATTTTGCCATTAGCCACACAGTTTAGTGCGACACCACCTGCCAAACATAGATTGGATATTTTCAAATCGCTTTTAATGTTGCGCGCGATTTTGATGATAATTTCTTCAGTGACCACCTGAATAGAGCGGGCGATATCCATCATATCTTGCGTGATTTCTGCTTCAGGCTCACGCGGCGGGCTACCAAATATTTTATGGAATTTCTCATTAGTCATGGTGAGGCCGACTGCATAATTAAAATAATCCATATTGAGCCGGAACGAACCATCTTCTTTAACATCGATTAAATGCTTATAGATTAAATCAACGTATTTGGGCTCACCATAAGGCGCTAATCCCATTAATTTATACTCACCAGAATTCACTTTGAAACCCGTGTAATAGGTAAAAGCAGAATAAAGTAAGCCTAAAGAATGGGGAAATTGGATTTCCCAAATAGGTTTTAGTGAATTGCCACTGCCTAACCAGCAGGAAGTTGTGGCCCATTCGCCCACGCCATCGATACATAATACAGCAGCTTCTTTAAAAGGACTGGCAAAAAATGCCGAAGCAGCATGAGACTGATGGTGTTGGGTAAATAATAACTGAGGTAAATCTTTTTCTTTACAGTTCGCTAATTTGGCAAAAGATTTTTTCAAAGTAGCTTTTAATAATAGTTTCTCTTTTAGCCAAACTGGCATAGCTTGGATAAAAGATTTAAAACCCCGGGGGGCGTATGCCAAATAGGTTTCAAGTAATCGTTCAAACTTGAGTAAAGGCTTATCATAGAATGCTATGTAATCTATATCTGATATTTTCAAATTCGCTTGCTTGAGGCAAAATTTTATAGCCTGTTCGGGGAAATCTGGATCATGCTTTTTTCGAGTAAAGCGTTCTTCTTGAGCGGCAGCGACAATATGTCCGTCCTTTAGTAAGGCAGCTGCACTATCATGATAAAAAGCAGAAATTCCTAAAATCGTCGTCAAAGTTCACCCATGAACAGTAATACAAGCAATGAGCAATTTTAAACACTTAAGGTCGCAAAGAAAAGTAATTTGCTAGCTAAATTTTAAAAACTAAAAAAACTGGAATAAATAAACAGGAAAAAAATAAGGAATAATATGGGTGCCCTTGATTAAAATAAGTTTCTAAACTTAAGAAAATTAAAATCAATAGAGATTTTAGGGCGATGAGCTAAAATTTGTTAAACTACGCAGCAGGAAAAATTAGGATATTGGATGAGTGCTATGAATACAGTTGCAATGGGGTCAGCAGAAGTACAGGAATTATTAAAATGCCCAATATCAGGGAAGCACTTACAGCGCTTAAGCGAAACAGAGGTTGTGCAATTTAACCAGCTTATAAAGAGCGGGCAATACTATTTTGGTGATGGTAATTTGGTGAGCACATTATATGAGGCCGTTTTAAAGGTTGAAGGTGAAGATATCTATTATCCTGTGCAGCAAGATATTCTGTGTTTGCTTCCAGATTTTGCAATGGTGCAAGATTGCGCTCAGTTTAAAATCCAAGGGGATCCATTGAGTGAGGATATTAAGCAAGAGATAAAATCATTTTATGACCAAATAGGTTGGCAAAAAGACGAAAAAGAAGCGGTTCAGTTTAAAGATGCAACCGATTCAGAAGATCTACGTTCTGTCTCTGAAGAGTACATCAACCAATGTCACTTAAGGTTACATCAACACATTACCCCAAAAGGTAAGTATTTATTAGATGCGGCATCTGGGCCAATTCAATACCCTGCATACTTAAATTATTCTAGAGATTATCAATATAGAATTTGTGCCGATCTGTCTTTAACCGGATTATTAAGTGCCAGGGAAAAACTCGGTAACAAAGGTATTTACATATTATGTGATATCACGAATTTGCCATTGCAAAGTGATCAGGTGGATACGGTTTTATCATTGCACACACTTTACCATGTGCCCCAATCACAGCAACAATCCGCTTTTGATGAGTTATATCGGGTGCTCAAACCTGGTGGCCAATCAGTGATTGTTTATAGCTGGGGGAAAAATTCTTCTTTGATGAAGGTGTTTTTATTGCCTTTTAAATTAGTCAAAAGAGCATTTAATCTATTTAGTCAGAAAAAACCACCGCTATATTTTTATGCAAACACATATAGCTGGTTTGGTCAGCAACTTAAAAGCAAATACAATACAAAATTATATGTTTGGCGCAGTGTCAATGTGCCATTTTTAAAAATATATATACATAAGTTATTGGCAGGTCGCTTATTATTAAAATGGATATATTGGTTGGAAGAAAAATGCCCTAAAACAATGGGCCGTATTGGCGCGTATCCTTTATTTGTAACCAAAAAGCCTATTTCTTGATATGTAGCTATTCAAGTGTGTGATAAGCGAAGCGAATCAGTTCCCTCTCCCAATACTGGGAGAGGGCGGCCGTAGGCCTGGTGAGGGTTTGTTAAGTTTTAGGAATCATTAGTAACCTTCACCGGGTTCACTGCGTTCCCGCTTAGCAAACCATCAGAGGGAACTGATTCACTTCGCTCATCTAAGAGTCTATTCAGGAAACCATAGAGGTTGGGAATTTAAGGTTTATTATGACAAAAAATTATCAAGCAGTATTTGTCACACATCTGCCCAGTTTTTACAAGATTAACTTATACAATGCGTTGGCAGAATCGCTTGATATCTTTGTTATTTTTATTGGCGAGTCCTCTAGTCTTAGAGCGTCTGATTTTACGCAGCAGCAGAAAAATTTTGATTTTATTATACTCAACCACTTAAATTTTGAAAAAAGAAATAAATTAAGTAGCTGTTTAGCCGCTGTAAAATTATTACGCAAAATAAAATTTAACAAGTTAATATTGGGTGGTTGGGATTTGCCTGAATATTGGTTGTTCAGTTTGTTATGTCTTAAGAAAAAAAATTGTTTGGCATTAGAATCCAGCATCTATGAAAGCCAGGATCGTGGTGTAAAAAAGACCATTAAATCAATGTTTTTAAAGCGCATCTCTACAATTTTTTATTCTGGCACACCGCATTTACAATTAATTGAAAATTTAGGTTTCCAAGGTCAAGCTTTGAAAACATTAGGCGTAGGGTTAACACATTATCAACCCAGACAACAGATTGATGCTGGACTCAAAGGCCGGTTTTTATATGTGGGACGTTTGTCAGAAGAGAAAAATTTAAAATTTCTTCTGGACGCATTTCGAAAGCTGCCGGATTATCGTTTGACCTTAATAGGCGATGGCCCCCAAAGAGCTAAATTAATGCAAGATATACCTAATAATGTTCAAATACTCGGGCATATACCTCATGTGGAATTAGCCCAATATTACCAAAAGCACGATGTGTTTATTTTACCTTCTATAAGGGAACCTTGGGGATTAGTGATAGAAGAAGCCTTATATTATCATTTGCCTATTATTGCATCAGACAGAGTGGGCGCGAGTATTGATTTAGTTCTGAACCCGCAAACAGGCGTATTGTTTGACCCCATGGATGAAGCATCTTTTCTTGAAGCTATGATTGAAATGACAAAAAATTACCAGTTGTTTTACAATAATGCACAAAATTTTGATTTTGAATTGCGCGATCAGAGTCAAGTACAAAGTTACCTCGAGGCTCTGCAATGAAAATCTTGGTAGCGCATAATTTTTACCGTTCACAATTAGTGGGGGGAGAAGATATTATTGTTCGGCGAGAAGTTAATTTTCTTAAAAGCACTTTGGGTGAGCAAAATGTCTTTACTTATTTTGTTAATAATGATGATTTAAAACCGCTGAGTCTTCTTAAAAATATTTGGGGTGATAGGCAGCATGCAAAAAACATTCAAGATATTATTGTGAAACATAATATCGATATTCTGCATGTACACAATGAATTTCCATTACTGACACCTTTGATTTTTAAGTACGCCGCGCAAGTGGGGTGTAAAGTCATACAAACATTGCATAACTTTAGAAATCAGTGTTTATCCGGGATATTATTTAAGCAAAATAATATTTGTGAGCTGTGTGCCCATAAGAAATTTAAGTGGGCAGGTATTATTCATAAGTGTTATCGAAATAGTTATATACAAAGTTTGATACATGCTTTTGCACAGTACTGGTATAGCTTGAAAAAATATGAGCAATATATCAATGCTTATTTTATCTTAACACAATTCCAAAAAAACAAATTATTAGATTTTGGTGTGAGCTCAGAAAAGCTATTTTTGAAGCCTAATTTTATAGAGCCCCTACCACAACAAAGTTTAGGGTTGGCTGAGCGTAAGCAATATATTTTTATCGGTAGAATTGAGTCGGCTAAAGGTATCGATTTGTTACTATCTGTGTGGGAAAATTTGCCCCAACATTTTAAATTGATTGTTATCGGCGATGGTCCTGATTTGAAACAATTACAAGAGCAATATAAGCAAGCTAATATTTTATTTAAAGGCAAGTGTGATTCGGCTACTGTCTCTAAAGAGTTGTCACAAAGCCGTTATTTGCTCCAGACAAGCCTATGTTATGAGACGTTTGGATTAACTATTCTGGAAGCCATGCAGAACAGCGTGCCTGTGATGGGGTTTGATATTGGTACTCGGGGTGAGTTTATTGAGCATGGGCACAATGGTTTCTTGATGACCCCTGACAATATAGAGTCTATAGTACGAGAATCATATGATTACGGTCGTTATGATGCTATGGCGCAAAAAGCGAGAGAGAAAGCACAAGCATATTATCAAGACAGGATAGGATGCTTGCAGATACAATTTTATGAGAAAATAATACAGTGACTAAAAGACAAAAACCCAAAATCACGGTAATTACGGTTTGTTACCAAGCCGGCAAAACATTAGAGCAAACCATACAGTCTGTATTAGCCCAAACTTACAGTGATATAGAATATTTGGTGATTGATGGTGGTTCTACCGATAATACGGCTCAGATTTTAAGTAAATATAAAAGTCAGGTAAGTAAGATAGTATCAGAGAAAGACAAAGGCATATATGATGCCATGAATAAAGGCATATCCCTGGCAACGGGTGATATTATCGGTTTTTTAAATGCCGATGATTTATTTATGCATACAAAAGTCATAGAAGCTATTGAAAAAGTATTTTCTACCCCCAATATTCAGGCATGTTATGCAGATTTAATCTATTTTAAAGAAAGTGCACAAGGCGATAGAACGACTCGTTATTTTAAATCCTCGCCATTTAAATTAGGTGCATTTGCGAAGGGGTGGTGTCCGCCTCACCCAACTTTTTATGTGCGCAAATCTGTATATCAACAATATGGTCATTTTGATTTAAGTTATAAAATAGGTAATGATGTTGAGTTGATGATGCGGTTTTTAGAAAAAGAGGCCATTCAGTCAGCATATCTGCCGGAAACACTTGTTAAAATGCGTGTGGGTGGTGTATCGAATCAAAGTTTGAAAAATATTTATGAACAAAATAAAAATATTTTACTTGCCGCTAAAAAATTAAACATTCATATTAACCCAATACGTTTCACATTATGTAAAGTAACCGATAGGGTCAAACAGTTTTTAGTCAAACCAAAACTATGCAGAATATAAATAAAAAAGTATTAATTACCGGGGCGAGTGGGTTCATTGGCCGTCACTTAACAAAGCTATTGTTAGACAAAGGCTACTACGTTGTTGCTTGTGGACGGCAAAAAACGACTCGTCCCGGTGTAAAGCATGACGATTTGAAGCAGCCCCGCTTAAAACATCCTAACTTAGAGTATAGGAAAACAAATTATGGTGGGATAAAACTCCTGAAAGAGTTGCTTTCAGGCGTTGATATTGTTATTCATTTAGCCGCTAAAGTTCATCAAATGGGTAAAGCATGTGATGTTGTTTATCAACATGAAAACACATTGTTAACACAAAATTTGGCCCAAGCCGCGGCAGAGAAAGGCGTACAACATTTTATATTCTTAAGCACAATTAAAGTCAATGGTGAAAATACAACGAATAAAGCATTTGATGAACAAACACCCGAGCGCCCTCGTGGGGCTTATGGCCGTTCCAAATGGTTGGCGGAACAACAATTAAAAAAAATAGCCGTCGCTCACAATATGGCCTGGACCATTATTCGCCCCCCCTTAGTCTACGGGCCTAGAGTACAAGCTAATTTTCGTCGACTTTTAAAATTGGTCGATTCACATCTGCCCTTACCGTTTAAAGGCATTCGAAATCAGCGTAGCATGATTGCTGTGGATAATTTAGTGGATTTTATCGTACATTGTCTGGTCGCACCTCAAGCGCAAAATCAATTATTTTGTGTGGCAGATCCAGATAGTGTGTCTACAAGTGATCTGGTGCAGTATTTACAGACTATAAGGTTGGGACGCTCGTGGTTACTGCCGTGCCCACAAAAATTATTACGTGCCTTGGCTAAATTACTGGGTAAGGTAAGAGCGGTTGATCGTTTAACAGAATCTTTGGTGATTGATAGCCAAAAAGCGCAGCAGCTTTTAGATTGGAAACCCAAGGTTAATTTTCGAGAGGCTGCAAAATTATATTTTTCCAGATAGGCAGCCTTTTTCCCATTTAATTTATCACCTATAATGTGCTGTTCAAGTCAGCCGAATGATATTTGAGGTCAAATTGTCCCATATTGTTGATTTACACGCGCCATGGCAGCAAGCAATTAAAAAATCTGCTTCTATTAAGGCGCATGAATCCGAAACCAACCAGACGTTATCTAGAGTGAGTGTTGTATTAGTCGCGAAAGGGTCTTATTTAGAGGCGCTTGCAACTTTGGTTAGCCTTTTGCCACAGTTTTTGGTGCGAGAAATTATTTTAGTAGACTGTATCCAGTCATTAGAATTCGAAGAAAAAATCCATACAATTACTCGAGAGTATGCACGTATTACAGTGATCTCCGGCCGAGTAGGGATGCCATTAGCTTGCGCTTATAATTTAGGCAGGCGGCAGTGTGCGAGTCGATATGTTTTATTTTTACAGACGCCTGGTATCGTGTCTAAAAATGTTATTTCTGAAATGCTGACTTTAGGGTTAGATAAAAAAGAGCCTTGGGTTGTTGGTCTGGAGTCCAAAGGTTCTATTGATCCTTTATTGAATCTTATTAAACAGCCAGATATTCAATATATACCTCATTCTTCTTATTCGGGGCGTATTGTGAGTGCTTTGGCAGCAAACTGTTTTTTATTACCAAGCGAGCTGCTGATTGCAGTCGGCCCATTTGATGAGCAGTGCGCGGATGAGAATGTAATATTAGATTTTTCTTTGCGGCTACATGCATTAGGAGCGGATCTATATAGTGATAAGGCCTGGGTTTCGCCTAAATCAGTTCAGCCTCCTTGGGTTAAGGGGCCTGAGCACATGAATATAAGTCAGCAATTAAACAAATGGGATTATTATTATCGCAAGCATTTTAGCCGACAATATAAAAGATACCATATTGGCTTATTAGCTTTGCGTTTGCTGATACGGCGTTTATTACAAATATCGAGAAAGATCGTAAGGGCTGGGAGATCGAAGATACAAGCCAATAAAAGTTAAATAATCAACTTTATATTGTAGGCTAGTAATATAGTGTAATTCTTGATAATATGCTGACCCAATTGTTTAGCAATTGTTTATGGTGACCTCATTGGTCCCCTCGCAACGATAAGTTACAAACCCCGCCAGGCCCGGAAGGGAGCAACGGTAGTAGTGGACTCGTGTGCTGGGGTGTGGCTAGTGAGGTTGCCTCCATTCTCTGCTTTTTAAGGTGAACTGTGTCTTATTCTGCGCTAGCCAGAAAATGGCGACCCAAATCGTTTGCTGAGCTAAAAGGCCAAAATTTTGTTGCAACCGCTTTATCCAATGCCTTAGACCGCAATCAATTGCACCATGCCTATTTGTTTACTGGTACCAGGGGTATAGGTAAAACATCCGTTGCACGTATATTTGCTAAGTGCCTTAACTGTGAAAAAGGTGTGGTTTCTGAACCATGTAATCAATGTTCTAATTGTAAAGATATTGACGCGGGTCGATTTTTAGATTTAATAGAAGTGGATGCGGCGTCAAAAACCAAAGTGGAAGAAACGCGGGATCTTCTGGACAATGTACTATATGCGCCAGCGCAAGGGCGTTATAAAATTTATTTAATCGATGAAGTACATATGTTATCGGGTCATAGTTTTAACGCTTTACTAAAGACATTAGAAGAGCCGCCTGAGCATGTGAAATTTATATTGGCAACCACAGATCCAGAGCGTATCCCTGTTACTGTTTTATCACGTTGTTTGAAGTTTAATTTGCGAGCCTTATCTCAAGATGAACTATGTGAACAACTGAGACTGGTGTTACAACAAGAAAATACCGGTTTTAATGAAGCCGCTTTAGGATTATTGGCTCAAGAGGCGAAAGGCAGCATGCGAGATGCTTTGAGTCTATTAGAGCAGGCGATGAGCTTTGGGCAAGGATCAGTTCAGTTAGACTCTGTACAAATGATGTTGGGTATGCAATTTCAGCAGCATATTCCTAGCTTGTTAGAGGCTATTTTTCAAAGAAATGTCGATCTCGCGCTAAAAATCATCGATGATATTGCTGCATTGGCACCCGTTTATGAAAACGTGCTTGAAGCTGTTTCGGCAGCGCTATATGGTTTGTCTTTGCAAAGCCTAGTATCCAACACAGTGTCCCAACTTAGCGCTATTGACGACAATATTTTATCCGTTGCTGCGCCCGAACCTGAAATTTTGCAGTTATTTTATCAAATAGCCCTGATGGGTAAAAAAGATTTAGCCTATGCGCCTAGTAGTCGTGTAGGCTTTGAAATGACAATTTTAAGAATGGTGGCATTTTTGCCTGTCAAAAATGGCGCTATAGAGCCAACGCGAACCCATACAAAAAATATGGCTGCTGGTGTCTCAACAGTTCAATCTGTATCTCATGCCTCTTTATCAACCCAATCACCAGCTGCCCAGCCTGCATCTATCCCCACTACCACACCTCAGGCTGACAAGATGGAGCCTAAATCTAAAATAGAACCCACAATAGAATCTAAGATAGAACCTGTATTATCTGCGGCGGCGCCCTCTAAGCTTGAAAATAAACCCAAAGCCCCCAGTATCTCAGGAGGGACGGTCCCTAATTGGCTTGATGTGGTACAGGCTTTGCCTGTAGCGGGCTTAACAAAAATATTATTAAAACATTGCTCTGTCGTGAGCTGGCAGGAGAATAAGATAGAATTAGCTTTGGATAGTGATCAAGAAGCCTGTCTTAATGCAAGTCGGCAAGCGCAAATTCAAAAGTCACTGTCTGATTACTTAGGACGAGCGATAGAGTTAGATATTACATGTGGTGCCCATAAAGCAGTAGAGCCGACTCCAATGCAGCAAGCACAGACACAAAAAAAACAAGCACAAAATCATGCGGAAAATATTTTAACGCAAGATGAAAAAGTGCAATCATTGTTAGATACTTTTGGTGCGACAATAGAAAAAATTTCTACATCTGAATAGTTTAAAGTGAGTTGAAATATGGATACAAAAGATACAGATTTAAAATCAATGATGTCCTCCTTTATGCAGAATGCACAAAAAATGCAAGATAGTTTAAAAGGCGCTTATGAAGAGATTGCCGAGCAAAATAAAAATAAAACGGTAGAAGGTGTTGCGGGTGGCGGTTTAGTCAAAGTAACAGCTAACTTGAAATTAGAAGTTCAAAATATTGAAGCCAAGCCTGAGTTTTTTGAAGAAGATTCAACGGTTTGTTTGGAATTAATTGCTGCCGCAACGAATCAAGCGATTTCTAAGGCGCAAAAAATGGTAAAAGATCAGATGATGGAAGTAACGCAAAAAATGGGCATGCCTAAAGGAATGCCGCAAGATATGAAGTTTCCATTTGGAGAGAATACATAATTGTCTTTTAGTCCACTTATACAAGAGTTAATTGATGCCCTGCGAATTTTACCAGGCGTTGGCCCTAAGTCAGCCCAGCGCATGGCTTTTTACTTATTGAGCCAGGCTCCGGAAAAAGGGCAATATTTAAGTCAAATATTAAGCAAGTCTATTAGACAAGTGAGAACGTGTGATCGTTGTCGTATGCTGTGTGAAAGTGAGATTTGTAATTTATGTAAAAATTCAAACCGCGATCAGAGTACCTTATGTGTTGTCGAAAGTCCTATTAATGTTGCGGCGATAGAGCATGCGGGTATGTACCAAGGTTTATACTTTGTTTTATCAGGTCACTTATCCCCCATAGATGGTATTGGGCCTGATGAAGTAGGTGTGCCACAATTCGTAGAACGCTTGCAAGAATCCGCTTTAAGTGAAGTGGTATTGGCCTTATCTGCCACAGTAGAAGGGGAAGCGACTGCTTATTACTTGGTAGAACTGATTAAAAAGCGTGATTTAAAAGCGACGCGTATTGCCCATGGTATACCCATGGGGGGGGAATTAGAGTATGTGGATGAAGGTACTCTTGCCAAAGCCCTATTAGACAGAACGTTTATTTAATCTCCAATTTATGCTTCGTGGCTTGCCCTATAGGGGCTTTTACCCGCGGGATATGGGAGAAAAAATAGTGATATTTAGAGTATATAGATATAAAGAGGTTTTCCAATGATGACTGAAGAAAAAACCAAAGAAACACGTGGTTTCGAAACAGAAGTAAAACAATTACTGCATTTGATGATTAATGCACTGTATAGCAATAAAGAAATTTTTCTAAGAGAGCTAATCTCAAACTCATCTGATGCCGCTGATAAATTAAGATTCGAAGCCATAGAAAACCCTAATTATTTCGAAGCGTCTGATACCGAACTTGATATACAAGTCGATTACGATAAAGTCGCTAAAACCATCACCATTAAAGATAATGGTATTGGTATGTCTCGTGATGAAGTCATCAGTCACTTAGGGACCATTGCCAAATCTGGTACAAAAGAATTTTTTAGTTCTTTAACAGGCGATCAAGCGAAAGACAGTCACTTGATTGGTCAATTTGGCGTTGGTTTTTACTCTGCTTTTATTGTGGCGTGGAAAGTTGAGGTCAAGACCAGACGCGCAGGTGCGCCAGCAGAAGAAGGTGTATTGTGGGAGTCTCTGGGTGATGGTGAATATACTTTAGAAAAAATTAATAAAGCAGAACGTGGTACAGAAATCACTCTGCATATTAAAGCGGAAGAATCAGAATTTCTAGATGGTATGCGTTTGCGCCATATTGTGACTAAATATTCAGATCATATTGGTTTCCCAATCAAAATGAAGAAAGAAGTAGCGCCGCATGAAGTGGCTGAAGCAGATAAAGATGGGGAAGACAAAACTAAGTCAGAAGTTGTGGAATATGAATCTGTCAACAAGGCAACTGCGCTTTGGGCATTACCTAAGTCGAATATCGAAGAAGAAGAATATCAGGAATTCTATAAACATGTTGCACATGACTTTGAAAATCCATTGGCATGGGCCCATAATAAGATAGAAGGGCGCTTAGAATATACAACATTACTTTACGTCCCTGCACGTGCGCCATTTGACTTATACCAGCCTAATAAAGCCAGAGGCTTAAAGTTATATGTTAAGCGTGTGTTCATTATGGATGATGCAGAACAGTTCTTACCTAACTATTTAAGATTTGTGCGCGGTGTGATTGATAGTGGTGATTTGCCATTGAATATTTCAAGGGAGATATTACAGTCAAATCGTGTTGTTGATTCCATGCGTAGTTCTGTCATTAAGCGGGTATTGGGTTTACTAGAAGACATTAGTACTAGTGATAATGAAAAATACCTCAATTTCTGGCGTGAATTTGGCATGGTGCTAAAAGAAGGCCCAGCAGAAGATTTTGCTAATAAAGAATTGATTGCCAGTTTACTCAGATTCTCAAGTACACAGACGAATGAAGAAAAACAAGTTCATTCATTGGATCAATATATTGAGCGTATGAAGCCCAATCAAGAAAAGATCTACTATATGGCGGCGGATACGTTTAATGCGGCGCGCCATAGTCCACACTTAGAATTATTTAGAGAAAAAGGCGTGGAAGTGATCCTTTTATATGATCGAATTGATGAGTGGATGATGTCACACTTAAGTGAATATAAAGGCAAAACATTCCAATCAGTTGCTAAAGGCGCTTTAGAAGACCTAGATTTTTCAGAGAAAGATGAATCACAGGTTGAACAACAAAAGAAAGAGAGAGAAAAGAAGGCCGAAGCTTTTCAAGCAACATTAGACAAGATCAAAGAATCGCTTAGTGATAAAGTGAAAGATGTACGTTTAACAGAGCGTTTGACTTCTTCACCGTCTTGTATTGTTGCGGATGAAGATCAGATGACGACGCAGATGGAAAGGTTGCTAAAATCAGCGGGGCAGGAAGTGAACACAAAGCCTGTATTAGAGTTGAATCCGGATCATCTATTAGTACAACGTTTACAAACAGAAGACAATACAGATCAATTTTCTGACTTAAGTCAAATTTTGTTAGATCAAGCTGTATTATCTGAAGGGGGCCAACTAGAAGATCCCGCAACTTTTGTAAAGAAATTTAATGAGTTATTGTTGAACGTCGCAAAATAGTCGTTTATTCTTTAGCTGAGGTATTTGGAAGATCTGGCATGTGTTTTTTGAGCATAGTGTTGAGATCTTCCACCTGAAAAGGCTTAGCTAAGAAGTCATCCATTCCTGCCTCTAAGCATTTTGCTTTATCAGAGTCAAAAGCATTTGCAGTTAATGCGATGATAGGAATGTATCCTGGGGATTCCTTTTTTATCCCGCGTTCAAATTCTTTGTCCCGTATGATCTTAGTTGTTTCAATGCCGTCGAGTACTGGCATATGATAATCCATAAAAATTAAATCATACTTATTGTCTAATAACATTTCGATCGCTTCAACACCATGGTTGGCTATATCGGATTCTAAGTCACATAAACGCAACATTTCATAAGCAACTGCTTGATTGATGGGGTTATCTTCAACGATTAATATGCGCGCAGGTAGTTTGTTTGTTTCTTCTTTTTTTAATATTTTGGGTTTGACTTCAACATGTGCTTTTATTGCGGCTGTGGATAATTCAATGCAGTGCTTTCTGGTAGATTCATTTGTCTCTATCGTTTCGGGTACTTCGGTTGCTATCTTAATATTGATGAAGAACGAAAAAGTAGAGCCTTCCCCCAGGGTAGAATTGACTGTAATTTCTCCCCCCATTAAAGTAATGAGCTCTTTACAGATGGCAAGCCCAAGTCCTGTACCACCATATTGTTTGGTACATTGATTTTCTGCTTGTCTAAATGACTCAAAAATTGTCGCTTGATTTTCCTGACTAATACCGATACCAGTATCTTGTATAGAACAATGTAATTGTGGAGAGGGCAGCTCTTTATAGTTTACTTTGAATATAATTTCACCATTTTCTGGCGTAAATTTTATCGCATTCCCAATTAAATTCATAAAGATTTGTCTGATTCGGGTTTCATCAGCCTCTATAAATTGGGGGATTGGCTGAGATAATAGAAAACTCAAGGAGATATCTTTTTCTGCTGCGGTTATATTCATTATTTTTTCAATCGAATGCAATTGTTTTGGTAAATCTAAGGTTTTAGTGTTGAGAGAAAGTTTATGAGCATCCAACTTTGAAAAATCAAGAATATCATTAATGATAGTGATTAAGCTATTAGCTGACGTGAGACACATTTCTGTGTGTTGCATTTGAGAGGAATTCAGATCGGTACCTTGTAATATTTTAAGCATGCCTATAATGCCATTCATAGGCGTGCGAATTTCATGACTCATATTGGCTAAAAATAAAGATTTCCCATTGTTAGAATTCTTAGCGCTATTCAAAGCCAATTTTAGTGAATTTTCTATTCTGATACCTTCTGAAATATCTTTTATAAACAATAAACAGCCATTAAAAGGGATCCCTTTGTGACTCGTTAAATGGTGGAATGAAAAGGCAACATGCTTTTTAGAGCCATCAGGTAATAGCATTATCCCTCTACGGGTGCTAAGAATATCTTTTGAGCTGATGGTTTCTTGCACCATATCTAGAGTGACCGCGGTATCATTCTTGTCCATATATAATTTAAAAATTTCATCAATACGTTTATCACCAATGAGTTCTAAAGATGAATCTAGGATTTTTTTACCTGTATGGTTTGTCTCAATGATATGCCAGTGACTATCAATGATATACACACCATAATCCATTACAGAAAAAATATACTTATTTTCATTTTCTAACTTTTCTTTATAATCGGTATTCTCTTTACATGATATTTCAATTATTCTCTGTGATTGATGTCGCTCATTGTCCATTTGCTCATAAGAAACGCTCACTTTTTCTATTAGGCGCAACATTTGGTCACTCAGTTCAGATTCCTGAATGCCAATTTTTTTGAGTTGCCTGTCGAGCAGTGGATGTATTTTTTTCATTTTTAATTTTCAAATAAAATTAATAAATTTATAGTGTGATAACGCATACATTTTTTATCATTTGTAACTGTAAAAAGTTTCATGTTACTGATGTTTTACCTAGGTTAAATTAAATTGACTGTTATCCTGTATTCTATATTCGACAAATTATGTACTTAGCTTGAGTATTTGGTTTATGCTTGGGTATCTATAGTGTGTGCTTAATTGAGTTTTAAAGCATTTTTGCTTACCCTTTAGGGTAGAACTGAGTCATTAATGAAACCTAGAGCATTATGAAAAAATCAAAATTTTATTACATAATTGGTCTGGCTGGTGTAGATCATACAGAAAACCACCGAGCAAAAACGGCAGGGAAGTTATTTGAATGGCCAATGCTTCTTTTGGCCATGTGGATGTTTTTATTATGGTATATGGATGTTACTGGATATATCGACAAAGTCACTTTACAGCAAACAGATATTCTTGTCTGGGCTTTTTTTGTTGTTGAGTTAATCGTAATGACTGCGTTGGTAGATAAAAAATTTCGCTATATTTGTTCAAACTGGATGAACTTGGTCATTATTATTTTTGGTATGCAAGTGCTTTGGGGTGATATGCAATATATGGCGGCGGTTCGGATTGCGCGCTTAATTGTTATCTTGGTGCTTTATATCTCTATTTTTGATTCTGTGTTGGTTATGTTGGCTAGGCAGAAACTATGGTTAACTTTGTCGATTAGTTTTATCACTATTTTGATTGCGGGTATTGTTATTTCAGTTTTTGATCCAGGCATTAGTGATCCTTGGGAAGGCTTATGGTGGGCTTGGGTCACGGTAACGACTGTAGGCTATGGGGATGTGGTGCCTACAAGCGCAGGTGGACGAATAATTGGTGGATTTTTAATATTACTAGGCGTAGGGATTTTTGCCATGTTGACAGCGTCTTTTTCTGCTTTTTTGGTTTCCAAAAACAGTGATGAGCTGGACTCCAAAGAAGAAAAGGCGATTAAAATTTTACATAAGATAGACCAAAGATTAGAAGAGATAGATAAACGTTTAGAGAATTTGGAGAAAAAGAAAGAGAAGTAGTGTGGTTTAGGTGAGCTGTCATGAGAAATTGCAGGGGGTTATGCAATTTACCTCACCCGACGTTTCGCGCCACCCTCTCCTGAGAATCAGGAGTAAGCATTCCTAGATGCTGCGACTATATTTTACCTCACCCGGCGCTTCACGCCACCCTCTCCTGAAAATCAGGA
>TARA_R110002110_G_scaffold205066_5_pt1 | contig 62738 bp, 51 predicted proteins | sample TARA_R110002110 | Tara Oceans TARA_R110002110 (sample SAMEA4397330) | marine metagenome | biome: Polar Biome; feature: [SRF] surface water layer (ENVO:00010504); material: water (ENVO:00002006), including particulate matter (ENVO:01000060) such as... | depth 5 m | reverse complement strand
GTTACAGAGTGAGTATCTCAGCCTTCCGAACACTGTAGCCGATACCGGATCGCCCCTTCTGCGAACCAGTACCTCGATGTAGTCTTGGTGACGCATCTTGGTGATATTGCGTAAACTGTTTGCCGGGCTTGCGACTGTAGTCACCGGGTTGGTGCCCGGAGCAGTTCCGCTGGTGTCAGGCCTTCAGGGTTCGAAGGGCTGAGATACTCACCCTGAAAGCCTGACACCACCGAAACTGCCGTCAACGCTCAGAGCATTCGTTGTTTTCTGCAGCTTGGTCACAGCGTTGAAAAGGGGTGATGCGGTGTCGGTTACAGAGTGAGTATCTCAGCCTTCCGAACACTGTAGCCGATACCGCATCGCCCCTCATACAACATCGCCCTAATCCAGCATCGCCCCCCTACCAACCAAGCAGACTTGAAATAGCGGTTACCTGACCTCAACGCGAGCCTTTAATCAGGCTGCGAAACCAGTCAGCGAGGGTTTCATGCTTGAAATCCGTAAACTCTCCCGCATCCATAAAAAGGCCGTGTTCTCGGCAGACCTCATACCAGATATGCGGTTGGTCCGGATCTGCTGCCTTGTCCATGTCCTGATGGCATCGCGGACATGCAATGTCATCCACAGCGTCCCACTTCCTGCCCATTTCAGCATCACCGGTATCCAGCGCATCGCCCATCCATCTGCTCTTAAGCATTTCAGCCTCGCCGTGATCAAACCACAGGCCCGAGCAATTGCTGCAGCGGTCAATGAGCAGATCACCGCCGTAGGACAGCTCGTCCATGCCATGCCCGCACTTGGGACATCTCAAGCTGTGTATTGCCGTATCATATTCCATAGATCGCCCTCATCGTTGCGCATTGGCCCTTGCTGGTTTCGCTATAATGGCGATTCGCGGGCCGAACAGCAGAAGTCTAGCCCAGCATGGCGAAATTTTCCCGCCGTGCGAGGTTGGGGATTTACGGCCCTTTTCAGGTTTGTTTCATCTTGGCGGGTATTATGCATACTCGGTATTTGACGTGATGTGGCCGGCCGCGGCCATTAATGGAAACTCTTATGCACTTGACGATTAAAGTTTTGTTGACCTGCGCTGCCCTGTTTGGCTCCGCAGCATTCGCTGACGGCAGTACAGAGAATGGCAAAAAGCTGTATGTGACCTGTGCTGCGTGTCATGGTGCGGATGCGCAGGGTAACGCTGCGCTGCAGGCGCCGCGATTGAATCATCTTGCTCCTGTGTACGTCATGGAGCAGCTGCAGAAATTCAAATCCGGTGTGCGCGGCGGCAGCGGTTCGACCGCAGCGGCGACGCAGATGGCGCCAATGGCTGCGATGCTGGCAGATGATCAGGCCATGCTGGACGTCGCCAACTATATCGCCACTCTGGAAGGCGGCCCGGCTGCACCGTCTGTGCAGGGTGATCCGCGCATGGGCGCCGACTACTTCAATCAATTCTGTGGAGCATGCCACGGTGGCAATGCGGCGGGGAATCTGGCTTTGCATTCTCCGCGTCTCGCGGGCAGTGATGACTGGTATCTGCTGGCCCAGATTAATGCCTTCCGCGACGGCTCTCGCGGAGCGCACCCGGATGACCGCACGGGGCGACAGATGCGCGCTATGGCGGGTGTGTTGCCCGATGAGCAGGCTATCAGGGATGTAGTGGCGTTTATTGCCAGCCTGCCTGAGGCTGGCGAGTAGGCTGATGCGATCCGCCCTGATTTTAGTCGGCGCACTGTTGGCCAAGTCGGTGCTGGGAGCCAGCGACCCGCTTGAATTGAGTCGGGATTGTCCGCCCGGCTTCGAGCTGACGGGTGGCCACTGCGAACTGCGCAGTCTTTACCAGATGTACCCCTCTTTGCAGAATGCCGGTGTAGGCGGACTGAAAACCGGCCTGCCGCAGTGGCGCGATGGCTTTACGCCGCAGCAGATAGATCTCGGACGCCATTTATTTTTTGATCCTGTTCTTTCAGCCAACGGTAAGCTGTCCTGTGCGACCTGCCACAACCCGGACCAGGGCTTTGCGGATGGAATGGGCCGCAGTGTGGGTATCAAGGGTGAGCGTTTGTCGCGGTCCGCGCCCAGCCTGTGGAACGTGGCGTTCCTGCAGCGGTTTTTCTGGGACTCCAGGGCCAGTAGCCTGGAAGAACAAATGGTAGGCCCTTTGTATGACCCTCATGAAATGGGTAACAACCCGGTGCACATGCTCGCCTCGCTCAATGCCATTAAGGCTTATCGACGTTTGTTCGCCGAGGCCTTTCCAGCAGACAGCGTGACTCCGCGCGGCAGTATTTCACTGGACGAGGTCTATACCAGCATCGCTGCGTTCCAGAGTTCCCTGATCTCACTGAACAGTCGCTACGACCAGTATGCGCATGGTTATCAGGATGCATTGACCGTGCCGGAGAAGGAGGGATTGAATGTGTTCCGCTCCTTTGTCGCGCGCTGCGCTGAGTGTCACACGCCGCCTTTGTTCACCAATCAGCAGGTTGCCGTGATAGGAACGCCGGAGCCTGAGGGTATGCCGTTTGATCCGGGCGCTGAAGTATCGATGAACGAGCCTACACAGCGCGGCGGATTCAAAATCCCTTCGTTGCGCAATATTGAGCTGACGGCGCCCTACATGCACTCCGGGCGCTTTGAAACCCTGCGCGAGGCGGTGGCTTTTTACACCGGTGGGCGCGGACATGCGGTGCCTGAGGGCGAAGATCTGAAAATCCACTGGCACATCTGGGAGCCGCGGCTGACCGAAGCGGAGGTGGATCGCCTGGTCGATTTTTTAAAGACGCTCACCGACGAAACATTCAAGCCGAAGGCGCCTGCACGCTTGCCTTCGGGCCTTGCCCCCGTTCATTATGATATGGCCCAGTTGGGCATCAGCAAAAAGAGAGACGATAGCAATGAATAAAATAACAGGCGTTATAGCGGCCATCGCCCTGCTGGCAGGTGGGTTTTATCTGGGCAAGTCGGGCGAGCCCGAAGCCACGGTCATCAAGGTGCCGGCACAGCCCAAAGCCGCCTTCAGCTCTTCAGGTACGCAGGAGATGGCGGCGACTGCATTAACAGGCGTGCGTACGCTGGAGACGCCCACCAGCGGCGAAGTCATCGTGGTTAAAGACGGCGAGTCGATACAGGACGCCGTGAAGGCCGCCAGCCCCGGCGCCGTCATCAAGGTGATGCCGGGAACCTATAAAGAGACCGTGTACATCGATAAAGACAACATCACGCTTTCCGGCGTGATAGAGCGCGGCGAGTATCCCGTTCTCGAGGGCGAAGGCTTGCGCAACGATGCGGTGTTGTATTCCGGCAATGGCGTGACGATCGAGAATCTGTACATCACCAATTACAAGGGTAACGGTGTGATGGGCCAGGCCGGCAACAACTATATTATTCGCAACAACTTTGTGGTCGATACAGGCGTCTACGGTATTTTCCCCCAGCTGGGCAAAAATGGCATCGTTGCGCACAATGTCATATCCGGTATTGAAGATGCGGGCATCTATGTCGGCATGTCGGACCATGTAGACGTGGTGTTCAACCAGGTATTCGACAGCGTCGCCGGCATCGAAATTGAAAACAGCCGTCACGCTTTGGTAGAGAGCAACCATGTTTATAACAACACCGGTGGTATTCTGGCCTTTATCACGCCGGGCCTGCCTATTAAAACCTGTGGGGACGTGCTGATTCGCAATAATTTTGTCGCCGACAACAACCACGAAAATTTCGCGATTCCCGGTTCACTGGTTTCCAACATTCCGCAGGGCACCGGTATTCTGGTCATGGCCTGCGACGACGTCGTAGTCGAGGGCAATATCATTACCGGGAACGAATCGGTCGGCATTGTATTCACCGATTTTTCTCTGGCCGGTAATGCAGCGCGTGACCCAGACGCTGATCCAACGCCCAATCGCCCTAAAATACTTAACAACATCATGCTCAATAACGGCAATAATCCCGCACCGGTTGTTCGCGCAGTGTTGGCGACGCGCCTGGAAACCACGGGCCCTGATATTGTTGATACGGTAGGTGGTGATGATGGCTGTATTCTCAACCCGGAGCGCTTCCGTACGATTGGCCTTGGAAAATATGGGGACTGCGATTTTGACAACACCGCGAATGTAGCCAGCTATACATTGCCTGAACCTGTGCCAGCGCGTTCCATGGAGGACGTAGACAAAGGCCGGCTGGCTTACTATGGCATTTGCGCCGGTTGTCATGCTTACAACGCGCGTATGATTGGTCCGCCGACGCAAATCATCCAGGCGCTTTATATGGATAACCCGCAGGGCATAGCAGATTACGTGGCAGCGCCGGTCAAGAAGCGCCCGGACTATCCCGAGATGCCACCGCAGTCGCATCTGGATGAAGAGACAAGACTCGCCGCTGCCGAGTTTATGCTGCAAGTCAGCAAGTAAATTGTCTGTCGAGAAAAGCCGCAACGTTGTTTGCGGCTTTTTTTTTGTGTGTAGGAAATGTCGCCAATACCGAATAGATCAAAAATTAGGCGTTACAAGCCTATGCTTTAGGCCTACACTAGCGTTGCGGTACCCCATAAAAGACACGGAGCGCATAAAGCAATGTTGGAAAAAGAACTGGCCCAGGCCACCAAAATGGCTGAACAAGCGAATAAAAAAGTCGAACAACTGAGGAAGAAACTGGTATCCGAAACTGAGAAAGCGCACGCGAAAGCCAAGCGTGAGTTGGGAGCGGCGCGCAAGCGGCACACCACGGCAAACGCGCGGCTGAAAAAAGCACGCACGGCGCTGCGCAAAAAAGCCACACCCGCGAATCAGGAAAAAGTTGATGCATTGATCAAGCAAGCGCAGGAACTTGCAGATGCCGTGGGCCAGATCACCAAGGCTGCTTACGATGCAGCGGAGAAATTGATGGGCGTAAAGGCTGATGCGATTCTGGAATCGCGTAAGGCTCGAGCTGCCGATCAGGCTGCCAGCATGGTAGAGCGGGCGACTACAAAGGCGAAGAAAAAAGCACCTGCCAAGAAGAAGAAAGCTGCTGCTAAAAAGAAAGCGGCTGCCAAGAAGAAGCCAGCTGCGAAGAAGAAAGCGGCTGCTAAAAAGAAACCAGCTGCCAAGAAGAAGAAAGCTGCCCCCAAGAGAAAAGCAGCCGCCAAAAAGAAGGCGCCGGCACGTAAAAAAGCTGCGGCCAAACGTAAAGCGGCTTGATGTAGTCCCGGGCGCTCTTCAGGGGCGTCCGGGAGCGCGTTCACGCAAGCCCGTCGACTCTTTCCAGGAGAGTCGGGCCATGGCTGTGCGCTACTGACTGGTTTAACAGGTCAGGGAAATTGGCCATTCCGGTTCTCACGGATGCAGGAGGGGTAGCTTATAGTGAACGGATGAAACGCACTGTTTACGCTCTCTGCGGTCTCCTCTTGATGGCCGGTACTGTCGGCTGCGATGTCCCACCGCAGGGGCGCGGCGAAATTACCGGCGCTGAAGTGCCCGCTACTGCAGTTCGGCAAAAGGCGCTGCGCCAACAGGCAGTGGATGCTGCTGCCGAACGGCAGCAGATTCTGTTCGGTGATCTTCACGTTCATACCACGTTCTCTCCTGATGCATTTATCATGTCGGTGCCACTGATGGGGGGGCGTGGTCAGCATCCACCTGCCGATGCCTGCGACTTTGCTCGCTACTGCTCAAGTCTCGATTTCTGGTCCATTAATGATCATGCCGAAGGTTTAACACCCAGGCGCTGGGCTGAAACCCGTAAAAGTATCCGCGAGTGCAACGCGGTTGCGGGCGATCCGGCGAATCCCGATATGGTGGCCTTTCTGGGCTGGGAGTGGAGTCAGGTCAGCACTGATCCGGCGCAGCACTATGGTCACAAGAACGTGCTCTTTATGGACACGGCGGATGACAAAGTTCCTGCGCGCGCTATCGCATCGATCCGCGACCAGCTGGCAGTAGCCCCGATGGGACGCATGGCACAACTGATGATGTCCCTGATGGACTTTCAACATCGCCAGTTCTACTGGGGTATCCAGGGTTACTATGACGAAGTGGCGCAAACGCCCGCCTGTGTGGCAGGGGTCGATACCCGCGATCTGCCCGACGACTGCCTGGAGACGGCTGCAGACCCGCGCGAGTTGTTTGCCAAACTGGATCAATGGGGGTTTGACAGCCTGGTGATACCGCACGGCAATGCCTGGGGCATGAACACGCCCGCCGGTACGCGCTTTGACAAACAGCTTAACCGCACCCAGCATGATCCGGATCGACAAATCCTGTTTGAGGTGTATTCAGGACATGGAAATTCTGAGGAGTACAGGACCTGGGAAGCAACGAGCATCGATGATGCCGGAGATCGGTATTGCGCGACGCCTGCCGATGACTACCTGCCATGCTGCTGGCGCGCGGGCCAGATCATCCATCAGCGCTGTATTGATTCGGGTAGCCCGCTGGCTGACTGCGAGCAGCACGCACTGCAGGCACGAATCAATTTTGTAGCCGCGGGTAATTCAGGGCACCTGACAGTGCCGGGACAGCAGGTAGGCGATTGGCTGAACTGTGGCGTTTGTGAAGATTGTTTCAATGCGCCCATGGATCACAGGCCCGGGGCGACCGCGCAATATGCGCTGGCTCTTACGGACTTCGAGCAGCCCGATAATCCCCTGCGTTTCCGCTTTGGCCTCATCGGCTCCAGCGACAATCATCGCAGTAAAGCGGGCACGGGCTACAAACAGATCAACCGCAAGCTGATGACGGAAGCTTTCGGCGCTGACAACGCGCGCATGGCACAACGCGCCGCAGGCGACTCGCGTGAAGCCCTGCCCTATTCCATTCCCGTGGACAGCGAGGGAGTGGGACTGGTCAATCTGCGCAACATGGAGCGGCAGAATTCCTTCTGGCTCACCGGAGGCCTGGTGGCGGCGCACAGCACCGGGCGCCATCGTGAGGCGATCTGGTCGAGCCTTAAACGTCGTGAGGTTTACGCGACTTCCGGCGAGCGAATACTGCTGTGGTTTGACCTGCTGCGCACCGATGGCGATGTGCCGATGGGCGGGGAGGCGCAGTCTGCCGTGAATCCGCGTTTCAGGGTCAGCGCGGTCGGTGACTTCAGGCAAAAGCCGGGGTGCCCTGCCCATGCAAAAGCCGCTCTGGGTGAGGATCGTCTGCAGCGTTTGTGCGGTGGCGAATGCTATAACCCGGGCGATGAACGCCAGCTCATTGAGCGCATTGAGATTGTCAAAATACGTCCACAGGTGTATCCGCAGGAGCCAATAGCGGACCTGGTTGAAGATCCCTGGCGTGTGTTTGATTGCGCGCCGGATCAGGCCGGGTGCCAGGTTGAATTTGAAGATAGTGATTTTGCCACCGGCGAGAGAGAAGCTATCTACTACGCGCGTGCCATCCAGCAACCCGCCCCGATGATAAACGCTGCGAATGTGCGCTGTGAGTACGACGATGACGGAAAGTGTGTGGCGGTCAATCCCTGCTACGGTGACTATCGTACGTCTCGCGATGATGATTGCCTGGCGCCCGCCAGTCATCGCGCGTGGTCATCTCCGATCTTTGTTGCCTTCGACTCACCGGGCGCCGCGCCTGCCAGCACGCAACCTCTCTCCCAATGAAAAAGGATTTGCTATGAAGCCGCCGTCCGCCTCAATCTCGCGTCAGTACGGTGCCATCGGCTGCGCCTTGTTGGTTGTGGTACTGGCCGTTGCCGCCACTGGCGCGTGGCTATGGCTTGATGAAGATGCCGGTATCGACCTCAAGCGAGAAGCCCGTATCAGTGCCCTGGATGTGATCGGTGACGCGGCTACTGAGCGGCTATCCAGCGCTACTGGCGATGCCACGCACGGCAGCGCGGTCGACCTGATCAATCGCCCGATCGAAGTGCGCAAGGTCAGTGATACGGTGTTTTATGCCACGGGTGTCGGTAACACCGTCATGATCATCACCGATGAAGGCAATGTCGTATTCGATACCGGGCTGGTGCTGCAATCTGCCAAACAGTTGCGCGCCCTGCAGGAAGTTTCCTCTGCGCCAGTGCGCTATGTCGTGCTGAGTCATTCACATGCAGACCATGTCGGTGGCGCGCGGCTCTGGGTTGAGCAGGGTACGCAGCTCATCGCGCACGAAGAGTTCGAGGAGGAACAGCGCTATCTGAGCGAACTGGATGCCTATTTTTACGGCCGCAACCGCACCCTGTTTCCGTGGATGCCGGCAGAACGACCGGATATCGGCCTGCTGAAATACGGTGGCCTCAAGCCAACCCGGACGGTCGGTGATCATGAGGTTCTGCGTTTTTCCCTTGGTGGCGTGTCATTTGAGGTGATCGGTGCGCCGGGCGCGGAAGGCGCGGACAACATCGTTCTGTGGCTGCCGCAACAGAAAATGCTGATCAGCGGTGATTTCTTCGGGCCGCAGTTCCCACAGTTTCCCAATATCTTCACCATGCGCGGTGAGAAAGTGCGCAAGCCGATTGAATATATTGATTCATTGAACCGCCTGCTGGCGTTGCAACCGGAAGTGATAGTGCCCAGCCATCTCGATCCCACAGTGGGCGGTAGTGAGATACGCGAGGGCATGCTGCGTATACGCGATGCTGTGCAGTATGTGCACGACGAGACCATTGCCGGTATGAATGCGGGTAAAACCGTGTACGAACTGATGCGTGAGATTGAGCTGCCGAGCGAGTTGACGCTGGTGCAGAACCATGGGCGCGTAGACTGGGCGGTGAAAAGTATCTGGGAATACTACGCCACGTGGTTTCACTTTGACAGCACGACTGAGCTGTATCCGACGCCGGTTCGCTCAGTTTATGCGGATGTTGCCGCAGCGGCGGGTGGTGCCGCGATGCTGGATCTGGCGAGCGGCTATCTGCAGCAGGATGAACCGGTAAAAGCCCTGCACGTGATCGAAATGGCGCTGGCCGGAAAGCCTGCGAACCGCGATACCCTGTTGCTGCGCCAGGCCGCACTGACGTTGCTGATGGACAAAGCGCAGTCCGGGCTGAAAAACGATTACGAAATCTACTGGCTGAAGGCGCGGCTGGCGGACACAGCGGCGCAACTGCGCATTAATACGCAAGGCTAAGCGCTGGCCTAGTCCATTCCTGCGCGTTCTCGCGCCGCTTCACGCGACAGCACCCGATCAGCAGATAACAGATACGCCACGTAGTATTTGTAGATGTTGGCCACGTATTGAACGGTTTCGCGTCCAATCACCTTGGCAGCGACCAACTCTACATTGTCGAACCAGACGTTGGGGTCGTAGCCCATCTCTTTGGCCTGTTTGCGCATGTTGATCAGTTTTCTGGGTCCGGCATTGTAGGCTGCAAGTGCCAGCAGTGTTTTGTTCAGCTTGTCGATGTCAGGATCGTTGAAGTAGCGCTCACGCAGGAAGTCGAGGTATTTGACCCCCGCGTGTATATTGGAATCGACGCCCGTTATGTCAGGGATACCCACGTTTTTGTCAGCCGCCGTGCTGGGCAGGAGCTGCATGACTCCAACAGCGCCTGCATGGCTGCGTGCCGACTGGTTCAGTCGTGATTCCTGGTAACCTTGCGCGGCGACCATCAGGTAGTCCAGCCCGTATTGTTCGCCGTACTTCTGGAAAATGTCGCGCAGCTCTTCAAATCGGGAGTAGTCTTCTTCAGCCAGTGCGTTTGCGGCCCAATCGAAATCCTTGATGTAGCGGTTGATCATCATGTTGCCGAGCAAGGTGCCCGCCCGATTCTTCTTCAGGAATTCGTTGGTCGCGGCTGCCAACTGGGGGCTGTTTTTCCTGAATGCCCAGGCCAGCCTGCCTCCTTCGCGGAAGACGATTTCATCGCGAAACACCAGGTCGGTAAACACTTCGTCCCACAGCTGTGATTTGTACTCGTCGATGACTGCCCAGGGCAGCAATCCGGCGTTGACCATTTCTACCAGATCGGCGTCTTCAAGGAGTTCTGATACCGGCGACACCTTGACCGGAGCCTTGCCTTTGGCCTGCAGGCGTGCGTTCAGAGCCTCAACGCTCTCGCGATAGCTGCTGGATTCTCGTAGGTAGAGGGTCTGGCCGGACAGATCTTCAATTGACTCGAGCTCGGGCGCAGAAGGGCCAGTAACCAGTATCTCGGACAGCGGTTTACTGATGGGTATGCTGAATTCGACCTCCGCCGCGCGCTCCTCAGTGATGGTCAGGCCGGCATCGACGATATCACCGCGGCCCTCAAGCAGCGCGGGTATCAGTTGATTGCGCGCGACTGGAACGACGACGACATGCACGCGCACGTTGTTGCGCTGAAGTCGCTTGTTGAGAAAGTCTTCAAAGCGATCAGCCATCTCACTGACCATACCTTTTTCTTCCACGCCGTCCAGATAGTACCGACCGATGCCGTAGACCGTCAGGACTCTTACGACGCGACGTTCTTCCATGCCATCAAGATCTCCCTTCCAGGGCTGCAGTACCTGAAATGTCTCAGGAAAAGCATCGGGGAACGATGTCGCCAGTGACTCCGGCGTCTCGGCGTCTTCTGTTTCGCCTTCCGTATCCGGATCTGGCGCAACGGCGGCGGCTGGGTCGCTGCCCGGGTTGTCGGGTTGTGCACCGCCCTGGGTACCCGAATCGCAGGCGGCGAATAGCATTAACGTAGTCAGTAATAGCAGACGTAAGGGTGTCATACAGGTTCCTGTTCTGTGGTGCGTTTTATAAGTGGTTGTCCGTGCGATCTCAGTCAGCCCTTTGGCGCAGGTGGCGTTGTTCGTCGTTGCGCGACAGTGCAGTGACGTTCGCGCTGCCGATAGTGGGAATGGCTACCTGGAAGTCTACCGGGAAATCAATGTCGGTAAGATCTTCCTGAAGATCTATAACGATGGGCTGATCCAGTGTTAACCAGGTACCGCAGGCCTCGCCAGCATCGCAAATGAACAGATCATTGTCAGCGTCTGTGCCTGCCCCAATTTCATAGCGCCCGGGGGGTATCGCATCAAAGCTGAAGGCATAGCTGCCGTCATTCGGCCTGGCGATAAACTGATCGACCACTTCATCCAGATCCAGGTCGTAAAGCAGCACAAACAGCGTGCCTACGTCAGCCTCGGCGGGCGATCCACCGACGGTCATCAGCACACTGATGACAATCTCATTGACGGAGGATGTCGCCGTGATGCTGGCAGCGTAGACGCCGCTGGAAAGCCCCGAGCGATCGACGCTGACGCGATAGATGCCCAACCCGTCTGCGTCGATATCGCCGGCCGCGGCGCTCAACCAGCTTTCAGAGGTGCTGATATCAAGTACTTCCAGCTCGCCACGCCCACCGTTGCGCAGCAGCAGGTCCAGTTCTGTGGTGTTGTTGCCGAAGCTCAGGCTGCTGCTGGCTGAAGCCAGCCTCGGGTTCAGTGCCGGCGATGTTCCCGTGGCCTCCACTGCGGCGAGCACTGCGCGTTGGGCATTGATGAGTCCATGGCCATACTCGTTATCCCGGCCCGCGGGGCCAAGATCATCGCTGAGTTCACCGCTACTGAGCAGCGCATCAATATCTGCTGGCGTCAGTTGCGGATTGACACTTTTCATCAGCGCCAGTACGGCCGCAACATGTGGCGAGGCCATAGACGTGCCGTTGAGGAACGAGTAGACGAAGCTCACGCCACCCGACGATGGTGAGCCATCGGTGCTTAACACGCCGTCGGGATAGCCGTCGCCGTTGAGGTCTACGCCGCTGTCGCCACCGGGTGCGGCGACATCAATAGCCGCGCCGGTATTGGAATATCGCGTCACGCGTCTTTGCAGATCGACGGCGCTGACCGATATCACACCCTCATAGGATGCTGGATAGCCCGGTGCGGTGGTGGCTTCGTTGCCCGCCGCGGCAACGGCCATCACACCGGCGGCACGGACCTGATCAAACAGCGCTTGCGTGGCCGAGCTGAAGGGGGCCCCGCCCAGGCTCAGGTTGATGATGTCTGCGCGCACGGCTGGTACGGTGCCAGAGTCGTTACTGAGTCCGGCTGCGAAGCGCACGGCCTGGTCGACATCGTAACTGGTGCCTTCGCCGCCAACGCCTAGCGCACGCAGCGGCATCACGCGAGCACCGAAAGCGGCGCCCGCCACACCTACTTCATTATTACCGCGTGCCGCGATGGTGCCGGCAACGTGCGTGCCATGATAACTGCTGGCGCCGGAGCCCCCGGTTTGCCCGCTGTCTTCCGGGTTCGCGTCAATGCCGTCGCCATCACCTGCACTTTGTGTGTCGCGCACGAAGTCGTAGCCCGGCACCAGCTTGCCTGCGAAATCGGGATGCGCAGACAGTATTCCGGTATCGACTACCGCGACAATCACATCTTCATTGCCGGTGGTGGTTTCCCAGGCTTCTGGCAGTCCGATCAAAGGATAGTGCCACTGCAGAGGGTAGGCATTGTCGTTGGGTGTGGCCTGAGTGCGCACGATGTAGTTGGGTTCGGCGTATTCAACGGCAGGGTCGCTGCGCAGTGCTTTTATAGTGTTGAGTGTTTCCCAGCGCGCCAGCAGTTGCGGGTCACGGATGGCGGAGAGCTTGGCCTGTGCCGGACCGAGGCGCTGCTGCCGGATAGAGGCGGCTGTCTGTGAGCGCATACCCAGCAGGTTTGGGCGGTCCGGCCCACCTGCCCGCGCCTCCATGGCAAAACCTTGCAGCAAACGCTCCGCATTGTCTGTTTTTGCCGCTTTGCTGTCGCGAAACTTGACCACGGCCTGCCAGGGCACGATGTCGGGCGCGGCTGGCACGGATGCGGCAGTCGATGCGCTTGTGGTGCCGGCGGCGAGAATGTAGTTGGTGGCGCCATCAAAAGCGAAAACATTGACCAGATAGCGGCCGCTGGCAGGTACACGAATACGTTCCAGCTCACCAATCTCTATGGAGAAATCGACCAGTTCGCCGGTTAGCGCATCGTACAGGTAAAGATCCGCATCCGCCTGGCGGAAGTCTGCGACCAGCATGGTGATACTCTGACCTTCGACGAGATCCATCACAAAGAAGTCATCGATATCGCCGCTGAACTGCAGCGGACCCTCGGCGCCTGCTTCGGGAACGCTAATGTAGCCCCCCAGAGTGATGGGGTTGGGAATCGATTGTGCCGTCCCCGGGGTATCGTTGCTGACAGCAATGCGCGAGGAGTCGTTGGTGTCGCTGTCCACGGCCTGGCTCTGTGATGCCGAGACGGTGCCACTGATGCTGAACTCTCTCGGGGGTGGGGGCGGTGGTGGAGGCGGTGGCGGTGTTACGCTGTTTGACGACCCGCCACCACCGCCGCCGCCACAGGCAGATAGCAGTGCACAGCAGGCGATGGCCGGAGACAGTCTTTGCCAAACAGTCTTGGTCATGATCAGGGTCTACCCCTACTCACCATTCATTATTGGAGATTAGTCGAAACGATAGCAGAAATGGCGCCACACAACGAGTTGTTGCGGTTGGTCAAGATGCTTGCACTGCCTGGCCTTACTCCTGAGGCCGCATCAAGTATGCTGACAGCGCTTTACTGTTATTTCGCTATCATCCAGTGAGACACACTATGATCAACACACGACCCGCACGCGTCTTTGTGATGCTGCTTGGCTTACTGACCAGTGCAATTTCAACTGCCAAGGACAAACCCAATATCCTGGTGATCTGGGGTGACGACATAGGCTGGTCCAACCTTAGTGCCTATCACAGGGGTATGCTCGGCGCGCGCACGCCGAATATTGATCGTATCGCCCGGCAAGGCGCTTTGTTTACTGATTATTATGGCGAGCAGAGCTGCACGGCAGGACGCTCCGCGTTCATTACCGGACAGCATCCCCTGCGCACGGGTTTGCTCAAGGTGGGTATGCCGGGCGCCGATATCGGGCTGCAGCCGGAAGATCCGACCATCGCCGAATTACTCAAACCACACGGCTACCGCAGTGGTCAGTTTGGTAAGAACCACCTGGGCGACAAGGATGAATTTTTGCCGACCAACCACGGCTTTGATGAGTTCTTCGGTAACCTTTATCACCTGAATGCCGAGGAAGAACCCGAAACCTATTTCTATCCCAAGGATCCCGCTTTTCGCAAACGCTTTGCGCCGCGGGGGGTCATTCACTCCTGGGCCGATGGCAAGATCGAGGACACCGGGCCGCTGACGCGCAAGCGGATGGAGACTGCAGACCAGGAATTTACCGATGCAGCCATCAAGTTTATGTCGCGCGCCGTGGCGGACGACAAGCCCTTTTTCGTCTGGTTTAACGCCACGCGCATGCACAACTGGACGCGTCTGGCTCCAAAATGGGATGGCGCGACTGGCTATGGGTTGTATGCGGACGGCCTCGCTGAGCACGATCACCACGTAGGCCAACTGCTGGACGAGTTGGACAGGCTCAAGGTGGCGGATAACACCATCGTCATCTACAGCACGGACAATGGCGCCCAGAGCAACACCTATCCCGATGGCGGCTCTGAGCCCTTTCGCGGTGAAAAAGGGTCTACCTGGGAGGGCGGTTTCAGGGTTCCCGCACTGATACGCTGGCCGGGCGTCGTTGCGCCGGGGCGGGTGATCAACGACATCGTTTCACACCAGGATTGGTTGCCGACGCTGCTCGCGGCGGCGGGCGAGCCCGATATTGTCAGCAAACTGAAACAGGGCCACCGTGTCGGCGATTCCAGTTACAAGGTACATATCGATGGTGTTGACCAGTCCGCCCTGTTGGCCGGAACAGGGCCGGGCAAGCGCAGCAATATTTTCTACTTTGATGACAATGCCAACTTCAACGCCATGCGCTGGAACGACTGGAAAATCCATTTTGCCCTGATGCCACAGGGCTGGCTGGGGCCGCGCGAGGCGCTTAATTTTCCGCGCATCGTGCACCTGCGTTCAGACCCGTACGAGACGTCACTGGACTCGAGCCTTTACGCGCGATTTTTTGGTGACCAACTGTGGCTGTTTGTTCCCGCACAGCAGGAGGTGGGCAAATGGCTGGCTACTTTCCGGACGTTTCCGCCGCGGCAACCGACCGCCAGTTTCACCATTGACCGCCTGATGCAGCAAATGCAGATGATGATGCAGCAGCGCGGTCGGGCTGCTGCCGGCGGCTGAGCGGTATTACATCCGCAGGATTATCTTGCCCATGTGGTCGCCGCTTTCCATGCGCGCATGGGCTTTTTCTACATCCTCCAGCGCGAACACCTGATCGATGACGGGCTTTATCGAACCGTCGTTCAGGTGCGGATAAACCCGTTCCAGAATCTCCTCCACCATCACCGCCTTCTGGGCAAATGTCTGGGCGCGCAAGGTGGAGCCCGTCAGTACGAGTCGCTTCATCAATAGCGGGGCGAAGTTCACTTCCGCCTTGAAGCCGCGAATAAAAGCGATGTAAACGATGCGGCCCTCGGGTGCCGCAACGTTGATATTTTTCTGGATGAAATCGCCACCTGCGATATCGAGAATCACGTTGATTTTGTCCTTCATGCCGAGCTCGCGCAGCACCTCTTCAAAATCCTCCTCGCGGTAGTTGATGGCCCGGACGGCTCCCATGGCTTCCAGCGCGGCGCATTTTTCTGCGCTGCCGGCGGTGGTGAAAACCTGTGCGCCCAGTGCCTTGCAAATACCGATACCCAGGGTGCCGATACCGCTGGCACCGCCATGCAACAGAACGTTTTCCCCACTGTGTAACGCACAGCGCTGAAACAGGTTGTGCCACACGGTGAGCAATGCCTCGGGCAGTGCTGCGGCCTCTTCCATGGAGTAGTTGGTGGGTACTGGCATACACTGAGTGACTGGCGCGACAGTATGGTCTGCATAGCCTCCGCCGTGAGTGAGTGCACACACCGAATCTCCAGGTCGCCACGCGCCGGCGTCACTGCCCACCGCCACGACCTCACCTGCGATCTCCAGGCCGGGGATGGGAGAAGCGTCAGCGGGAGGCGGGTAGAGGCCTTTGCGCTGTAGCAGGTCGGCGCGGTTCAGCCCGGCAGCGCTGACCTTGATCAGTGCCTCGTTCGCGGCAGGCGCAGGGATGGGTTCGCGCTCGACGGTCATGCTCTGGTCGTCGGCATTGATCGCGATATAGCGACGTTCGGTGGCGGCGATAGTCATTGTAGCTCCGCAATTATGAATCGACAGAATGGGATTTTGTGATCGGCAATTATACATCAGGCATGGTCAGAACCCAGACGTGCTGGCGGCTTACAGGGCTAGCAGCAGGGCGAGTCAGGGGCGGTCAGTCGGGTTTGCAGATGAGGTGTTCGAATAGCATGCGCGCTTCCTCGAGTTTGGCAAACACGGGATAATCGCTGTCCATGGCCCAGCTCGTGGTGAGCATGTTCAGTGTGCCGACCACCATCGCGGCGAGGATTTCAGGTGAGAACTGGGTGTTCACGTCGCCCAGCTCGACCCCTGCTGTAATCAGCCGGGTGAAACTGGCGCTGGCGGACAGGCCGATCTCGCGCTGTTGTTCGGCGTTTTCGGCGAAGGCTGACGGGGCGATAAGAATGAGCTGTCGGTCGATCTCTTCGTAGGTGGAGAAATTGGACTCGATGTAGTCGATCATGGCCTCCAGGCGAGCGCGCGTCGACTGGTGATCGCGCATCAAATGGCGCAGCATCGGCTCCGACTGACTGTACACCCGCGAGATGCCCAGCCCGCCCAGCAGGGCATGCTTGTTGGGGAAATGCCCGTAAAACGTCCGCCGCGCGACATCGGCTTCTACGCAGATCTGTTCGATACTGGTGTCTTCAATACCCTGCGATTTGAACAGTGCGTAGGCGGCCTCCTCAATACGGCCGCGAATTTCCTGTTTGCGTTTTTCGCGGCGACCCAGCGGCGCCTCAACGGTGTCCATGAAATATCCGTAATGTGGTTGCATTCATTTTTGCATTAAACTATTTTGTATACATATGTGCAAACTTGCTCATATGTGTAAGGCGCGTCGCCCCGACTTTTGAAAGAGCATAACCATGTCTGATCGTCTGATAGTGGTGTCAACTGACTGCCATGCCGGCTTACCCATCGCTGATTATAAACCCTATGTGGAGTCTCGTTATCACGAGATGATGGACATGGCGGTGCCCGTCCAGCTGGACATGATGGCAAAGGCTGAAAAGAGCTTCCTGATCCGTGAAATCAATGATGCCTGGCGCGCGCCCATCCAGCAGCAGCTTACCGGTGCCTGGGATTACCAGGAGCGCACCCGCATGCTGGCAGATGATGGCATCGCCGCAGAGATCATGTTTCCTGACGGCATCACTGAAAACAATACTCCGCCGTTCGGCGCAGGCCTGGGTTTGTCGCCTCGCGACGCGGTTCCTGAGCTGCAGTGGGCCGGCGCGATGGCCCACAACCGCTGGCTGGCTGAGTTTTGCGCCAATGATCCGGCGCGGCATATCGGTGTGGCCTCCATCCCTTTATTGTGGGATGTACAGCAGGCTGTGGAGGCCGTGCGCTGGTGCGTGGACAACGGTTTGCGCGCGGTCATGATACCGACCTTGTGGGGTGAGAATGCACCCTATCATGACACCAGGTACAACCCGTTCTGGGAGGTTTGCCAGGAGCTTGAAGTGATTATTCACTTTCATTCTGGCCCAGCTCCTCACCCGGAATACTTTGGCAAGGACTGGCCGGTAGAGGATCGTAGTGAGCAGTTACCCGGCGCGATGGGGATCTATGTTTCCGAAGTCATGTGGTGGCTGTATCGGCCGTTGACCTTCATGATCTGGGGCGGGGTATTCGAGCGCTACCCGCGCCTGAAGACCGTCATCGTCGAAGGCGGCACCATGTTCATGCTGCCGCCCTGGCTCAGGTTGCTGGATCACAATTACCACGACGTACAGTTCTCTGCGAAGCTGGGGGATTTTCGTTCGCACCTGTCTATGGCCCCCAGCGAGTACTTCGCCCGCAATATTGCCATCGGCGCCTCCTGCGTGCCGCGCTCCGACCTGGATTTGCGTGATGCGATTGGCCTGGAAAAGATTATGTGGGGAAGTGATTATCCCCACCCGGAGGGTACCTGGCCTAACACCGCAGAGTACCTGAAGACCACGTTTGCCGATTTCCCCGAAGACCAGGGGCGCAAAATCCTGGGTGAGAACGCGATCAGTTTTTATGGACTGGATCGTGCTCGCCTGCAGCAGGTGGCCGATGATATCGGTCCCGATGCGTCACTCTTTCACTAAGCAGTTTCATTCATAGCAGGAGGAACACCATGTCTATTGTTGAGCCATGTGAGTCCAAAACCAACACCACCCCTGAATTTCCGATGGGCTGGTTTTCCGTTTCACGCAGTCACGAACTGGCCGTCGGTGAGGTCAAGGATATCCAGGCCTTTGACCGGGAACTGGTGCTCTACCGCACCCGTTCCGGGGTGCCCGTGTTGCAGGATGCCTATTGTCCGCACCTGGGTGCCAAATTGAGCATTGAGGGCAGGGTGATCGGCGAATCTATCCGCTGTCCTTTCCACGGCTGGCGCTTTGGTACCGACGGCAAGTGCGAGGAGATTCCGTACTGTGATGATATTCCCGAGCGCGCGCGCATACGAACCTGGCACGTAGAGGAAAAGAATGGCGAGGTGTACGTCTGGTTTCATCCGGAAAACACAGGCCCGCAGTGGGAGCTGCCAGACCTGCCGCAGCTGGGTGATCCCAACTGGACATCACCGCGCTACGCCGAGTTCCTGGTGCCTGCCCATGTGCAGGATATCGCGGAGAACTCCTGTGACCCTGTGCACTTCCAGTACGTTCATCGTCAGCCGGATGTGCCCCCTTCGGAAGTCACCATCGATGACGATGGCCGCACGCTGCACTTGCGCTCCGACGCGAGCAATGCGCCCATCCCGAGCCAGCTGCATGCCACGGTGTTCAACCCCGGCTTTGCATTAGTGCATAACAGCTATGGCCCGGGTGCGGAAATGATCGTGTACAACAGCGCCCAGCCGATCAACCGGCATGAAACGCGCATGCGCTGGACGTTGACCGTGCGCCGTGAAATTGAGGACCTGGCGGGCGACGACGTCATGCAGGGCATCATTGACGGCCTGGGGGACGACTACCCGATCTGGGCAAACAAGGTACACAAGCACCGTCCGATCTTCTGTAAGGAAGACAAAACGCTGGTGCTGTTCCGCAAGTGGGTACGACAGTTCTACGTGACTGAAAACGACAAGCGGGAGATTGCCTGAGTATGCAGGATTTTAATGGGAAGGTCGCTGTTATCACCGGTGGCGCCAGTGGTGTAGGTCGATCATTGGCTTTCGCCTTTGGTCGCCTGGGCGCAAAGATCGCCGTGGGTGATGTCGACCGCAATGCCATGGAGCAGGTGCAGGCAGATCTGGCCGCGGAGGGCATCGACAGCCTGGTGGAGTTCTGTGATGTCACGACCACTGACAGCCTGAACAACCTGGCGGACAAAGCCACGGCGCAGTTTGGCGGTATTCACCTGGTGTTCGCCAATGCCGGTATTGGCGCTGGCGAGTCCGGTGCGATGTGGGAGTACTCGGAAAAGGACTGGCAGTGGTGCTTTAACGTCAACCTGTGGGGCGTGGTCAATTCGATCAACGTGTTCATGCCGCGGCTGGTGGCGCAGAACGAGCCCGCACATTTTGTGGTGACGGGTTCTGGCAACGGCGCCTTGCTGGTCTACCCGGATCAGCCTATCTATACCGCCAGTAAGGCCGCGGTGCACACCATTACCGAGAACCTCCATTACCAGGTGTCTGCGGGCGGACTGCCGGTGAAAGTCAGCGCTCTGTTTCCCGGCCCCCACATTGTGGACACCGGGCTGTTCAATTCCGGACGGGTGCGTCCGGAGGATCTGAAAAAAGACGTTGAGGGCAATGCGACCGGCATCAACTCCGTGGACGATATGAAAAAAATGGCGGCTGAGTACGGCATCGAATTGCAGACAACGCACCCGGATGAAGTAGCAGAAATGGCCGTACAAGGTTTGCGCAAGGATGCCTTCTGGCTGTTGGCGACCACCGAGGATACTGATGCCAAGATTCGCGGTCGTGCTGATATGATCCTCAATCGCGAAACTCCAGTGCCTGCAACTGCAGGCTCTTAACTGAATGTAAGCGCTTACTTATTTCGATCTCAACCCCTAAACCCAATAAACATCAAAAGGTGAATGTTATGAGCAATGAATCCTCAGCGCCGCAGGGTAACACTGGCGATATCGTTAACTGGCCAATGCTGAAGATTGTCTACCGCACGGATCCGGACAAGATTGCAGCGCTGTTGCCGCCGGGTATCGAGCCTGGCGCCAACCCTCACGTCACGCTGACCATCTATAACTTCCCGGTGCCGGATGAGCCCGAGTACGGCATCGTGACGACCGTCGATGCGAACTACAATGGCATCGAGGGCGAGTACACGCTGGGTTACGGCATCGATCAGGAATCGGCGATTTTCATCAGCCAGGAGACTAACGGTCAGCCGAAGTATCCCTGCACCACGGAGTACTATCGACTCGGGCCTGCGGTGACGGCCCGCTGTATCCACCACGGATATACCTTTGTCGAATTCAAGGGGATGTCGACCGGCCCGGCGGAGATTCCCGAGCCCTTCGACCAGAACGAATGGTGGATCAAGGTATCGCGCGCGGTGAGTGTCGGTGGCCCCGCTACCGGCTATGACTTTCCCCCGCATGTGGTTCATGTGCGCAGCAAGTATGGTACTGCCTGGCGTGAGACGGTGGAGGGTGAATTGATCCTCCGCGACAGCCCCTGGGACCCACTGGCCAGCAAGTTGCCCATGCGCGAGCAGGTGTCTGCCCATCTGTGGTGGCCTATTTTCCTTGATCGCGAAATCAAGCTGGCGGGGAAACTTGATCCCGAGGGCTTCCTGCCCTTTGCCGATACCATCTCCGGCTCTCGCTGGCCGGGTGAAAACGGTGGCCCCAAACGCGGTTGATCACCAGAAGCAGGACTGACGGCCAAAGGTCGCCCGGTTGATGTTGCGGCATTGGCTGCCTGTCCTTATCGGTATGGCCTGTTTCGGTTGCGGAATAGGCCTGATCGGCGTCTACGGTTTTTTTGTGCCTGCCCTGTCGCAGGAATTCGGGGTGGGCGCTGCGATCATCAATCTGGGGCCGGTGGCGCTGCTGCTGGTACCAGCCTTTATATCCCCCACGGTTGGCAAGCTTGTTGATCGTGTTTCAATCCGGCGCCTCATGTTGCTGGGCATTGTCTGCTCCATGGGCTGTCTTGCCCTGGCCAGCCAGGCGCCTGCGCTGTGGCTGGCCGCGCTCGGCTTTCTGGGATTCGCCGCCGGAGTCACGCTTTACGGCCCGGTCGTTGTGAACGGTCTCATGGTGAAGTTGTACCCCGCACGCGAAGGCCGCGCGCTGGCCATCGTCGCCATGGGAGTCAGCGTTTCATCCATGTTGCTGCCTCCGTTGACCGGCCTGTTACTGGCCCAGTTCGACTGGCGCACGGCTCTTCTGGCGCTGGTGTCAGGGCTCTTTGTTTTTCTGTTCGTGCTGATCTGGATGGGGATTCCCGCCGGGGCCGGTGCTGCCGTTACTCACAAGGCGTCGCCCACTGAGGAGTCGCAGTCATCCATTTACAGGCAACTCCCTTTCTGGCTTATCGGATTCTGTGTAGCGCTGGCGCTGAACGTGTCGCTGGTGCTGGCGATCTGTTATCCGCCACATTTTGTCGCCCAGGGTTTTACGGTGGCGCAGGCAGGCTGGTTTTTGTCCATAGCCGGCTTTGCAGGCATTACCGGCAAAGCCCTGTTCGCGCTCGTGGCGGATTTTACCCGGCAACATGTGCGCTGGCTGGCGGCAGCTATTTTGCTGATTCAGGCATTGGGTATGGCGCTGTTGCCGCAGGCCGATGACGTGTGGTCAGTGTTAATGGCCGTACTGTTGGTGGGCTTTGGTACGGGCGCGTTCATTCCGATGCACCCCTACCTCAACAGTCGCTATTTCGACGCCGGCCAGATAGGCCAGGTCAATGGCGCGCAGGTTCCCCTGATGCTGCCTTTTGGATTGGTCGGAGCGCCCCTGGCGGGATTGGCGTTTGATCGGCTGGGAAACTATGAACTGGTGCTGCAAAGTCTGTGCGCCGTGTTACTGCTTGCAGCTCTGCTGGCGCTGGTGTTACCGGCCTCCTCCCGCAGTAGCGAAAACCAGCGCGGCTGATTCACGCGCCTGCTGGCCCAGGTTTTTGCTACTATTCAATGGCTTGACCGATCTTTCGTTTACGTTGGAGGGAATCAACGATGCCTATGTTTATAAGAAAATGGCTGCACGCGCTCTATCTGCGTCTGATGAAAGTAATGGTGAATTTTTCGCCATCTGCCAGACACACTGCATTTGCGGGGCCCGGCAGCAGCGCGCAGCTATGTCGGCACATCGTGCGCGTCGGCGCGCAGCGCATACTGATTGTCACCGACAAGCCACTGCGTGAGCTCGGTATTGCGGATCAGGCGCTGGCAGAGCTGAGCGCCGCCGATGTCCAGTTAACCTGGTACGATGGGGTTCAACCCGACCCTACCTATGACCAGGTCGCCGCAGGCAGTGCCCTGGCGCGCAGCAATCAGTGCGATACGGTGATTGCCGTGGGTGGTGGTTCCTCCATTGATGCCGCCAAAATCATTGCCGCCGCGGCGACCAGCGATGATTCCCCGGTTGACTGGGTCGGCTTTGGCAAGATCAAGCATGACATCCTGCCGTTATACGCCATTCCCACAACGTCGGGTACGGGTTCAGAAGCCACCATGGGAGCGGTTATTTCCGACTCCAAAACCCACGAGAAAGGCATTATTTCTGCGGCTGGGCTGTTACCAGCAGCCGTGGCGCTGGATCCGCAGCTGATGCAGGGGTTGCCACCGCATATCACTGCCGCCACAGGTATGGATGCCCTGACGCACGGTATCGAGGCGTACATCGGTGTGTGGGAGCGCGGCTCGCGCTTGCAGGACGCTCGGTTGGCGGTGAAGCTGGTGTTCGAAAACCTGTCACGCGCCTATCACAACGGTGAAGATCTCGCCGCACGCGAGGGCATGGCCATGGGAGCCTACTACGCCGGGCTGGCCATCAATCAGGTGAACGTCGGCAACGTACATGCCATAGCGCATCAGCTGGGTGGCAAATACAGCATTCCCCACGGCCTGGCCAATGCGCTGGTGTTACCCCACGTGTTGGAGTTCTGTCACGATGAAGCGGAGCATCGCCTTGCGGAGCTGGCGCAGCTGGTGGGCCTGGGGCAACCCAATGAGAGTGAAAGCCAGCTGGCACATCGTTTTATCAAGGCGGTGCGGGATCTGCGTACGGAGGTGGGTATTCCGGATCATTCCGATCGTATAAAACGTGAGGATTACGAGGAGATTGCCGACCTTGCGGTTGCCGAGGGTGCCGGCTATCCGGTGCCACGCCTGCTGGATAAAAAAAGTGTCATTGCCATTCTGACCCACATCACAGATTGAACAAGCGCGCGCCTACAGGTGCGCGCGAACCACGACCACTTCAGGGTCGTCACTGTTGTGCACGGTGCGAAACCCTAGGCGGGTGCACAGGCGCAGCATTTTCCGGTTGCGGGACAGTACATCGCCCTCCATCACCTCCAGGCCCCGCTCGCGCGCAACGCTCATCAGGCGTTGCATCAATTGGGAACCGATACCGCGTTTTTGCCAGGCGTCTGCCACGGTCAGTGCAAATTCGCAGGAACTGCCATCCGGGTTGCTGATGTAGCGAGCCACCCCGACTATTTTTGCGGCACTGCTATCTTCGCTGGTCAAGGCTACCAGGGCCATTTCCCGGTCGTAGTCGATCTGGGTAAAGCGCGCGAGCATGAGCGGGCTCAGTTTGTCCAGGTGGCTCATGAAGCGAAAGTATTTACTTTCAGCGGATAATTCGCTGACGAAAGTTTGTTCTATCGCGGCATCCTCTGGGCGGATGGGACGCACGACAATATCGGTCCCGTCTGGCAGGTGCCAGGTCTTTTCCAGCTCGGGCGGATAGGGGTGAATGGCCATGTGCGCGTAATGCTCTGTGTGCCGGGTGGGCGCGGCCACGACCATTCTGGCGTCTACGGCAATCACGCCTTCTTCGTCTACCAGCAATGGGTTGATATCCAGCTCCTGTAACTCGGGCAGTTCGCAGGCCATCTCCGATACACGTTTGAGTGCGTCTACCAGCGCGTCCATATCGGCCTGTGGCAGGTTGCGAAAATGCCCCAGCAGCCTGGCCGTGCGGGTGCCCTGAATCAGTTCCCTGCTCAGGTAATCGTTCAGTGGCGGCAGGGCAATGTGGCTGTCGGCGAAAATATCGACAGAGGTGCCGCCCGCACCAAAACTGATGACTGGCCCGAATACAGGATCGCGCGCAATGCCGATCATGATCTCGCGCGCATGCGGCCTTTCCACCATGGGCTCCACGGTGACACCGGACAGGCGCGCCTCGGGGTAGGCGACTGAGACTTCGCTCATCATGTCGCGGAACGCATTGCGCACTGAGTGCGGTTCGCGGATGTTCAGGTGCACACCACCGACATCCGTCTTGTGTGGGATATCCGGTGAATTGATCTTCATGGCGACGGGGAGCCCGAGAGTTTCCGCAGCCACGAGGGCGTCTGCCTCTGTCGGGGCATTGATACTCGGAGACACGGGAATGTGGAAGGCGCGCAGGATCGCCTTGGCCTCGGTACTGCTGAGTGTGTAACGGCGCTCGCTCATGGCGTGCTCGATAATCAGCCGGGCACCCTCCACATCAGGCCGTTTTTTCTGGGACATTGGCGGTGGTGCCTGTAGCAACGCATTCTGGTTGCGTCGGTACGCTGCCAGATAACCGAAGGCATCGACAGCGGCTTCCGGGCTGTTAAAGTGCGGAATACCGGCACCGGTGAAGCGCTGGCGGCCCTCCTTGACCAGATCCTCGCCCATCCAGCATCCCAGTACCGGCTTCTTGCTGCCCGCCGCGCCTGCGATCACGCCCTCGGCGCAGGCCGTGGGATCAGTCATGGCCTGCGGAGTGAGCAGGGTGAGCATGCCGTCCACATTGTGGTCCGCCAGTATGATGCGTGTGGCCTCCAGATAACGTTCGCTGGTGGCATCGCCCAGAATATCGACCGGGTCGCTGTGCGACCAGTGCGCAGGCAGTACCGCGCTCAGTTGTGCAATTGATTCAGGTGATAATTCTGCCAGCGGCACGTGCAGGTCCGCTGCGCGGTCCGCGGCCATGACGCCCGGGCCGCCGCCGTTGGTCAGTACCGCCAGTCGCGAGCCGTCCACTCGAATACCCGAGGCCAGGGTTTGCGCCGCGGCGAACAGTTGGCTGACCGTGGTTACGCGCACGGCTCCCGCGCGTTTTATCGCGGCGTCAAAGACTTCGTCACCGCCCACCAGAGCGCCGGTGTGAGACACGGCTGCGCGGGTACCGCTTTCGCTGCGTCCTGACTTCACCACGATCACCGGCTTCAAGCGAGCGGCGACCCGCAATCCACTGAGAAAAGAGCGCGCGTCGGAAACGCCCTCGATATACAGCAGTATGCTTTGCGTCTGTGGGTCTACCGCAAGGTAGTCCAGCACCTCTCCAAAACCGACATCCGCAGTGGCGCCCAGCGAAGCCACGGTCGAGAACCCAAAACCCTTGGAGGCGCCCCAGTCCAGAAGCGCCGTGCAAAAAGCGCCCGACTGCGCTACCAGGGCAACCTTGCCGGTGGTGATGATGCTTTTTGCGAAACTGACATTGAGGCCCACATGGGGGCGAATGACGCCCAGGCAATTGGGGCCCACCAGCGGAATGTTGTAGGTTCTGGCAATATCGACGATCTCGTTCTGCATTGCCAGGCCGCGTGCTCCCACTTCACCGAAACCGGCGGAAATAACCACGACGGCGCCCACACCCTGCTCGCCGCACTGTTGCATGACCGCGGGGATAGAGGCGGCGGGGATGGTGATAACGACCAGGTCGACGGGATGATCTATAGCCGCAATCGACGGATAGGCCGTCAGGCCCTGCACCTTGCTGTGACCGGGATTGACGGGGTAGACCTCACCGCTGAATGCACTGTTGATAATGTTGCGCAGAACCTGGCCGCCCACAGACCGCTCGCGTTCTGAGGCGCCCACGACTGCCACTGACCGTGGCTCGAAAACCTTGTGAAGATAATGCTCACGCATGCTTGTGTATCCTGAATGGTTTTACCTCTGCCAATCAATCACAGCAGTATAGATGCAAGTCATTGCGCTTGTGTTGCGCCTGGACAAAGATACGCCACATAGCACGAGAGACAGAGGTCGGATTATGACACTTGCCTATATTTCACATCCGCAATGCCTGTTGCACGACATGGGGCATCATCATCCGGAGCAGCCCGCGCGGTTGTCGGCCATTAATGATCGCCTGATCGCCAGTGGTCTGGATATGGCTTTGCACCAGTACGATGCACCGCTGGCCACGCGCGAGCAACTGGCGATGGCCCATGATGAAGACTACATCGATAGCATTTTTGCCCAGTCGCCTGACGAGGGTGTGGTTTGGGTAGACGGTGACACCGCCATGAACGCGCACAGCTTGCAGGCGGCATTGCGTGCGGCGGGGGCGGTTATGATGGGCGTTGACCTGGTGATGCAGGATGAGGCGTCAACCGTATTCTGTGGCGTGCGTCCGCCCGGGCATCACGCCGAACGTGACAAGGCGATGGGTTTTTGTTTTTTCAATAATGTTGCCCTTGGCGCGCACCAGGCGCTGCGCTGGCACGGTCTGAACCGGGTAGCCATTGTCGATTTCGACGTCCATCATGGCAACGGTACTGAACATATTGTAGCGGGAGATCCCCGCATCCTGTTCTGTTCCACATTCCAGCACCCCTTCTACCCTAACTCCGGCGCCGGACCTTGCGCAGACAACGTGGTGAACGCGCCGCTGGCGGCGGGTGCTGGCGGCGCCCAGTTTCGCGAGGCGGTCGAGCAGTTCTGGTTGCCCCGGCTGGAGGCTTTCGCACCGCAGCTGATTATCGTCTCGGCCGGATTTGATGCACACCAGGCAGACGATATGGCGGGGTTGAACCTGGTCGACAGCGACTACGCCTGGGTGACACGGCGCCTGTGTGCACAGGCCGAACGCAGTGCGGGCGGGCGCATTGTCTCGTCTCTGGAAGGTGGCTATGACCTGCACGCGCTGGCGCGCAGTGTCGAGGCTCACCTCAAGGCGTTTCTCGGCGATTAGCGCGCTTACTCGTTCTTCAATGCCTGGCGCAAATCGTGATAACTGGCCTTGAGCAGTTTGCCCAGCTGGTCGACCCCCGGCTGCTGAGTCGGGCAGCTGGCAATCGCGAAGCACAGCTTGTTGGCATGGCTTACCACGGTAATATTCAGCCCCATGCCATCGGTAACGATAGACAGCGGGTACAGGGATTCCAGCTCGGCACCGTCCAGGTAGAGTTTCTCGCGCGAGCCCGGCACGTTGGAGAATATGGCGTTGATGGCCGGACGAAAGCGCGTGGCATTGCCCGTCAGTGTCAGCAGTACTGTTGGCGCCATTACCAGCGCGTAAAAATCCTCCGAAGCGGTAATTGACATCTTGCCCAGCTCGGACTTTGCTTCCCGGGTGACTTTTATCACGCGTTTAAGCCGCTTGAGATCGCTGCTTTCGTTGGTGAAAAACGGACTCACGATATAGGTCAGTCGATTGCCATCGGTGTCACCGGCTGACTTCAGCGAGACGGGCATGCCAGCCACCAGCGACTGTCTGGGCAGCGCGCCGTGCTCCCTGAGGTAGCGCCGCAGTGCGCCTCCGCATATCGCCAGGAGCACGTCGTTGATCGTGCCTCCGCTGGTGCGCGCCATTTTCTTGATAGTGCCCAGAGGTAGATCCGCGATTGAAATACTGCGACAGGAATCCAGGTTCTGGTTAAACAGCGAGCGCGGCGCAGTGAATGGCAGCCGCATCGCGTCTTCCTTGCCCTGCAGGGTATCCACGCCCATGTGGGCCAACAGCCGCGACAGTTCAGGTAATGCCTTACCCTGGTTGAGCAGGCTCTTGCTGATCTTGCCCAGCTGGCGAAAAAGAGACGGATGGGTCGCGTGTTTCTCTATTCGCGGATAATCTTTTTTCACATCCAGCTTGTGTTGTGGTGACGTGCTGAACAGCGACTGGATCATCTTCATCGCACCGACGCCGTCGACCAGTGCGTGATGGACCTTGCAATACAGGGCGAAACGGTTGTTGCCCAGGCCTTCGATAACATGCATTTCCCACAGTGGACGAGAGCGGTCCAGTGGCCGCTCGTGCGCACGTGTGACCAGTTGCAGGAGATCATCCATACGGCCTGGTGGTGGCAGGGCGTAGTGGTACACGTGGCGTGACGGGCAATAGTCGTCAGCATCGACCCATGCGGCGTTATTCAGGTTGTCTGCATGATGCAGTTTCTTGCTGAACGCAGGCCACACCTCGTTGAGCTGGCCGCAGCGCCTGGCCAGCGAGCGCAGATACTGGGGCGACGCCCCCTCAGGGAGTTTCAGTATCATCAGTCCGGCTACGTGAAAAGGGCAGTGGCCTGATTCAATACGCAGAAAGCCCGCGTCCTGCGAACTCAATTTTTCCATACGATCTGTCCTCTTGCCTGCTGGCGCTGCGTTGAATTTATTGTTTTGCTGTCGCAATCGTTTGGCTGAAGTGCCGCAATCGGCTGCGCTGCTTCTCTTTGCCAGTATAGCCCTATCATTTGAACAGTGGCAGGGTCTGGCTGCGCGGCGCAGCGCGTCGTCATTGAAATACCGTGGCTCCGGATTCCGCAGTGTTCACCGCATTGCGCATGAACTGAAACAGTTCGCGACCGGTGCCGTATTCGTGCTCATTACCCGTCCGTCTGGCTTGACTGCGTTGGCTCCACTCGTCGGCTGGCACCAATGCCAGCAGTTCACCGGTGATCGCATCGAGACGAATCATGTCGCCATCGCGAACCTTACCCAGTGGTCCGTCTGCAATGGCTTCGGGAGAGACGTGTATGGCCGCAGGGACTTTGCCAGAAGCGCCTGACATACGTCCATCAGTTACCAGTGCCACCTGCAGTCCCATATCCTGCAAAATCCCCAGATACGGTGTGAGCTTGTGCAATTCCGGCATTCCGTTAGCCTGTGGCCCCTGGAAGCGCACCACGGCAACCAGATCCGAGTTGAGCTCTCCTGCGTCGAAGGCGTCTTTCAACGCCTGCTGGCTTTCAAAGACTCGCGCTGGCGCTTCCACCACCCAGTGGCGCTGGGCAACGGCTGAAATCTTGATCACGCAACGACCGAGATTACCCTGCAGCAGGCGCAGCCCGCCTTCTTCAGCGAAGGGATCGGCAGCGCTGCGCAGCACAGCGGTGTCTGCGCTGCTCTCTACACCGGGCACGTAGTGCAGTTGTCCATTATCAAGACGGGGTTCGCGCGTATAGTGGCGCAGGCCCGGGCCCCAGTTGGTAAGCACGTCCTCGTGCATCAGGCCCTCATCCAGCAGCGTGCGCAGCACGTAGGCGGTACCACCAGCGGCGTGAAAGTGGTTCACATCGGCGCTGCCGTTGGGATAGACGCGCGCTACCAGTGGCGTGATGGCGGACAGGTCACTGAAGTCCTCCCAGTCGATAATAATGCCGGCCGCCCGGGCGATCGCGATCCAGTGAATCGTGTGGTTGGTGGATCCACCGGTAGCCAGAAGCGCGACTATGGCGTTCACGATGGCTTTTTCATTCACGATGTCGGCCAGGGGGGTGTATTCACTGCCCAGCGCGGTAATCTTGCACAGCCGTTGGGCGGCCGCAATGGTCAGTTGCTCACGCATTGCGGTGCCCGGGTTCTCAAAGGCGGCGCTGGGAATATGCAGCCCCATCGCCTCCATCAGCATCTGGTTACTGTTCGCCGTCCCGTAAAAGGTGCAGGTTCCGGCTCCGTGATAAGCGGCCGATTCTGCATCCAGCAGTTTATCGCGCCCGATCTCGCCGGCGGCGAATTGCTCGCGGATGGCCGCCTTCTCCTTGTTGTTCAGTCCTGATGTCATCGGGCCGGCCGGTGCGAATACAACGGGCAGATGGCCAAAACTGAGTGCCCCGATCAACAGGCCGGGTACGATCTTGTCACAGACCCCGAGGCACAGGGCGCCATCAAACATGTTGTGTGACAGCGCGATTGCGGTGGCCCCGGCGATGACCTCCCGGCTGAACAGGCTCAGCTCCATACCGGCAGTCCCCTGCGTCACACCGTCACACATCGCCGGTACGCCGCCCGCGACCTGGGCAGTGCAGCCAACCGCGTGAGCAGCACGTTTGATAAGTTCGGGAAACTCGCCCAGCGGCTGGTGCGCGGACAGCATATCGTTGTAGGCATTCACGATGCCGATATTCACCGACTCTGTCAGCTTCAACGCCTGCTTGTCGTTGTCTCCACAGGCGGCGAAGCCGTGCGCCAGGTTGCTGCAGGACAATTGACCGCGCAGGGGACCGTTGCCCCGCATGGCGTCGATGCGTGCCAGGTATGCGCGCCGCGAGGCTTCGCTGCGCGTGGTGATGCGTTGGGTAATTGCGTCCAGCGTTGTATTGATCATCAGGGGGCCCACCAGATTGTGACCGGAGAAGTGTGTTGTGACAGGATTGCGCCGACCGGCAGGTCGTTGTCGATGGCGCTGTCCAGCACGGCGAGTTTGTCATCGCCGGTGATGTGAATGGCGATGGCGCGGCTGCGCATTACTGCCGCCAGAGTCAGTGTGACCCGGCTATGGGGTGCGCTCACCGGTTCTGTGGCCGCAACGAGCGCGGTGTTGTCGGGTGCCAGCAGCGCATCGAGATTGATCGCCTGCGGAAACCAGGAAGCGGTATGGCCATCACCGCCCATGCCCAGCACCACCATCGAAAAGGGCAGCGGCACTGTTTCCATGCGTTGAATGACATCGGGTATTCCAGCGGTTGCCGTGATATCGGCTGTCTTCATGCCAATGAAACGTGCCGCTGCAGCTTTGTCCTGCAGCAGCTGGTCGCGCACCAGTTTCTCGTTGGAGTCGGGGCTGTCTGTTGCTACCCAGCGCTCATCCACCAGGCAGAGGGTGACTTTATCCCACGCAAGCGGGGTGTGTGACAGTTGCCGGAAAAGGGCGCGTGGCGTGCTCCCACCAGAGACAGCCAATGAGGCGTGCCCGTGCGCTTCAATATCTTCCGACAGCCGCTTGCAGATGGCCTGGGCCAGCGCTGTGTCCAATACTGCGCGATCGGTAAAACGCTGCCAGTTATGCATGGCGGTAATCACTGTGGCTGCTGTACAGCTGCTCACTCATACCAGCTGCGCCCGTCCACCGCGATCAAAGCCGTGGCGGCGTTGGGCCCCATAGTGCCTGAATTGTAGTGTTTGATCGGCGTACCGTTTTCCTCCCAGGCGGCGATTATTGAGTCGATCCAGTGCCAGGTGGTTTCCACCTCGTCGCGCCGCATAAAAAGTGTCTGGTCGCCGTTAATGGCATCCAGCAGCAACCGTTCGTAGGCATCATAGCGGTCACCGGTGTTGCGCGACTCATCGGTCAGGTGCAGTTCAACCGGCTGCAGGCGCAGCTTGTTGGTCAGACCGGGTTTCTTGTTCAGTGTATGCAGGCTGATTGTTTCCTCAGGCTGCAGGCGGATGACCAGCTTGTTGGTCAGCTCGTTGGGATCGTTGGCAAACAGCGAAAACGGCTGGCGTTTATATTCGATGACAATTTCAGAATAGCGGCGGCTCAGGCGCTTGCCCGTGCGCAGGTAGAACGGCACCCCCGCCCAGCGCCAGTTGTTGATGCTGGCCTTGAGTGCGACAAAGGTTTCTGTATTGTCCGCACCCTGATAGTCAGCTTCTTCGAGAAAGCCTTTTACTGCCTCACCGTTCACAGCGCCCGCATCGTAACGCCCGCGCACGGTGCTTTCTTTTACATTCTCCGCGGTGATGGGGAGCAATGCGCGCAGGACTTTCATCTTCTCGTCGCGAATGTCGCCGGGTTTTAAACTCAGTGGTGGCTCCATGGCAACAATAGACAACACTTGCAGCAGATGGTTTTGCACCATATCGCGCAGGGCCCCGGTTTTTGCGTAATAGTCAGCACGGCCACCTACGCCGATGTCCTCGGCCACGGTAATCTGCACATTGTCGACATAGGTGTTGCGCCACAGCGGGCTCAGCAGTGGGTTGCCGAAACGCACGGCCAGCAGGTTCTGTACGGTCTCCTTGCCCAGGTAGTGATCGATACGGAAGGTGTCTTCTTCTTCGAAGACCTCGGCCACCTGCGCGTTGATCTGGCGGCAGGAGTCCAGGTCGTGGCCCAGTGGTTTCTCCAGCACTACTGCGCTGAGCGCATTGACTGCGCCGGCAGTCTGCAGCTGCTGGCAGATTTCGCCATACAGTGACGGCAGTGTCGCCAGATAGAACAGCCGTCCGGAGGCTTTTCCGGTGTCCAGTTGTCCGGCCAGCGCGCTGTAGTGCTCCGGTTCGGAGGCATCCACCTGCGCGTAGTGCAGACGTTCGCGAAAACTGCTCCACACGTCCTCGTCCCAGGTGCCGGCTGGCAGGTAACGGTGCAGGTTGTCGTGGGCCTCGTTGGCGAAAGCTTCATTCGTCATGGCACCACGACCCGTCGCAATGATGCGATCCAGACGCTGCGCCAGACCGTGTCGGTGCAGCTGGAAAAGGGCGGGCAGTAACTTGCGCGTGGAGAGGTCACCGGTACCACCGAAGATAACCAGATCGACAATTTGACTCATAGGCCAGGATCCCCGGACGTAGTGAGAGTGAGTGATGACGTGTCTGTAAAGCTTCCGGTGTCGATGTGAAGACCGGACCTGCGGTGATTCAGCCGGCGGCTTCTGTCGAACCGCCAGGGAACCAGAATCATAGCAAAGTCGTAGCGCCGGTGTCGCCGGCTTGCAGCGACTCTATCCAGGAATTCACGTCGGACATCAGCACGCGAACATCTTCTGTAGGTCCTTCCGAGCAGGCAAAGCCGTGCGCGGCGTGCTCGAAATGCCGGTAGACGAGATTCACGCCAGCAGACTTGAGTTTCTCGGCATAGGCGCGGCCTTCATCGCGCAGGGGGTCATGCTCCGCAGTGACCACAAAGGTGGCCGGCAGGGTAGCGAGGTGGCTGGACAGCAGCGGCTGGGCAATGGCCAGCTGCTCACTGCGCGGGGACAGTCCCGCCAGCCAGGTATCCCAGAACCACATCATGATGTCGGTGGTAAGGGGGCGCGCTTTGGCTTTTTCACGATAAGAGGCAAAATCTGCCGAGTAGTGCACCACCGCTGGATAGATGAGCCATTGCGCCAACAGTTTCTCGCGCAAGGTAACGTCGGCGGCAAGACAGGTCACTGTCGCCAGATGCGCACCCGCACTGTCTCCGGCGAGAATCAGTTGATGGCTGGACGGTCCAAAGTCACCCACGTGCTGTGCGATCCATTGTGTGGCATGAAGGCAGTCCTGCGGTGCGGCGGGAAACGGGTGTTCAGGTGCCAGTCGGTAATTCACCGCAATGACGCTGCAATGGGTGTGTCTGTTGAGCATCTCGCAGAACGGGGAGTGGGTTTGCAGGTCGCCGATCACCCAGCCGCCACCGTGAAAGTAAACAATCACAGGTTTATCCGGGGTCGTATGCTGCTGGTAAAGACGCGCGTGCAGTGGTCCTGAATCGCCACCGGGTATCTCTACCGCAACCCAGGCGTGCTCGCCCGTGTGGCCTCGCCAGGCAAGGGCATTGACCGCGCGATAATATTTGCGAAACAGCCACACCTTCAAATTTTGCCACATGGGGTTGATTCTCCTTGTCTGGTTTGGCCGAAATTCACAATTTATTGGCCGTAGTCGCTATTCGTGATCGGCTGGTGAGTGGCTAGAGTAAGCGATAACTCAAGCTTAACGATAAATGAGGAGCGAACGGTGAAGCAACAATCCTTTAGCCAGGCGGCCCCATCGCAAGCGACCCGGAACAACCCTTCTGTCGCCGTCATTGGCGCCGGCATGACGGGCATTCTGATGGCGATCAAGCTGCGCGAAGCGGGCATTAGCGATATCACAATACTGGAAAAGGCCGATAAGGTCGGTGGTACCTGGCGTGAAAATACCTATCCGGGGGTGGCATGTGATGTACCTGCACCCATGTATACCTACGCGTTTCAGGGCAATCCAGAGTGGCAACACCGGCTGGCCCACGGCGACGAGATCCAGGCCTATTTTGAAAAAATTGCGCAGCAGTATGGTGTCACTGATCAGGTGCGCTTTGGCGAGGCACTGGAACAGTGTCACTATCGCGATGAACAATGGCATTTGCACACCAGCAAGGGCAACGCGCTCACCGTGGATTTTGTGATCTCGGCCACCGGAATTCTGCATCACCCCGCCTATCCGGATATCAAGGGTCTGGATTCGTTTGCCGGGGATATGTGGCATACCGCGCGCTGGAATCACGACGTGGACCTGGCCGGCAAGCGTGTCGGTATTATCGGCACTGGCTCTACCGCGTCGCAGGTGATTTCCGAAATCTCGAAAACGGTAGGTCACCTGACGGTATTCCAGCGCACGCCGCAGTGGATTGCACCGCTACCCGACAAAGAGTACACCGAGCAGGACAAGGCGCGCCTGCGCGGCTGGCAGAGCCGCATGGATCGGCTGCGCAAGGCCTACGCATTTACCATGCGCAATACCTTCAGTCGCGCTGTCACGGGGAGCAAACTGCCCCACGCCGTGATCAGCTGGATGACCAAACGGCATTTGCGCAACAGCGTGAAAGATCCGGCGCTGAGGGCCAAACTCACGCCCGATTACCCGGTTGGCTGCAAGCGCCTGATTTTCAGCAACACCTTTTACCAGGCGATACAGCGCCCCAATGTGCATCTGGAGACAACCGGGATAGACCGTGTGGAAGCCGGCGGTGTGGTTACCACAGACGGCAAGCTGCATGAGTTCGACGTGCTGGTGCTGGCAACGGGATTCAATCCGTTCAACTTTATGCGGCCAATGGATTTACGCGGCCGTGATGGCCTTGCCATCGATGATGCCTGGGCCAAGAAAATACAGGCTTATCGTTCGGTTTGCCTGCCGGGGTTCCCCAACTTCTTCCTGATGCTGGGGCCCAATACCCCTATCGGCAATTACTCGGTGATCGCCATGAGTGAGGTGCAGTCTGCCTACGTACTCAAGCTGATTGATCACTGGCGCAAGGGTGCACTGGAGACTGTGGAGGCAACAGAGCCCGCCAAACAGCGATTCAATGCCCATCTGCGCGAGGGGATGTCCAATACGGTGTGGGTGGGCGGTTGCCAGAGCTGGTATCTGGATACCGACGGCGACCCGGCCATGTGGCCCTACTCCTGGCAGCAGTGGGAGAAAGAGATGGCCGAGCCTGACCTGGATGATTTTCACCGCAAAACGCCAGACGAAATCGTGCCGCTGGATCCGGCGCAAGAGGCCGCCTGATCGAGCCGGTAGCGTAATTGGGCGGTAGTGGGCTACTCGTCGTACTCTGAGGTTTCCGGCACCTGTCGGTACCAGTCAACGCCATTTTCATCGCGATGGCGAGCGGCCCGCCGCCGACCCAGCAGGCAGTTGAGGTGAGCCAGTGTTTCGCCGGTCGCCAGGCCCAGTGACTCCTCGTCGATCTCGCGTCGAAACAGGGCGGGGAAACAATCAACGGCACGACGCGGCTCGACCAGATGATCAAACAGGCTGGAGAGGTCACGTTTGTGCGCCTCGATCATCTGGCTGAGGCGCACATGCAGGCCGTTGAAGGGTGCCTCATGAGCGGGTAGTACCAGCAGGTCATCCGGCAGGATTTCACGGATGTGGGCGCTGGAGCGCAGCCACTCCTTGAGCGGATCGCCCTCAGGCTCAGTGGGGAATACGCTGACGTTCGGCGTGATGCGCGGCAGTACCTGGTCTCCTGAGATCAGTATTTTAAGTGCGGGGCAGTACAGCGATACGTGCTGCGGCGAATGCCCGCGCCCCACCACCGCCTGCCAGTAGCGATCTCCGATGGTGATGGTTTCACCGTCTACCAGCCGCCTGAAGCTGTCGGGCAAGCTCGAAATGTACTTGCCGAAGCCGCCAAAGCGGCTGCGGTATTTTTCCAGCTGCGAGGGCGTGTAACCGGCGGCGCGGTAGAAGCGTAACGCCACATCCGGCGCGGCGCGGCCGGTGTCGGCGGCCATGGCGCGGCACATCAGAAATTCTTCGCGCGACATCCATAAATCGCACCCGAAACGTTCGCACAACCAGCCGGCAAGGCCCACGTGGTCAGGGTGCAGATGGGTGCAGATAACGCGCTTGATCGGTTTGTTGGCCATGAATCCGCTGAACAGTTGTTCCCAGACGGCCCGTGATTCAGCCAGGTCCAGGCAGGTATCCACAACGGTCCACCCGTCGCCGTCCTCAAGCAGCCAGAGGTTGATATGATCCAGTGACATGGGCATCGGAAATCGTGCCCAGTAGACGCCTTCGGCAACCTGTTCAGGTTGCCCCGGCTTGGGGTTTATTTCACGTCCGAAGGGGTAGCGCAATCCACGGAACAGTTCGGGTTTATGTGTCAGCATGCGCGGTTTCACAAGTCATTATTGAGTGTCGATGGTTACGCGCACTGTTGCGGATGTAAAGGGCTATCGCACCGGTGCGAAAACCGCGTTAGTGGGCCAGCGTCGCTTGTGGTACAAAGTAGGTTGTGGGGCAGTGAATGCGCCGCGCAATGATTCAGTCGGATCTGTGCGCGGTTATCGTCGGTTACACCAGTTTTTTAAAGGAGCTTTTCATGGGTTTTATCCGGTCTATCCAGTGGCGGTGTGTAATGCTGTTGGCACTTTTGGTGCTGGCTGCGGGAGCGCGGGCTGAACAAGCGTTACCTTCATGGGCAGACGGCCCTGCACGAACGGCCATCATGGACTTCGTCACCGCTGTGACGGACGCGGATGGCCCTGACTATGTCCCGCCAGCGCAGCGTATAGCAACCTTTGATAACGATGGCACCCTGTGGGTTGAGTACCCCATGTACACGCAGGGTGTATTTGCGCTGGATCGAGTGGCTGCCCTGGCACCGTCGCGCCCCGAGTGGCAGACCACGCAACCTTTCAAGGGGTTACTGGAAGGTGATATGTCTGCTCTTTCCGCCGCTGGTATGCAGGGCGTCATGGACCTCATTATGGCAACGCATGCGGGTATGACGGCAGAGCAGTTTGAGGAGCAGGTGAGCAACTGGTTTGCGAGCGCCCGCGACAAACGCTTCAATAAACCTTACACAGAGCTGATCTACCAGCCTCAGCTGGAGTTGCTGGAATACCTGCGTGAGCATGACTTCAAGACCTTTATCGTGTCCGGTGGCGGTATCGCCTTTATGCGCCCGATCACTGAAGCGGCTTATGGTATTCCCCCGGAGCAGGTCGTGGGATCCAGTATTGAGGCGAGCTACCAGGTAGTGGATGGCAAGCCGGCGATTGTCAGGAACGCGAAAGTCGGTTTTATCGACGATAAGGCGGGCAAACCGGTCGGTATCTACCAGCATATCGGTCGCAGGCCGATTCTGGCATTTGGTAATTCCGATGGCGACAAGGAGATGATCGAATACACCACGGCTGGAGAGGGGCGTCGCCTGGGTCTGTTTTTGCATCACACGGATGCCGAGCGTGAGTATGCCTATGATAGGGAGAGTTCAGTAGGCAAGTTTGACGCGGCACTGGATGCGGCGCCAGATCAGGGCTGGATTATCGTGGACATGAAAAAAGACTGGAAGCGGGTGTTTGCCTTTCAGTAGGTGCTGTCGTGCACGGCGCAACCCTGCGGGCCACGCAGGCTGGCGATGTCGTGCAGCGTGATGTCGCGGCCGGCTATGCTCAGCACACCAGCCTGCTCCAGCCGCGACAGCTCCCTGCAGACTTTTTCCAGGCTGACACCCAGATAACTGCTGACCTCTGTGCGCGACATGGGAAGTTGCAACCGGGTAGGTGAATCGCCGCGACGCAGCGCCCGGGTGGATAAACTCAGCAGGAAAGCGGCAATGCGTTTGCGTGCGGGTCGTTTGTCAAAAAACTGTGACAGCAGATCGTGATCTTCGATAATGCGGCGGCTCATCAGGCGAAACAGGCGGCTCTGCAGGTTGGGTATCTCGCGGCACAGGTTCTCCAGTTGGTCAAAAGGGATTTCACACACCCGGGATTCAGTGAGCGCGCGCGCACTGCTGAGATAGACTCCCTTGTCGATCGCCGAAAAGCCGAAAATCTCACCGCTCAGATGGCAGCCGGTGACGCGCTCCTGGCCATCGACTTCCGAGGTGTAGGTTTTCATGGCGCCTGACAACACGGCATAAAGGCTCGAAAAAGGCTGGTCCTGCAGGTACAGGTGCTCGCCGCATTGCAAGACGGCACGCTGGTCAATGATGTTCTCCAGCGCCGCAATCTCATCGTCCTGCAATGCTGCCGGCAGGCAGAGGGCACGCAGGTGGCAGGTATCGCAGTGGGTGTTGAAATCATGTGCGCAAAGCAGATCTGTTCCTGCGATCTGTGCAACCTCTGCGTCATCGAACACGGCCATAGTGGGTCCCGGGATAAAAGGCAATCAAACGCGGCAGCCGCGTGGCGGGCGCCGCTAATGCAGTATGAACGAAGCGGCGGTGCCTGTCATTGGCACCCAGTGTTGTGAGGGGTGGCTTAACCCACACCGCGTTCGGCATTTTCCCAGTACTGCGCGCGAACCGCTTTCTTGTCGGGCTTGCCCACCGGCGTCAATGGAATCGCCTGTACGAAATCAACCGATTTTGGCGCCTGCACGGAGCCCTTGGCGTCTTTCACGCGCGCCTGCAGCTCAGCAGTGATGTCATCGCTGGCAGCAACACCGGGTTTCAGGACCACCACGGCCTTGACCGCCTCACCCCATTGCGCATCGGGTACGCCGATAACGGCGACCTGTGCGACCGCCGGGTGTCCTGACAGTACGTCTTCCACCTCCCGGGGAAACACGTTGAAGCCACCGGTAACGATCATATCCTTGGTGCGATCGACGATGTACAGGAACCCGTCCTCGTCCAGGCGACCGATATCGCCGGTGTGCAGCCAGCCGCCGGCAAAGGCCTCCGCCGTTTCATCGGGCATGTCCTTGTAGCCCTTCATCACCAGTGGCCCGCGCACACAGATTTCGCCGGGTTCACCGCGCGCCACTTCGTTGCCGTTGGTGTCCAGCAGGGCGGTGTGCATCCACGGTGTCGGACGACCGCAGGACGACAGACGCTCGGGTTTGCTCAGGTCGTGCTCGGCCTTGCGCATATTGGCCAGTACCATCGGTGCTTCAGACTGGCCGAAAAACTGGTAGAAGACCTGGCCCCATTTCTCGATACCTTCGCTCAAGCGCGCGGGATTCATCGGGGACGCGCCGTAAAAAATGGTCTCCATGCTGCTCATATCCGCGCTGGCTGCACGCGGGTGGTCCAGCAGGAAATACAGCATTACCGGAACCAGCATGGTGCAGGTGATGCGGTGTTGTTCCACCGCATCAAAGAATTCATCGGGACTGAAGCCCTGCATCACGTAGAATGCCCCGCCTTTTTGCAACACCGGAATGAAGAACGCGGCGGCCGCATGGGACAGCGGCGTCGCAATCAGCATGCGCAGTTCTTGTGGAAATTCCCATTCAGCCATCTGGACCTGGCTCATATAGGCAGTGACGCCGTAGGTGCTCATAACGCCCTTCGGTTTGCCGGTGGTACCGCCGGTAAAATTGATTGAGGAGACGGCGTCTGGCAATACGTCTGGCGCGACCAGTGGCTGCGGCGCAAACCCGCTGGCCAGTGCCAGGTAGTCATCGCCCACCTCGGTAGGGCCGAATCCCAACAGGTTCTTCAAACCGGGCACTTTGGCCTGCAGTGCAGCGGCGTGGGCTTCAAAGACGCTGGCGTCATAGACCAGCGTGTCGATCTCTGCGGCTTCCAGTACGTAGGCGTGATCATCCAGTGATCCCAGCGGGTGCAGCGGTGTGCCAATGCATCCGGCGACCTGCATCGCGGCAATATTCGATAAAACCTCTGGTCGGTTAGCCGATATCACCGCCACCCGGCTACCTGGCCCCAATCCTTTTGACTGCAGGGCCTGCACCATCTGGCTGGTACTTTCGCGGACGTCCCGATAGCTGGCCACTTTGTCACCCAGGTACATGCACGGTTCATCATTGTAGCGGTTGAGCCCTTCGATCAGCAGGTGAGGCATCAGGGGCGGGTGGTGCAGGGCGGATTCATTCATGAGTATCTCTGCTTTTTTGTCGTTAAATGCGTCAAGCGTGAATGGTTTGCGTGGGTTTTGGCTGGGGAGTCAGTGCGACTGGAAGCGCGCCAACAGCAGCCCCAGTCCATGGAACAGGATGATGGGTATGAAAAAGCAGGCCAGAAACAGCGGGCCGTTGAAGTTCAGTTCTACGACCGTTTGCATCTGCTGCGCGGGCACTGTTTCTGAATCGTTTGCGGTGACGGAGCTTTGCCCCGCGGCCGGGTTTTCTGAGATCTGGATATCACGTTGAATAAAGGGGCTCAGGATGTCGCGCTTCAAGGGGTCGCGATCCAGGGAACGCCATTCAATAATGGTGATGAAGCACAGCATCACGGCCCAGACGATGCTGAAGTGGGTGACGCGATTGAAGGCGGTGTAGCTCATTCGGCTGCAAGTCCTTGTACAGGGCAAAGTCAGTTCCAGAGTATGCCTGTTGTCGGCTGTTTTGCCACCGTTCCTGTGCCGTCAAAGACCCCCGGTACAGGCTGTTTGACCACATGGGCTGCAACGGTTTCGCCTTGGTTGGGTGGCAGGGCCTTGTTTTTTTTCGCAGTGGCCTTCTATAGTAACGGGTGTATAGATGATTTTCAGTCTTTGCGACACGCGGATCGCTCTGCCAGGTGAGCCCCTATGGAAACGCCGGTCAATCCTACCTTCGAGTTTGTAAAGCAGCTTGGCCAGGAGCTGGAGGGCAACGATTTTGACTTGCCCCCGTTTCCTGATACAGCGCTGCGCGTGCAGGAGGCCCTTAAAGATCCCGACATCGATATCCACAAGCTGGGCCTGATTGTTTTGTCAGAGCCGGCGCTCGCCGCGCGGCTGATGCGTATGTCCAACTCTGTGATGATGCGTCGCGGCTCCATTGAGGTGACGGATATCAATACGGCGATCTCGCGCGTGGGCCTGACGATGGTGCAGAATGCAGCGGTGTCGTTTGCTGCGCGAGAAGCGTTCAAGGCGCCCAGGGGCAGCACGCTGCAGGAGCGTCTGGAAATCACTCGCAAGCACAGTATCAAGGTTGCGGCTCTGGCTTATATGCTGGGACGCAAGGTTCAGTATGTGGGAAAAGCCGACGAAGCCATGCTGGCAGGATTGCTGCATGCCGTGGGCAAGTTTTACATCCTGACGCGCGCCGACGCTTTTCCTGAGCTGTTCACCAATGAAGAGGCGCTGGAAGGCCTGGTTGAACAGTGGCACAGCGGTGTGGGCCGCGCGATAGTCGAATCCTGGGGTTTCCCCGAGCATATTGCACAGGCGGTTGATGAGCACGAGTTGACCGGGCGAGACCAGTTTATGTCTGCCGACGTCACTGATCTGGTGCTGGTTGCCAATCTTCTGGCGCGGGCGACGGAAGGGCAGTCGCTGGAGCTGGTTGAATTGCAGGGTGCAGCCTCTTTGTCGCGGATGAAGCTTGATGTAGATAAATTACAGGCGCTTCTTGAAGAGTCGCAGGAAGAAGTTGCCTCTATGGTTGACGCCATGACAGCTTAGCTGCCCGGCCCGGAATTGCCGTTTACGCTTGCCCCGGTGAGCAGGTCAGTGGACGCTGGGCGGCCGATCTCACCTTGTATTAATAACCCTCTCCAAAATCTGGTCTTTTCTCCGGTTTTTCGTTGTTTCGCGTTTGTTTGGGCGTTTATAGTCAAAATCTGAGGGTGCCTGCCATCCTACTTGAACGATAAACGAGCAAACAGGGCGCAAGGATGCTGAACCAGGTCGATCCCACCTTCGAATTTGTCAGACAACTCAGCCAGGAATTGAGCAGGAGTGACTTTGACCTCCCGCCATTCCCCGATACCGCGCTGCGTGTGCAGAGTGCGCTGAGAGACCCCGATATCGACATCCGTAAACTGGGTGCGATCGTGCTGTCTGAGCCGGCACTGGCGGCGCGCCTGCTGCGCATGTCTAACTCGGCGGTGATGCGCCGGGGCTCCATGGAAGTGACTGATATCAACACCGCGATTGCGCGTATTGGCTTAACCATGGTGCAAAACGTGGCGGTGTCGTTTGCGGCGCGAGCGGCCTTCAAGGCCCCCAGGGGCAGTATTGTGCAGGAGTACCTTGAAAGTACTCGCCTGCACAGCTTCAGGGTGGCCGCGCTGGCTTACATGCTGGGGCGGAAAGTTCAGTTCGTCGGCAAGGCTGACGAGGCCATGTTGGCCGGTCTGCTGCACACCGTAGGTAAGTTCTACATCCTCACCCGCGCCGACGCCTTCCCTGAAGTGTTCGCTGATGAGCATGCACTGCAGGGTTTGATGGACCAATGGCACACCGGGATTGGCCGTGCCATTGTTGAATCCTGGGGTTTCCCCGAGAATGTGGCGCAGGCGGTTGACGAATACGAGATGACCGAGCGGGACTACTCCCAGCCGGCCGATATCACCGATGTGGTGCTGGTGGCGAACCTGGTCGCCAGGGCATCGCTTGAGGAACCGCCGAACTGGGCCCTGCTTGAAGGCCTGCCATCCCTGGTGCGATTGAAACTCGATATTGAATCGCTGCAGGCATTGGTGCAGGCGTCGCAGGGTGAGGTGGATTCCATGGTTGAGGCAATGACGGGCTGAGTTTCATAGCCGCGCCCCGCCCGGATAGCGTGACCACGAATCAATCCAGCAGCGCCCGCCCGGGAATCGATTGCAACAGCTGTCGGGTGTAATCCTGCTGCGGTTGTTCAAACAGCGCCTCACCGGTGCCCTGTTCCACCACCTGCCCCTTGTACAGCACCAGAATCCGGTCAGCGATATGGCGCACCACCGCCAGATCGTGTGAGACAAACAGCATGGTGAGTCCGTACTCGCGGCCCAACTCCAGCATCAGCTCCAGAATCTGCGCCTGGATAGTGACATCCAGCGCCGACACTGGCTCATCAGCGACGACGAACTCCGGGTGCGTGGCAAGTGCGCGGCCAATGGCGATACGCTGGCGCTGGCCACCGGAGAATTCGTGTGGATATTTGCGCACAAAGGAGCGCGCCAGCCCCACGTCATCCATCAGTTTCAGTACGCCCTGTGCCACGGTTTTGCGCGACTCGATGTTGTGCAGCAATAGAGGTTCGGCGAGCGTGTCATATACGGTCATGCGCGGGTTAAGCGAGGCAAAGGGGTCCTGGAAGATCATTTGCATGCGGCGGCGGGTCTTTTTCAGTTCGCTGCCGCGCAGAGACGTCAAATCGGTATCGCCGAAGGAGACTTCACCCGAGGTGATGGGAACCAGCCGCAATATGGAGCGGCCGATGGTGGATTTGCCGCTGCCCGATTCGCCCACCAGGCCCAGGACCTCACCGCGATTGATGTCGAAACTGACATCGTTGACCGCTTTGACAGGCGCCTGCCCTTTGCCCTGTGCAAACCAGGTGCATAGGTTGCGAACCCTGATCAAAGGCTCTGGTTGCACCGGGCTGGGCTGTTTGCTGCCCGCGGGAATCGCCGCCAGGAGCTTCTTTGTATAGGGGTGGCTGGCGTGCTCGAAGATGCCCGCACGATCACCGCTTTCGACAATCCGGCCGCTCTGCATCACCACGATATCATCGGCGATATCCGCTACCACGGCGAGGTCATGGCTGATGAAAATAACGCCGATATCGCGTTTTTCCTGCAGTTGCGCAATCAGTTTCAGAATCTGCGCCTGTATGGTCACGTCCAGAGCGGTCGTTGGTTCATCGGCGATCAACAGGCGCGGCTCGTTGATCAGCGCCATGGCGATCATCACCCGCTGGCGCATGCCGCCAGAGAACTGGTGCGGGAAATTGTCGATGGTCGATTGCGGGTCTCGGATACCGACCTCTTCGAGCAGCGCGATGGCGCGCTCACGGGCCTCCTGTTTCGACACGTTCTTGTGGTACAGCAGGGGTTCCATCAACTGCTTGCCGACCGTCATATAAGGGTTCAGGCAGGTCATCGGGTCCTGGAATATCATGGCGATATCGCGCCCGCGTATGCGGCGCAACTCAGCCTCACTTGCTTGCAGCAGATCAACACCCTCAAACAGGGCCCGACCACCGTCGATACGCCCTGGCGGTTGTGGTATCAGCCCCAGCATGCTGTAACACGCGACTGACTTGCCGGAGCCGGATTCGCCGATGATGGCAGTGATCTTGCCGGACGCCACGCTGAAGCTGATACCGTCTACCGCTCGGTTGGTGCCGTTGCGCGTGACAAAGCTGACGGCCAGGTCTGTTACTTCCAATAGAGCCATGACGTCAGTCCCTGGAGCCGCGAACATCCAGGGCGTCGCGCAATCCGTCGCCAAGGAAGTTGAGAGAAAACAGGGTCAGCGTCAGCGCCAGCCCGGGGAATATCAGCAGCCAGGGAAACTCTTCCATGGTCTCTGCGCCGTAGGAAATCAGTAATCCCCAGGAGGTCTGCGGGGGTTGTACACCCAGGCCAAGAAAACTGAGGAAGGCCTCCAGCAGCATCACGCTGGGAATGGTCAGGGTGGTGTAAACAATGATCGGGCCCAGCGCATTGGGCACCAGGTGGCGGCGGATAATGGTCGCCGGTGACAGGCCCAGAGAAATAGCCGCCTCGACAAACTCCTGCTGTCGCAACGACTGCACCTGGCTGCGCATGATGCGTGCCATGGTCAGCCACTCTACGGCGCCGATGGCCAGAAACAGCAGCAGCATATTGCGCCCGAAGACCACCATCAGCAGCACAATGAAAATCATAAAGGGCAGGGCGTAGAGAATATCGACCAGCCGCATCATCACAGCGTCAACACGCCCCCCTACGTAGCCGGCAATAGCGCCCCAGGTAACGCCGATGAGCAGTGCCACTGCGGTGGCGACGAAACCCACCGCCAGTGAAATACGCCCGCCGTACATGATCTGGGTGAGCAGGTCGCGCCCGAAAATGTCGGTACCCAGCCAGTGCGCCGCGGACGGCGGTGTCGCGCCCAGCTCGAGGTTTTGTGTCTCGTAGCCATACGGTGCTATCCACGGTGTCAGCAGGGCGATAATGATAAACAGCGTCAGCGTGCCCAGGCCGAACAGGGCCAGCCGGTTGCGCCGCAGGCGCAGCCAGGCGTCCTGCCAAAGTGACGTTCCCTGTTCTGCCTGCTCGATATTGTTGATGGCGATATCGTTCATGCTTATTGACTCCCGAACTGGGCGCGCAGCCTGGGGTTCATCCAGGCCGCGAGAATGTCAGAAAGGAGGTTGAACAGCACAATCAGGGTGGAGAGGAACACGGTCGTACCCAGAATCATGGTGTAGTCACGGTTAAAGGCGGCCTGCACGTAGAAGCGGCCCAGTCCGGGTATCTGGAAAATGGTTTCGACCACAAATGAGCCTGCCAGCAAACCGGCAAAGGCCGGGCCGAGAAACGCCACCACCGGGATCAGTCCGCCGCGCAGCGCGTGCCGCGTCACCACCTGCCATTCCGGCAAGCCCTTGGCGCGTGCGGTTCGAATGTAATCCTGCGACATCACTTCCAGCATGCCGGCGCGGCTCAGTCGGGCAATATAGGCTGCGTAGGCGGCGCCGAGCGTGATGGAGGGCAGTATTTTATCGCCGGGGATGTCGCCCCAGCCGGACACCGGCAGCCACTCCAGGTGGATGCCAAACACCAGTACCAGCAGTGGGCCCAGCAGGAAAGAAGGCATGCAGATGCCGATCATGGCGGCGGACATGGGCAGGTAATCCTGTGCTGAATTGGGCCTCAGCGCGGCAATCACGCCTGCCACGCCACCGAGACTGATGGCCACCAGCAGCGCGTAGAAACCGAGTTCTGCGGTCACCGGCAGGCCGGCTGCGATCAGCTCATTCACGCTGCGCCCCGGGTATTTGAAGGATGGCCCCAGCTCGCCCTGTGCCAGGTCCCCCAGGTATGCGGTGTATTGCTGCAATAGAGGCAGGTCCAGTCGATACTGTGCCTCCAGCGCCGCTTTCACTTCCGGCATTACCGCTTTTTCGCTGTCAAAGGGCCCGCCCGGGGCCACGCGTACGAGAAAGAAAGTGACGGTGATGACGGCGAGTATCACCGGGATCGCCTGTAGCAGACGCAAGCAAATGAAACGCCACATGATCAGTTGGCTCCCTGCGCGTCTGCGTTCTGCCAGTCGGCGTCCAGCCACACATACTTGAGGTTGATCGAATCCATCAGGTTGGGTGGCAAGCCACGCACGCTCTGGTGGATCAGGTGTTTGCTGGTATAGGTGTATACCGGCAGTATCGGCATCTGCTCCATCAACAGCGTTTCCGCCTCGTAAAAAATGGCGAAACGCTCTTCGCGCGTTTTGGCCTTGGGTGCCAGCTCGAGAATCATTTCGTCATAGCGGGGATCAGAGAAGCCCGTATTGTTGTTGCCGCCATCCGTGAGATAGAGGTCCAGGAAGTTGTTGGGATCGACGTAGTCACCGATCCAGCCGCGCCGGGCGATATCGAACTCCATTTGCGTCACGGTATCCAGATACACCTTCCACTCCTGGTTGGACAGCGTGACAGTAATGTTCAGTGCGTCTTTCCACATCTGTTGCAGTGCCACGGCAATTTTGCGATGGCTCTCGCTGGTGTTGTAGGTCAGCTCCATTCCCGGCCAGCCCTCTCCGTCGGGGTAGCCAGCATCAGCCAGCAGCGCACGTGCCTGTTCTACATCGTAGCTGAACAGTTTTGGGGGCTCGTAACCCAGCGTTCCCGGTGGCGTGATGCTGTAAGCGGGAACATTGGAGTTTTGCAGCACGCTGCTGTTGAGGGTCTCGCGGTCAATGGCCATGGACAGCGCCTTGCGCACGCGCACATCATCCAGTGGCGGGCGCCGGGTATTGACCAGGTAAAAATAGGTACCCAGGTAGGGGGCCTGCACATAGGGCGAATTCTCCATCGCCTGGTAGGCCGGGATCTTGTCCAGCGGTATGTCCTGTGTGTAGTGCAGTTGGCCGACACGGAACATGCGCTCCTCACTGACGATGTTCTCGGTGGGATAGAACACGACCCCATTGAGCTTCACGTTGTCGCGATCCCAGTAGGTGTCGCTTTTGGCCACCACAATACGTCGGTTGAGCAGCCATTCCTCAAGAGTAAACGGGCCATTGCTCACCATGTTTCCCGCTCGCGTCCAGCGCGTGAAGCGCTGTGTGGCCGTGCCGAACTTTTCGATGGTGGGCCGATGCAGTGCAAAGGTGCTGTAGTGGTCCATCAACTGGATAAAGTAGGGGGTGCTTTCGTTCAGGCTGACCTGCAGCGTCAGGTCGTCAAGGGCTTCTACACCGACTTCAGCAAAATCTGTGATCTTGCCGGTGGCATAGGCTTCCGCGTTCCTGATGGGGAACAGCATGTAGGCGTACAGGTTACCCATCGCTGGATCCAGTGCACGCTGCCACGACCACACATAATCGTGCGCGGTCATGGCGTCGCCATTGGACCAGCGCGCCTGTGGGTTGATGTGAAAGGTCACCATGCGCCCGTCGGCACTGATATCCCAGTGCGTGGCAACGCCCGGCTCGGGTTCCAGCGTGTAGGGGTTTTTCACCGCCAGACCTTCAAACAGCGCTCGCAGTATTTTGTTCTCTGGCACGCCGGTCACAACGTGTGGGTCAAGCCCCTGAGGCTCTGAGCCGTTGCCGAAATGTAAAATACCCTCCCGGTTGCCCTGTTCGACGTTGGATTCACCGCCGCCGCAACCAATGAGTGTCAGTGCGAAAACGCAGGACAGAACAGCCGGTAAGTGCAGGCGATATCGACGCAAAGCGAAGAACCTCATAGTTGTAAATCCCGGGAAACCGCGCATCTTAACCCAGCCGGCTGCGCCTGTCAGATGTGATCCAGCGCCTGTCAGGGTTTTGCCTTCCTCAGTCCAGAGACTTGCGAAACCGCTTGGTGGCAATCAGCAGCATAACCACGGTAAATCCGATCAGCCATAACACATCGGGAAGCAGCTGGCCGGCATCGGCACCGCGTAAAAAGACGCCCCTGATCAGGCGGATGTAGTGCGTTGCCGGCAACACTTCGGCCAGATACTGCGCCACGGCGGGCATGGCATCGAAAGGGAACATAAAACCGCTGAGCAGGATCGACGGCATCAACACAAAGAAAGTCATTTGCATGGCCTGCATCTGGGTGGCTGCCAGCGTTGAAAACAACAGCCCCAGGGCCAGGTTGGCGGCAATAAAGGGGAGCGTTACCAGTGTCAGGCTTAACAGGCCTCCCTGGAAGGGCACGTCGAACAACAATCTGCCGAGGCCCAGGATGATAATGATCTGCACTATGCCAACGAAGATATAGGGCACCAGCTTGCCGATCATCAACTCCAGCGGACGTATGGGGGTGGTGATCAACAGCTCCAGGTTGCCGCGCTCGCGTTCTCGCACCAGAGCCACTGCCGTGAACAGCACCAGCGTCATGGTGAGGATGATGGCGGCCAGCCCGGGGACGATATTGACCTGTGAGCGGCGCTCCGGGTTGAAAAACAGCGCTACTTCAAAGCTGGGTGCAGCCGCTGCATAAGCGCCAATGGCAGCCCCGGAAACATCGGACAATGGCATATTGCGCAAGCCCAGCAAGGCCGAGCTGACCATGGTGTCGGAGCCGTCTACCAGCCATTGGCCCGCTGGACGCGCAGTGACCAGACGTTGTGGCAGGTCGTGCGGTAGCACCAGGGCGGCGCGGATATGGCCGGCGACGATAGCGGCCTCGGCCTGCGCCGGTGTGGCATAGCGTTCAGTGATTGTGACCACCTGCGACACCCGCACCTGCTCGCTGATGCTGCGTGCCATAGCGGTTCCGGATTGGTCGACGATTGCCACCGGAATGCCACGCACCATGGTATTGATGGCGTAGCCGAACAACAGCAGCTGAATCAACGGAATCATGACGATCATGCCGAAGGTCACGCGATCGCGCGACAGCTGCAGGAACTCCTTGGCGCTGATGGCGCCGATACGCTGCAGCGTGCTCATCGGTTTTGCCCGGCGCTGTTGGTAGAGGCCACAAAGACATCCTCCAGGCTGGGGCGAGTCGCAGCAATTTGCAGATCGGGGGCGTCAAGCTCGCGGCGCAGGTAATCGATCGGCTGTGCAGTATCTGGCTGCATCAGCACGCGCAGCTGTAAGCCCTGCTGCGCGGCGGATTGCACCTTATCCAGCTGCAGTGCGCGCTCTTTGACCTGACGCAAATTCGCGCCGGCAATTTCCACCACTCTGTTGTCCAGTTGCTGTAACAGGGCTTTGGGTGTGCCGTGATTGCGCAGGTGACCAGTCTCGAGGATGGCCAGTTGGTGGCAGCGCTCCGCCTCATCCATATAGTGCGTAGACACCAGTATCGTGGTGCCCGCATCGCTCAAATCAAACAGCTTTTCCCAGAAGTCCCGGCGGTTCTCGGGGTCTACCGCAGAGGTCGGTTCATCCAGAAAAAGCAGTGTGGGTTGATGCAATGTGGCCACGGCCAGCGCGAGGCGCTGGCGCTGGCCGCCACTCATGGCCCCCGCGCGACGCTGCTGCATCGGTGCCAGCGCGTAATGTGACAGCAGGGCCCCAATCCTGTCGCGTGCGGCGCGAGATGGAAGACCATAGGCGCGGCTCATGAACTGCATGTTCTCGCGCACGGTGAGATCGTCATACAGCGAAAATTTCTGCGTCATATAGCCAATCTTGCGGCGCAGGGCTTCCGCCTGCTCGGGTACCTTCAGGCCCAGTACCTGAACCTCGCCGGCGCTGGGTGTGAGCAAGCCGCAAAGCATGCGGATAATGGTTGTTTTGCCGGAGCCGTTAGGCCCCAGAAAGCCGTAGATCTGGCCGCTGGGTATATCCAGGTCCACGCCGTTGACGGCTTTGACCTCGCCAAAATGTTTAGCCAGTTCGCGCGCCCGGATGGCGGTGTCAGTCATCGCCCAGCTGCACCTGCGCAGGCACGCCAGTGGGGAGTTGCTGGCCCTTGTCGATATCAAACTCGGCCAGGTAAACGAGGCGCGAGCGATCGTTGGCGTTGAGCGCAAAGTACGGAGTGAAGGCTGGCTCGCTGGCTATCCAGCGCAGCGTGCCGGTCAGTGATTGCTCGACACCGTCGACATGCACGGAGCGGCGGTCGCCAATCTGCAGGCGGCTGCGCCATGATTCAGGCACATAGACGCGGGCGTAAGGCGCTTCATCCGCCAACAGAACTGCCACGGTGGCACCTGCGGTCACTCGCTCCCCCACATGCCAGGGCAGGCTGTCCAGCCAGGCGTTGCGCGGAGCGACGATACTCAGGTCAGACAACTTGCGTTGTTCCAGGGCCAGCTGCGCCTCTGCGTATGCCAGCGCTGCCGCGCCCTGGTCAAGTTGCTCCTGGCGAGTGCCATTGGTGAGGCGCAGCAGGTCTTCGCGGGCTGAAAGCAGAGTAGCGGCAGCCGCGTCCCGCGCAGCCAGCGCATGATCCAGTGACGCCTGCGCTGTGAGCTGCTGCTCGCGCAGGCGTTTGGCCCGCACAAAGCCGGCCTCGGCATCTTTGAGTGTGGCGCTTGCACCGCTGACTCTGGCACTTGCAGCAGCCACCTCCTCGGGACGGGCGCCGTTGCGTAACTCGGCCAGCGCGGCGGTGGCGCGCGCCACCTCAGCCTGCGCGCGGCTCACCATGGCTTGCTGTTGTGTCGCATCCAGTTGCACCAGGAGTGTGCCGGCTGCAACCTGTGTGCCCTCGGGAACAGGTTCGGCGGTAATGGTTTCGTTGACCGTGGCGCGCAACGCTATCCTGTCGCGCTCCAGCGTGCCCAGCGCTTCCTGGGAGGGAGCTTCATTGCAGGCTGCGACAAGGCCTATCAGAAAGAGGCTGGCCAGTCGTTGCATAGGGATGGGCTCGTGTTCGGGGACTCTGGCTTTGCTTATACGCATTCTCGCCAGTGCATGCAATGCTCAGGCGCGCTGTTTCAAGCGCGCCCTGTGGTAGCCGATTGCCAGCTCTCTCAGGCGGCAGTTTTGTCGCGTTCGCCAACCGCAGGCCCGTTGTAGAGTGCACGCGGCCTGATCAGGCGGTTGTCTTTGCGGAACTCCAGGAAGTGGGCGATGTACCCGTAAACCCGCGCCATAGCGAACATTGCGGTGAAGTAATGCGTCGGCAATCCCAGGCTGTGGAAAACCGCGCCCTTGTAGAACTCCACGTTGGCCCAGATTTCCTTGCCCTTGCCGGCGAACTCGCGCTGGCAGGCCTCTTCCACAGCGACCAGCGTGGCCAGCAGGTTTTTGCTCTCTGCGTCCTGGCACAGCTCCACGGCCATCGGTTTCAGGATCCTGGCGCGGGGATCAACGGTGCGGTATTCGCGGTGGCCCATGCCCATAATTTTGACTTTGTTGGCCAGGCAGTCGCTGACATAGTCCGCCGCCTTGTCGGGGCTGCCGATTGCCATCGCCATTTCCAGAGCTGCCTGGTCCGCTCCGCCGTGCAGCTGGCCGAACAGGGTGCCGATGGATGCGGAAATCGAGGATTGTATCGGTGCCAGCGTGCTGGCGCAGACGCGGCCTGCAAAGGTGCCGGCATTGAAACTGTGTTCCATCTGCAGAATTTGCGCGGCGTCCAGCATGCGCACCTGCTCCGCACTGGGCGCCGTGCCGTGGAACATATTCAGGAAGTTTTCATGGAACAGGCGGCCCGCGACGGGCGGCAGTATGGCCTTGCTCTGGCCCAGACGGTGGTGGGCCGCGATCAATGCCGTCATTTTGGCCGCCAGGAACAGGCCGTGTTCGGCATCCATGCCAACACCCAGGGTTTCTTCGTCCGGCAACGACAACAACGGTACCAGCCCTTGCAGCATCAACATGGGATGCAGGTCCCGTGACACATGGTGCAGCAGGTCGATTTCGGTATAACCGAGCTTCGAGTGCTTGCACATAAATGTCTTCAGGCGGCTTTTTTCCTGCTTCGTCGGCCAGTCGCCAAATAGCACCATCCACACCACGTGCAGATAGGGCACGCCTACCAGTTCGTTGATATCGATCCCGCGATAGCTGAGCAGGCCCGCTTCACCTTGCACGTCGGAAATAGCGGTTTCGCCAACGACAACGCCGGCCAGGTCAGCAGAGAAAACAGAGTGCTCTGAAGTCATGGGAATCTCCTTCCAAATTGGTAATTTTTCACAGTATACGAAGGGCAAAATCATTAGTAGAGTTAATTTTACTTATGACTCTATTAGTAAAACTGATATGCGCTTGGAAAACAGTGAGTTACGTGCGTTTCGTGCGGTGATTGAAGAGGGTGGTTTCAAGCGTGCGGCCGAGTCGCTGCACATCAGCCAGTCGGCCGTCAGCCAGGCCGTGGCCGGGTTGGAAACCAAGCTGGCAGCGCGGCTGGTGATACGGGGTAAAGAACTGCAACTGACCGATGCTGGCCGGCGCCTTTTCGAACACGCCGTGGATGTTTTGCGCGATGAACAGCAGACGCTGGAAGATATCGCACAACTGCGCCAGGGCAAGATGGAAACGCTCAATCTGGGACTGAGCGCATCGATCAATCGCTTCCATGCGCCGCAGTTGGTGAGCGCCTACTATAAGGAGAATCCCAGCACGGGAATGAAAATCGCCGAAATGCCAGCGCGCAGTATTATCTACGCGGTGCTGGCAGGCAACGTTGAGCTGGGTCTGGGGCCGTTTCAGAAAGACATGGCGGCGTTTGAGGCAATTCCTCTCTACAGCGATTCGCGACATCTGGTGGTAAGCCCCGCTCACCCGCAATACGAGGCGATGATCAGAGGCGATGTGAGTGCCCTCAAGCTGACGCCGCTGATCGCCTCGGCACTGGACAACCCCGATATGCGCCCGTCGATTGCGCGTCTGCGCGACCAGTTCAGCATTGTATGGGAGGTGAGCAGCCTGCGCCTGCGCATCCACATGGTGCAGCAGGGCATGGGTGTCACGTTTATCGACCGCAAGCTATTGCTGGAGCATCCAGTGTGCAGGGAATTTACCATTATGGATGACGTCTCGTTCGGGCGGATCCACAAACAGGTTGGCTTGTATTACCGGGCGGGGCGTCGCCCCAGCAAGAGCGCCGAAAATTTTATCGCGTTGTGTGAGCGTCACTGGAACTTGTAGAGTAGGCGGTAACAACGAGGACGTGACGAATGACCAAAACCCTGCGTGACAGCAATCTGGACAAGCTGCCGCGAGAAACATTTGACGTATTGATACTCGGTGGCGGTATTAACGGCGCGGTCGCAGCGGCGTCGCTCGCCGGGCGCGGCGTGCGCGTGGCATTGATTGATCGGGCAGACTTTGCCAGCGGTTCCAGCTCCAGTTCCTCAAACCTGGCCTGGGGCGGCATAAAATACCTGGAGAGCCACGAGTACCTGCTGGTCAACAAGCTGTGTAAATCGCGCAATCGCCTGATGGATGCCTACCCTTCAACCGTCAAGGAAATTCGCTTCTTCACCACGATTCAGCGCGGCTTTCGTTTCTGGTCGTTCTTCGTATTTCTGGGGAGCGTGCTCTACTGGGTCATGGGTCGCTTCAAAACCCGTGCCCCACGCTACATTACCGCACGCGCGATAGAAGCGGCTGAGCCGATCGTGAATACCGAGAAAGCGGCAGGCGGCCTGGAGTATTCGGACTGCTACCTGTATGACAACGACGCCCGCTTCGTTTTCAACTTTGTGCGCAAAAGCCTGAATTATGGCTGTATCGCAGCAAACTATGTGGAGGCGCTGGACTCACAGCGCGAGGGTGATGAATGGCTGACCACCGCCCGCGATGTAATCAGTGGCAAGCAATTCGATATTCGCGCCAAAGCAATCATCAATGCCTGCGGCCCATGGGTGGATGAGCGCAATGATGTCGTCGGCGAAGAGACTGATTACCACCACCTGTTCTCCAAAGGCGTACACCTGATAGTCGACCAGATCACCGACAACAAACGCGTGCTGACGTTTTTCGCCAGCGACGGCCGCCTGTTCTTCCTGATACCCATGGGACCCAAAACCTGCATCGGTACTACTGATACGCAAGTAGACAGCCCCTCAGTGACAGTGACAGATGAAGACCGCGATTTCATTTTGTGCAATGCGAATGAATTGCTGGATCTCGATCCGCCATTAACGCGCGCCGACATTATTGCCGAACGCGTCGGCGTGCGCCCGCTGGCGCAGCGCGGCCGCGGTGGTGACGCCGACTGGGTGGCGCTGTCGCGCAAGCATGTGATCGAGGTTAACGAGACAACGCGCCACCTGAGCATTTTTGGTGGCAAGCTCACCGATTGCCTCAACGTTGGCGATGAGGTGGCGCAATGGGTAGAGCGGCTGGGCATCACCGTGCCACAGCCCGGTAACCGCTGGTTTGGTGAACCTGAAGCGGGCTTGCGCGATGAATTTATGTTGCAGTCGCAACTGATGGGCCTGGATGCCATGACCGATCCGGCATCCTCTGAATGCCTGTCACAACGCTTCTGGCGACGCTATGGTGAAAGCGCCTTTGGCCTGCTAGAGCGCATCCGCGAAGATCCCACAGCCGTGCAGACCCTGATAGAAAACGCCGAATACACGCGCTGCGAGATAGAACTGGCGGCGCGCCGGGAGATGATCGTGCGGCTGGAGGATTTTATGCGCAGGCGCTCCAAGATCGAACAGGTAGTGCGACGAGAAGAGATTGCGCGCGCGCCGGGACTGCATGAGGCCTGCCATATTCTGTTTGGCGACAAGGCTGAGCAGCGTTTACAGGAGTATCTGGACGATAAGTCGGCGGAAGAACAGGCCAGCTAGTCGTCTTTGCCCAGCAGTGCCAGCCGCATATCCGGGCGGGTCGTATTGGGTGACAACCAGATGGCAAGAAAATGCTGGCCAAACTCAGGGTCTTCTATGGTGCCCAGCACCTCGCCGTTGAAATAAAACGTACTGAGGTTGTCAGCATCGACATGCAGCGTTATTTCATCCTTTTCCGTAATGTCTGGCCACATGCCGGCCAGCTGCTGTAGCCACTGCTCCTGCCGCGGATGGCTCAACGACTGCGTGTCCCACTCATCGCGGGTGCGAGATACCAGCGCTTCAGATTCAATGTCCAGCAGGTATTGCAAGCTCAGGCGGAGCGGGCGCTTGCCCTCCTCGTACTGACCGTTATCGGTGTAAAGACGTGCGTCATAAACAGACCAGAACATGAACTTGAGGCGCGTCTCGCCCACCAGTTGCAACTCGTTTGCATTGACAGTCGCGCTGGCCATCAGTGCCAGCATCAGGAATAGCGGCCTCATGGTGTTACCCCGGTGTGATCTCGATTTAACAGATGCGTCAGGCGGTAGAGGGAAGGCAGCAGGATGGCCCAGATGACGCCCATCACCGCCAGCGTGACCGGCAGCGAGTAACCAAAGTCTACCGCGCCAAGACGGTGTCCGGCCCAATAGTTGAAAGGCACCATGATGCCGCCAACAAGTGCTGCAAGAGGCAGCCGCTTGCCCAGGAAGGCCAGGCTGCGGCCCAGGGTCGTCGCGAATGCCAGCCACAGACAGATCAGCCACAGGGGTACCAGCGCTCCATTGCTGAATTCAAACACGCCGGTGATGCTCAGGCTGGCGTCGACAATTGCGCCGGCCAGGCCAACGGCCGCCAATTGCTTCAGCTCCCGCTTTTTGTCAGCTACCAGAAACAGGTGCAGCGCGATCAGCGCAATCGCGGCAGGCAGTAATGCATCGCGTCCAATCACGGTGCAGAACCAGGTGATCTGAAACCAGATGGCATTGAACCACACGCGCTCGGTGATGGCGCTGGTACCAGCCTGTATTGGTGATGCGTTGATAGTTGTAGGCTCCATTACGATCTTTGCTTTGTCGTTGGTGATGGTATGGAGATATACGGAAGGTGGCTAGAAGCAGATTTGTTGTTGTTCGCGCTATCCAGAGGTGCTTTATCGAAGCTGGTGGCCCGCACTCTGTTGCGGGAGGTCCACTTTCGGTTCATGGGGCAGGCCCTCAAGTGAACCTCCCGCAACAGACTGCTGTATCGTGCCAACGGCTAACATGATGGAGCGTTACTGCAGCAGAAGCATCCGGTAAGGGCCTGCCCCATAAACCAAGCCGGGTGCTTCTGGTGCAGTAATGCGTCACCGAAGCTTCAGACCTGCGTTGTTTGCTCTCTTGCTTTATCGAAGCTGCCGGCCCGCAGCCTGTCGCGGGAGGTCCACTTTCGGTTCATGGGGCAGGCCCTTAAGTGAACCTCCCGCAACAGACTGCTGTATCGTGCCAGACGGCTAACGTGATCGAGCGTTACTGCAGTAGAAGCATCCGGTAAGGGCCTGCCCCATGAACCGAGCCGGGTGCTTCTGGCGCAGTAATGCGTTGCCGAAGCTTCGGGCCCGCTGTTGTTTGTTCTATTGCGTTATCGAAGCGGGTGGCCCGCAGCCTGTCGCGGGAGGTCCACTTTCGGTTCATGGGGCAGGCCCTTAAGTGAACCTCCCGCAACAGACTGCTGTATCGTGCCAGACGGCTAACGTGATCGAGCGTTGCTGCAGCAGAAGCATCCGGTAAGGGCCTGCTCCATGAACCGAGCCGGGTGCTTCTGGTGCAGTAATGCGTCACCGAAACTACAGGCCCGATTTCTTTTTGCCGCAAATAAGCAAGCCTCAGAACTGCGGCTCACCCCCATGCGCGCCCAGGTAGTGCGAGCTCAGTGTTGGAGACTCATCCAGAATCTCGTTGATCTCATACACCCGCTCATAGTTGGTGTCCTTGATCAGCCAGCGCCCATCGACCTTGAGGTAGCGATCCCAGTACAGCGCGGTGCCGCGCGTGCGTGCCTTGTGGTTGAGGATCCACATGTTGTCTTCCAGGTACCAGATAGCGGTTGCTTCGGTAGGGCTGATCATCTGGATTTCAGGGTGGTGTGCGTTGTGTTGTCCGACAGCAGCGCTGGTAAAGGCAGCGCCGATATTGTTCACGTAATCTTCCTTGCCCTGAACGTTCCACTCGTAGGAGCCGCCGACAAAATGCACCGTGACATCCTCGTGGAACAGTGTGGCCAGTTCTTCCAGATTGGCCGTATCCACGCAGCGAAAGTACGCGTATTTCAACTGGCGTATGGCTTCCATATCCATCAGTCGCTGGATATCGGCGCGCAGTTCTTCAATGCCGCCCTCACTGGCCTGCAGCGGCAAGCCCGGCTCGATGCCCATGTTTTTCCTGGTCAGTTGCTGGCGCTCACTCATATTATGGTCCTTCGATTGGTGGTTGAGACGGGTGGTTTGCCCGGGGCCGGCTGCGCCGGCGGGGTGTGACATCTTCACACTCGATTGTACTGGCTGTACCCATCTACTAGAATGCGCGGCCTCTCCACTCGTCGCATAACTAGAATTCCCCCGCCGATTGGTCCATCTATTTGATCCGTCAGTGGCGCCTGTGTGCCGCTGTGACGTCGTTTTTAACTGAGAAAGAACCATGTTTGACCTTTACACCAATCGTGCCGCATCGGCTAAAAACGATATCCTGTCTGGCCTCACCGTGGCGCTGGCGCTGGTTCCCGAAGCCGTCGCGTTCGCATTCGTCGCCGGTGTCGAGCCACTGGTCGGTTTATACGCGGCGTTTATGGTGGGGCTGATTACCGCCTGTATCGGTGGCCGCCCGGGCATGATTTCGGGCGCTACGGGTGCGCTGGCGGTGGTGATGGTGGCGCTGGTAGCGGATCACGGTGTGGAATACCTGTTTGCCACCGTGGTGCTGATGGGTATTTTGCAGATGACCGCAGGGGCTCTGAAGCTGGGCAAATTTATACGCATGGTCCCGCACCCCGTAATGCTGGGCTTTGTTAACGGCCTGGCGATTGTGATTTTCCTGGCGCAGCTCAGCCAGTTTGGCGTTGCGGGCGAGCCGGGCTGGTTGCACGGCACTTTTATGCAGGACACCATCATCGATGTTGCGTGGCTGCAGGGTGAACAGCTTTACCTGCTGCTGGGCCTGGTGGCCGTCACCATGCTGATCATCCACTTTCTTCCACGTTTTACCACGGCGTTGCCGTCATCGCTGGTGGCCATTGTCGTCGTCAGCCTGCTGGTGTTTGGGCTGAACATGGATACCCGCGTGGTGGGTGATATCGCGTCGATCAAGGGCGGGCTGCCCAGCTTTCACGTTCCCGCCGTGCCGCTGAACTTCGAGACGCTGACCATTATTTTCCCCTACGCCGTGATACTGGCAGCGATAGGCCTGATTGAGTCCCTGTTGACCCTGCGGTTGGTGGACGAAATCACTGAAACGCGCGGCCGCGGTAATCGCGAATGCGCGGCCCAGGGCGTGGCCAATACGGTGACCGGCTTTTTTGGTGGCATGGGTGGTTGCGCCATGATCGGCCAGAGCATGATCAATGTGAACTCCGGTGGCCGCGGCCGTCTGTCAGGTATATCCGCCGCCCTTTTCCTGCTGATGTTTATTCTCGTCGCCTCGCCGCTGATTGAACAGATTCCGCTGGCGGCGTTGATCGGCGTCATGTTCATCGTGGTAATCGGCACCTTTGAGTGGAGTAGCTTCCGCGTACTGCGCAAAGTGCCGCGCACGGACGCCATGGTGCTGGTGCTGGTGTCCGCGGTGACGGTGGCTACTGACCTGGCCGTGGCGGTGGTCGTTGGCGTGATCGTCTCAGCGCTGGTGTTTGCCTGGGAGCACGCCAAATATATTCGCATCGAAGCGCGAGAGGATCACAAAGGCTCTACCGTTTACGCGGTGACCGGCCCGCTGTTTTTTGGCTCGGTGACGTCATTCCTCGAGCGCTTTGACCCGGCCGAAGATAACGACGATGTGGTCATCGACTTTGCCCGCTCGCGCGTCGCAGATCACTCCGGCCTCGAAGCCATCGACACGCTGGCGGAACGCTATCTCAATGCAGGCAAGACGCTGCATCTGGTGCACTTGAGCGCGGAGTGCAAGAAACTGCTGCGCCGCGCCGGGGGCCTGGTGGAGGTCAATGTGATTGAAGATCCGCGCTATTTTGTGGCCGATGACGAGCTGGGCTAGTCTCAGCTAACGTTATAATTGCTCACGGCGCATACCAGATAGCTGACGTATAAGCCCTTTCCTGATGCACCATCGGTGACTCATCCGGCGCTTTAACGCCGTAGCGTTTGGCGTCGTAGGCAGTCCAGCGCGGCGTGGGTATTTCCAGTACGCGCGCATAGTAGAAAGCGCGTTGGCGTGCGTCAAAATCGGGATCCTGCCAGACGGTGCTTAGTTCAGCCGCGCCGATGCTGTTGCTCCAGGTGGCGTCTTCTACGTTTACCGTATTGCCTACTGGTGGTAGTTTGCCCGCGGCATTGGGTTTGCGCTCGCCGGACCAGACAACGTCATAGACTTTTTCCTGCGGTCGGCCCTCGCCGTCGAGCCAGCCTTTCACAATCTGAATACGGTCTAGGTTACCGCTGTAGGGATCTTTGCTGGCTGCTACCAGAAAGCTGGGTGCAGCATCATGCTTGCTCGCCGTGAGCGTTCCGCCCATGGGAACACCGCGGGAATAACCGATGTGAGGTGTTGTGTGCAGCGCGGCATCGTCGGCTGAGAAATCCCAGCCGCCAAAAAAACGTACTGTCATACGCGGCCCGGTCGTTGCGTAGGTTTCACGTGCCCGCATGGCGTCAAAGATAGCCCCGCGGGTGTTGTCGGTTGCCCATACGGCCGCCAGTCCGCTGGCTGCCTGATACCAGCCGTAAACGCAGCTGTTGTTGAAACAGCCGACCGGGTGCTGCATGCGCTCTGCGCTGGGTTCCACGCCCGAGTGCTTGCCGAGAAAGTTCTCCTCTGCGGCGGTGGCCAATGCTGTATGGCTGTCGGTGGAGCCGATAAACCCCACCTTGAACGGATTGATACCAAGTTCCGCTTCAGCCTCTAACCCCAGCTTCAGGCCCGAGCGTCCGTATTCATACTGCAGCATGTCGTTGGTCTTTGGCGCCGATAGAGTCAGGTTGCCTTTATCCCAGGTTTCATAGTCTGCAAACTCGTCGGTGGGAGAGAGGAAGGGGTGCGCTTCACCATCGCCCTTGATCTGGGTGATTTCGTACAGTGGCTCCCACTTGCTGCGCGCTGCGGCGTATTTCTTGTCGATGGGCTTGCCGGTAAAGGAGTCGATGAGCGGAAACATGATGCCGTTGCTGAGGTTGCCGTTGTGGGCGATGGCCAGCAACTCTGCGCCCGTTTTATCGTTTATAGACTGCAGCTCGTTCCACAGGTCGACGGGGTTGTCGCTGCCCGCCGGTTTGAGCGTGGTATAGGGCTCAGTTTGGCGGGCGATGTCGCCACCGTCGCGATAGATGACCACGCGGTGCAGGTTGTTGCCGTTGGTATTTGATGTCCATTCGTAGCCAATAAACGCTGTAAACAGGCCGGGTTCGTTGGCCTGTTCGGCAGCGTCAATGGCGATCTCCCAGGCCGAGTTGAACGTCTTGGTGCCGGGTAGTGAAGCCAGCGCAGGTGGGAAGCTGCCATCGGAAAAAGAGCCGATGATCTCAATCGCCGCATCAACGGCGTCTTTGCCACCGGCCTGCACCATGTCGTACCAGCGCTTGCCTTTGGGGTCTGCCAGATAGCTGGGTTCGCCGGCCAGCAGCGTAGGGAAGAAGCCCATGTTGTCCGAGTGGTCGGCAACGACCAGAAAATCCAGCGGGCGCGACAGCTTTGCCCGCACGCCGGTGGAAGACGTCACTTCACCGCCCCTGGCAAAGCGATAAGCCTCATACGGGTCGAGTCGCGCGCCGAATGCGCCGCATCGAAAGAGAAGGAGGTATGCAGGTGGGTATCGCCCCAAAGTACGCGGGTAGCGGTGTCGCTGTCCGCGTAGGGTGAATAGGCTGCCGGCTTGTCAGCGACAGCTGCGGCGTGACAGCAGCCGAGAGCTACCAGCGTAGCGATGAGGTAGTTTCTTGAGCGGATCATGAGGTCTCCATGCGTTTTTTATCGCTATCAATAATAGCCCAGACCCGCAGAGGTTTCTCGCAGCGTTCCGCCGCAGGATGTTTTCCCTCAGCTGCGCGCTGGCTTGCGATGGTTCTCGGCAAAGCGAATGACCACCTCGCCGATGGCCAGCGTCACCAGTACACCACCCAGTACCGGCCATTCAAAACCCGCGCCCGGTGTATACACAAACAGGACAATGGTGAGCCCCAGCACTGCCATACAGGTCCAGGCCAGCGCCCTGGCGCCCCCCAGACCGCCCGGCACCCGATAGGGCCGGGGGTGATGTGCGTCCACGATGCGCATTTTGACGAAGGCCAGCAGCATCCCCTGATAGGGCAGCAGGAAAATCACGGCACTGAATGCAAACAGCGACCAGAACAGATCTTCATTGGAACCCGCCAGAAAGCCATATAACACCAGCACCAGCGTACTGGTCAGCCCCATCAGTACCGCTGCGCCAACCGGCGTTCCCAGGCGTCGGCTTTCAATGCCGAATACGCGCGGAAGTTCACCTTCACGCGCTGCCTCCGCGGCGGCGCGGTTACAGCCCAGCGCCCAGGTTACGCCGTTGGAAAAAAAGGTATACAGCGCGCCCATACCCAGCGCCATTACGAACCAGCTACCTGCCGTACTGCCATCAAAAAATAGTGTCAACGTATCCACCAGGCCTTCTACCAGATTGATGTCTCCAGCGGGAATCGCCGCCAGCACCGCCATGGTGCCAAACAGGTAAAGCGTGAGAATAATGACGCCCGAGATCAGGATAGAGCGCGGCACGTCACGCGCCGGATCGCGCATTTCCTCACTGCCGGCGCTCACCAGCTCAAAGCCCAACATGCCGTAGATGATCGCCGGTATGTACTGCAGGCTGTTGCTCCAGTCAGGCGTCAGTGTCTCCAGCGTCAACGGATTGGCCATGCCGTTTTCTTGCACGTAGTTGGCGGCGCCGATGATAATGGCGATAAAAATGACGACCTTGAGAATAGCGCCGAGGTTGGGAATCCACTTGCCTACATCCAGCGTCACGACGTTGACCGCCACCGCCAGCCAGGTGAGCGCTACGCCAATGGCAATCTGCCCCGGCAGTGATAAATCCGGGAAGAACATCTGTTTGAACACGCCGGCAAAAAGAATGTAAATCGCGGGCAACCACACGGCGGTGTTCACCCAGTAGCACCAGGTGGCGCGCGATGCCCAGCGCCCGCCAAAGCCGTCGCGAATCCACGCATAGATACCACCCTGCTCTGGATAGGCGCAGCCCATCTCGGCGCAGATAAGCGCGAATGGAATGAAGAAAATAAAGCCCAGGAAGACCCACCAGAAGACGCTAGGCGCGCCGATGGATGCCGCTGCGGTGAGCGTATCAAGCAGCAGAATAGCGGAGACGGTAAACAGCACCATATCGCGCTGGCGCAGGGTTTTTTTGTGATGAACGGTTGTTGTCATTATTGTCTCCAGAGGGTGATGCAGTTTTACATGGGTCTGGTTTTTGCGCCAGTTTCTGGGCTGTGATGTTTTGATAATTGGAGAGTTCTCTGGGCATTGGCGAACATCCCACACCGCTCATCAGGGACCCGCCGTGAACCCGTCCATGGGGGCTTGGGCTCGGCGTCCTGCCTCGCACAGTCCCTGTTGAGCGGTGTGGGCTATTCGCAGATCGCGGTGGCGATGTGTTCAGTATGTTCGATCCGTAGTAACCAGCAATTCCTTAAAACAGAAGCACACCTTGTTTTTCCCCAAGCGTCGACCCAACCCAAACCCAGCCCTGTGCCTGACTGCTGACGCTGGACTGTGCG